>ERZ772990.32-NODE-32-length-33767-cov-5.0598_pt1 | contig 33767 bp, 49 predicted proteins | sample MGYA00511674_ERZ772990 | MGnify/ENA primary metagenome ERZ772990 (study PRJEB29015, sample SAMEA2738045) | human oral metagenome | biome: human oral; feature: human-associated habitat; material: saliva | place: China | collected 2233 ...
CGGCTTAGATATGCAAATTGAAGAAATCAAAATTCAGATGGCACTATCTGAGAATAACGCAGAGGTTCAAGATTTAAATCTCAAGTTGGCTAAACTTATCGCTGTTAAGAACGAGCAGCAAAAGTACAAAGTCAAACCTGAGCAATTATTTCAAGCGCTTGTGAACATTCTCGGAATGGCTGCTGTGTTGAATTTCGAACAATTCAATATCATCTCATCTAAGATGTGGTCAGTAATTTCAAATAAATTTTTCAAATAAAGGGATTAACTTATCCCTTTCTTTTTTGTGAGGTAGAAAGATGTTAAATAAGAAAGAAAAAGTTTTAAACTACTGCTCTCAAGATCAATCAGCTGTGGAATATTTTCATGAATATTATATAGACATGATGAACGATATTCGAATATTGGGACAAAACGATTTTTTAAAACTTTCAGGTAATGAGTTAGACGCTGAAAAATATATTGTAGTTGATGTTTCACCAATAACCTATGTTGAGGTATCCGATACATGGATATTCAACATCGAACTATATACAGACGAAAATTTGCATACAAGAAAAGATTTTGTTGAATCGTATGCAAAATATAAAATTGAAAGTATATTGGAGGAGGTATAAATGTGTGAACCATCAAGAATCGTGAGAAAGCATGTTAAATATCCTGGCAACAATAAATTTCAAGTATTTATTAGTTATACTCATGATGATCAAGCAAAGGCAGATTACATAAGATATTCGGGCATGTCAGACGCGATTCATAAAATCGAACCGGAGATGCTATGCGACGAATTAAACTTTTTCAAAGCAGGTATAATCACTGAAGTTACTCCTCTATCATATAATGTTAGGGATGACCGATGGACTTTTACAGTATTTGGTTATGGCGTTTACAATGAAAAGATGACAACAAAAGAAATAGTTAGAAAATACTATTTCGATAAGGAGGAACCATAAAAATGGGAGAACCAATTTATAATGTTAATGGACAACTAAGTCCAAATGACGAAAATGCTTTTATTTTGAGAATCGAGACATCCAATCTTAACATCATCAAAGATTCGATCGAAAGATATAGAACTATTAGGAATAATGTGGAACTTCTGGAAACAAAATATTTTCTAGAAGCTGTAGATGAGTATCCTGATACTTTCCTTATTATCGATATTGATCCAATTGTATTTGATGACAAGAAGAATCTATATTTCACTACATTATATTGTTATGGTAACGATGAGTTGGATTCTAAGATGGATATGCTCAAAAGATTCTTTGAGAATTTTTACACAAGGGGTAAACGATGAAAGAGAAGTTTGTTGAATTAATTGATTACAATCTATCAGATTTACTTTTGATGATTGCCTTAACATTTATTTTTATAGCTATTGAGTTATCCTGCTTGGCACTTCTTATTCATTTGACAATTACTATGGGATTTCTAGGATGCTTAATGGCAGCGTGTTTAATGCTATTCGTTCTATTTATTTACTTATTTATTATGGTAACTATTTACGAAAATTTATAAAGGAGGTAAACAATGACGCACAACAGACCAATTGTTAAGACGTCTGGCGAATTCAAACAGACCGTTGTTGATATGGTACGAGCAATGCCATTAGATGATTTTCTGTTAATTCCTCAGGTAGAACTTGACAAATACATTTCTGCTTGGACTGAGCCAGATGCTAATGGAGTGGTTCCTGCGAATGAGGATTACAAACAGTATTTCCAATTTATTATGACTATCCCAGACGATATGCACGTGTTGGATATGGATTTGTATTTCTTCAGAATTGCTCGTAAGATTATTGGCAATATGATGATTGCACTTCTGGAAACCCAATATTATAATACAGTATTTGGTTCCGAAGACATTAATCATGAAAACTACAAACTTCTCTACGAACTTATCACACATACGGCTATAAAAATTGAAGATAATCCAGACAATCGTAGGGCATATATGAGTGCACAAGAACTCAAAAAAGAGTTTAATAAATACTACCAAGAGGTGTTGGACGATAACACAAATAGTGAGGGCTGAACAGATGACATATGGAAGGCAATATACCCTCATATTGTCTAAAGACGATTTTTATGATGCTGTCATAGATAATATACGTAAACTTCCATTGCAAGATATATTCGGTATAGACGAATGGTATATTGAGCGTCTTATGGAAGGATGGCGAAGGGTTAAATTTGAGGACGAGTATAAAAACTATATATTCAGTTTACTAATGGTACCTGATAAAGTTGTTATGCTCGATAGTGAGTTATATTTATGGAAAAAAACACGAGAGTTAGTTGACGAACTCGTTGTTAGTTTAGCCGAGGGATTTTACTACGATGATAAAATCTCTATAATAGGAGAAACTATACCATTTGATCCATATACTGGACAAAAAGATATAGATAGAGATAAACTAATGTATTTTTTTGATATAGTGGATACTATTTATGAAAGATACTATGTCAATACAGAATCAACACTAGACCAACTTAGACACATAATGGGAAAGGATTACCTAAAATAATGAAACACCACATTCATATCACAATGTCAGAAGATGACATGCATCATTTAGCAGAGCAATTCAAATATTGCGAAAAGGAATTGGAAATCGAAATTCCAAATACGCATTATCTAATTCATTTACATCGGGAGGATGCTGATGATTGAGTTAGAATATTCTCCTAAGCTCCATATACAAGCATTGTACAGAAGTATTGCTTTGGTATATTATGATTTTGAATCTATGTTCGAACATTATCGACCAGCTGCTAATATGGCGGATTTCGATATTCGTAAGTGGCGTAGAGTGAGATTCAATGAGTGTATTAGACAAATTAACCTTATTCGGGAGTCTAAAGGTCTAAATCCTGTTAAAGAAAATGCTACTTTAACAGAATGTATTGAAGGATTGTGAGGTATAAAAATGAGTAAAACAACATATCCACGTATTGTGGACGCTGTAAAGGATAGTATTTTCGCAAAGGCATTTATAACAGCTAACGGAAATGAAGAGTTGTGTAATGCTACAGGTCGTGAGTTACAAAATAGTCCAGATATCAGTGATCACTGGTACGAATATGAAGATAGCAACGGTGATCTTCATTATGGACGATAGTTCGCAGAAAATACATATCCTATAATGAAACAAAAATAAAACTAAAGGAGGACATTATCATGTCAGAAAACGTTTCAAAAATCGAAGAAGTTAAGGAAGAACTTAATGAGGTAGCTGAAGACTTGTCGACACAAGCTGAGGTCACACCACAAACTCAAGTTGCTAATGAACTGAGTACTAAGGAAAAGATTGTACAAACAATCGTTGCCGTTAGACCAGTTGTTAAGCGTCTCTTGATCATCACTGGTGTTGTAGCCGCTGGCGGACTTGCCGCGAAGGTTATTAGCGACCATGTTAAGAAATCTTCTGAGACATCGGGAGATGGAGAAGTGTTGGAAGGTGATTTTACAATCCCTGAAGACTAAGTTTCAATAGAATACTGAGAATTACTCTCGGTATTCTTTTTTATCAAAAAATTTTAAAGGAGGAACCCGGTGAAAGCTTTTATTGGGCTATTGGTCATTTCTGGTATATCGTTAGTGATATACACAATGCTTTACGCAGTATTGTATTACATTTTTCATTTGGACTTATTGCTGTCGACAATGATTCCTACTTGTTTGACAGGCGTTCTAACATATTCATGGGGGTATACAAGCAATGACAAACGGGAATAAATAAATTATGGCATTATGTTTAGAAGACTATGGGGCTGTGAAGGTCGATAGTATTAATCGTGGAGAATGTATGTTCTATATTCCATTGGATGGACCACGTGATGTATTATTGGCGGACTTAGCCACTGAGATTAACGTCTATAGAGACGTTGCGTCATATAAGGGTGAGCAATATTACATCGATGGTGTAACAAAACGTATGAATCCATCTAATGCTAGTTGGATGGCAGAGATAGAAGGAAGGAAACTATGACAAAACAAAAAACAGACTACAACAAGGTACCTAGAAAAATTAATCCATTGGATGAAGCAAATGAAATCCTTGACAAGCATGTACAGCCAGTTGCAAAAGGTCGTGTGAAAAAGGCCGGGGTTGCAAAATGGGTAGGAAATGTATTCTTTGGAGAAGAAGGTTTCCGTGGATGGTCATCGCACATGTTCCATGAGGTAGTTGTGCCTAGCTTACAAAATGGTATTGCGGATATGGCTATGACGGCCGTGCAGCGTGCTATTTTCGGACCGGACTATATTCATGCTCGTAGAAATTCTTCAGGTTACTGGGGACGTGGCGTGACGAACGTTACACGAATAGATGCTTATCGAAATGACTACACTCAGTCATATGCTAAACGTAATCGACGAGCATCTAACCAGGTCGAAGAAATCATTTTCGAGACACGTCAGGATGCGCAGGAAGTGTTTAACATCATGCTTGCAAATTTGGATGCGTATGGCATTGTTACTGTTGGGGACTTCTATGAACTATCCGATCAACCGGCTAAATTTACTGACCAAACATTTGGTTGGACTACTAATGCTGGCGGACAAGGACTTGCTGGAGCACGTATTGTAGCTGCTCGTGGCGGCGGATTCAAAATCCAATTCCCTATGCCTATGGAGGTTTAAAATGACATGGGTATCAGAACAGACTAAGAAAGAAATCTTGGAACTTGCAAAAGGTTCAGATCTATATAATAACAATGGAGCATTTGCTACATATGATGGCAAATTATACTATGTTAATGTTGCTAAAGGAATTGTTGATCCTGTTATTCAACACGAATTTTAATTGGAGGAAAACAAAAATGAAGAAAACTATTGGAACTCTTGTACTACTTTGCACACCGCCTGTTGGATGGATTATCCTTGCTATTATCTGGTTAACAAATAAGAAATAGGAGGTATATATGAAAAACATTCGAATCTATCCACGTGTGCCAGGTGTAAAACCTATGATTTTCCATGACGTTGAAAATGTCAAAGTTGAACGTGATGGTCAAAACTGGGTTCTAGAATTTGACCATATTGACTATGTTCGTAAAGATCTAGCCGTGAAAGCGCATTCCGTATTCACAAGCGAAAGCGCTATGGCATACACATTTTTATACGAGGAAATCACACCTCGTCCATTCAAATTTAAATCAAAAGGAGAAAAATAATGAAACTACCTAAGTTACCAAACATGCAAACTATCAAATCTACAGCTAAATCCGCTATGGTTACCACAAAAATCCTCGGTAAGAAATATGCCCCATTCGTATTATTGGGCGCTGGTCTCGTTGGATATGGTTATTCAGTTTATGCCGGGGTTAAATCGGGTAAAAAGCTTGAAGCTACTAAAGCTAAATATGAAGCTAAAGACGCTGCTGGAGAAGAGTATACACGTATAGAAGTCGTAAAAGACGTAGCCAAAGATGTTGCTATTCCCGTTGCTGTTGCTACCGCATCCACTGCGGCTATCGTATTAGGATTTGCTATTCAAACAAACCGTCTTAAAGCTGTATCATCTGCCCTTGCTATTGTTACTGAAGAACATGCTCGCTACCGTCTCCGTGCTAAAGAAGTACTTGACGAAGCTACATTCAAGAAAATTGATGCTCCACTTGAAACTAAAACTGTCGAATTAGACGGTAAAGAAGTTGAAGTTGAATCTATTGTACCTAACGAAGGTGATTTCTATGGACAATGGTTCAAGTATTCTGCAAACTACGTTTCAGATGACCCAGACTATAACGAAAGTTATATTAAGGAAGCTGAAAAATATCTCGTAGATCGTATGATGCGAAAAGGTGTGTTGACTTTCGGTGAAGTTCTTGACAAACTTGGATTTGATGTTCCTCGTGCTGCTCTTCCATTCGGTTGGACAGACACAGATGACTTCTATATTGAGTGGGATGCTCATGAAGTATTCGATGATGTAAAACAAGAATACGACTTGCAATTCTATGTTCGTTGGAAAACTCCTCGCAACTTGTATGCGACCACATCATTCAAAGATTTCGTACCAAAGAAAACTAGAAAGGAACTAAACTAACATGAACACACCTGTCAAAGTTATTTTATCATTGGTAGGGGTGGCTGGCGCTGGGTACGGCGCCTACCGCCTTTATAAATGGTGGAAGGAAGAAGATGAGCTCGAATCTGAAGGGTTATCTTATGAAGAACTAGTTGCTGCCAAAGAAGCTGCTGACAATCAAAAGAAATTAGATGAGGAAGCAGAACGCCAAAAAGAATTTGAAGAACATCTTCGAGACATAGAAGGACTTCCGAACGATGGTCATGACTGGTATAAAACCGAAGACGGTAAATATATCCGCCGCGAACTAACACCATTCGAGCGCAAAAATGGCGCTGACTATAATCCTCTAGAAGAGGAGTTTGTGAGTGAAACGGATATTCATGGAAATGTTCGTGAGTACATTCAAAAATATGAAGAAGGGAGCAAGCTGTTAAATCACCGTGACAACACATACACTGCTAGCGATATTGTAAACGTTACTCGTGAAATGACAGCTCAGATCAGAGCATTGAAACGACAAGAAATGGAACATGACCGTCAAATTTACAATCCTAACACACAAGAAGGATATGACTACTACCGTGCCCTCGTTATGGAGCGCTTTGGAATCATGGATGCAGAAACTCGCGATAATCTAGCTATCCTATTCTCATGGGAATACATCCCGATTCGTGAAAATATTGGTGACTGGAATATCCGTGAAGATATTGTACGTGACCGCACCGAACACTTTGGATTTGGCACAATCTATTCTGATTTTGCATCTATTGGTGAAATGATTATTCATTTTGCTAGCCGATTATCAAGTTCTACTGGTTATGGTACGACTGAACAATTTGCAGATTGGATTGTTGATACTTTGGGCCTTGACTTGGAATCTGATGAAGACCCTGTTATCCATGATACTATTGTATCATTTGTCGAAGGTCACCGTCTTGGTAAAGACAATGTGGATAATACTTATGGATTATTCCACTTGCCTAAGGAAGAGTATTCTAAATCAAATACTCTGTGGGAAGAACACAACAATGCTATTTCGCTTATTCTTGATGAGCGTTTGCAGCCTGTGTTTAGAATTTCGGATGAATTGACTGAGGAGTAACTCTATGATCAAAAAAATTAAAGAGTGGGATATTACGATTAGGTGCGTGGTATTGTTATTTCTATTGAGAAACATTATGATACACCCAGTTATTCGTAATGAGGCAGAGGAGTATTTGGAGTCTCATCGTATTTTATTATCCGTATGGAAAGAAGAAACTGATGGGCCATGGTATAAAGAAGCTACATATTTTGACAATTCATATGATTTGGAAGAAGCATTTCTTAGCAGCGACCGTTGGGAAGTAATCCAGTATAATTCGTTCAAGAACTTATATTATGATGTGCGTAATACAGGTCTTGATCTTATATTGAATAACACGGCGAGAATTCGTGAAGTTGGTGATAGTTCTCCTGGTCGTGTGTTTTTCATTGCGAAACTGATGGGAGTCACTATCCCGTATATCTGTATTCTACCAGAGGATACGGATCAACGTAACTTTGTCATCACACGAATTCAAACGAGAACACTGCAGGGTAATCGTAATGCTGTTATTAAGCTAATCAACATGTATTGTGATGTATATCCTATGCTTGCGTTTGATGATAAGGGTAAGTTGGATGTGTATACATTCGGAAGACAAAACTTTATTCCGGGTGTGGTTAACGATGGATTATATATTGACCCAAATTATGAAAGGGAGGCCAGACATGCTAGAACGAGTGTTTAATTTCTTCTTTCGTTATGAACAAGGTCTGAAAAAATCCGCGGTTCGAATTCATCATAAGAATTTCGAAAAAGAAACTGAATTTATACCTATGAAAGCTAGATGGTGCGATATCCTAAATGGAGTTATGCTGAATCATAATCAGCAATCTCCATATTTGAATATCTTTGTTTCGACTGATTACAATTGTTTTAAAGGATATTCCTTAAAGATTGGAGGTTATTATCCGTTTGCAATTATATCAGAACGCCCTAATGATTTAAGAATGCTTATATTCCGTGATGCGACTGAATTACATAAATTCTGTGACGCAATGATGGATCCAGAATTATGCTTTGATACATATATGGGCGAATCTATTTCTAAAGGCTTGTTCAAAGTATTTAGATTTAAAAGAGATTCAAAATATTTGGTATGCGAGGACCTACATGTTATAATAAACACACAAAACAATAAGTTTATTGAATGCATGTTTGGTGAAATTCCATTTGTCGCATACAAACCAACCGCAGATGAGTTATTTTTAGTGGACTACTTCACTCTATCTGGAATGAAAGAAGAAAACTATTTAAACTACGAAAGACGACATATCCCAGATTATATTGAGGATTATAAAGAAAGAATTAATGAGGTAAAAGTAAAATGAATAAATTGGCTTATGATATCACACGTGTTCCCGTATTGAAGTTGAAACATTTTGAAGCTCAAGCAGAACAGATGGCTAAAATCGGCGTTGAAGGATACGGTTCGACCGCAGAAGGTCAAATGAACACATGGGTTGATGGTGTGGTTCGTCTTCTAGCAAATGGAGGATATGTCTCTGTAGCAGATCTTCGTAAATCTGCTGGACTGGATATAGAATCTGCAGATCATTTTGTTGGATGGGATATTTATTCCACTACATCCATTGAAATCAAGGAAGACCGTGTTGAATTTCCACTTATTCTTATCAAAGGATTATCCGGACCTACTAGTCCTGCATTCTTTGATTGGTCGACAATCAATAAAGTCAAACACGAAGGTCTTGAATTGGAGAATATCGAATACTTCAGTAAATATATTGAAGATTTGAAATCATTCTACAAATTCACTGATGAACAAGTCAAGAAATTCTTAGCCGGCGAGAGATACTGGGAGGCCTAAGAATGGGAGCACTATATTTAACACTAACAAAATCGTATAAAGCGGAAAATCCTAGAGGTGGTGAAATCTTTCTAGATGTTACAGACTTTCGTATGACAGATGATTTTCTTACTATTGATCATCGTGTTCTAACTAGGGATTGCATTGTTTTAGAAATGACTACCACAATCGCTCGTCGCTATATTGTTGACATTCAAGCATTTGTTAGTGCTAAGGATTTACACAATTATTTAGGACTTTATACGGACATCTACACTCCTGTGTGGAACAGTAAGGATGTTTCCTTTGTAGTTGAGCGGGAAGTTGAAAATGAAAATCTAAGATTCTATATTGACATTGATGTTGTTAATGTTGAAGAAGTCGATGGAGAGTTAACTGTAACTTATTATAATGGTATGAAAAATCATTACCCTAAATCTGAAGCTTTACGATGGCGTGTAATTAACTACTGTAAAATGAGGTAGTACTGTATGGAATCTTATGATATAAAAAGTCATTCCACAGGTCCAAATAGAGGGTTTGCCGTTCCTTTCAAACAGGGGAACGGTCCCTTATTTTGTAGACTTAGGGAACAGCGATTTATTAGGTTTGATCCTATGGTTAAAATCTCGGTAACATATCTTGATGATACGGATGAGGAGAAAACTACCGAATTTCATAATGTTAAGTCCATAGCAATGTGGACGGTTAATCAGATGTTGGAGATAACATCTAAATTTGGATATGAGTCTATTGTGTATAGAATTCATAAAGATGATATTATTAATATTGAGGAGAAGTGAAATGATGAAAGAACTTTTGGTGATGGTTAGTGAAGAATTTCGTAAGGAATATCATGATACTACTGGTAAAATTTATCGTAATTTGAAGAGCGGTGTGGAATCATTTATGATTGAAGATGGTATTATTACCGTAATCTATACTGATGAACGTAGCAAAGTAAGAACAACTCTTCATATTCCAGAAAAGCATTATATCGGATGTCTGGAATTCGATGGAACTGTCGATCGAAACTCATTTTTCGATGAAGATACCGTTATCCGAGGCTATGATAAAGACGCTATTTACGGTTGCTTTGTACGATGGATCGAGTATGGTAGGGAAGTTAAAACAAAGGAATTGAAAATTGAAGCCGTTGAAAGTATCCTTTTTGAAAAGCGTATTGATGGTAATGTTATTATTAATTACTTTAAAACTCTCGAAAATCGTGAAGTCGCTAACCTTAGTATTCCTCGTCGTAATATTATTAAACTCGATAAACTTGCAAATGGAACGAAAGTAGGTAATTGGTTTGAATAAAGAACAATTGTATGATGTGTTTGTTGAATTTAAAGATGGGGATAGAGGTCCTTATAGAAACAAAGAAGCTATCAGTTGCTCAATTATGGGTCTAGCATTGGTAATCGAAAGTCGGTATACTAATGGCATCGGTAAAGTTATTTATAGTCTGGACTCTATAAGATCTTGCAGCGTAATCCCGGTATCTCCAGAGGAACTGGAGGAGTGATATGGACGTAATAAAAGAACCTATAGAAGACTACATCAAATATGTAGAAGAAAATGCTAAACGCGTTAATGAATTTGTGAGTAAACTAATCGGAGGAAAGAAAAATGACTAAACTAAACCCACAAACAATGAAAAATCAATACGATCACCAATATGACACCTTTTGTCGTAAAAATCATGACTATGGAAACTCATTTGAGGAGTCTTTGGACCAGTTCGGAATTGTCGCTAGCATCGTCCGTATGAGCGATAAGATGAAGCGCTTAGAATCCCTAACAGACGAGTCTAAAACGCAGCAGGTGGGCTCTGAGAGCCTCCTAGACACCCTTGAGGACCTATCTAACTATGCTGCTATGACTGCGTGCTGGTTACGTGGGGTTCGGACCGAAGATGGGGAGGTTGAGACATCTTCTCAAAAAGTATCTAAATTTATCTTTGGTGAAGTCAAACCAGACGGTATTGACGAGTACAAATATCTCGAATCACTTACTACCAATTTAAAAGAAATTGTAGATATGTTGCAAAAGGTCAATGAATTTCATCACAAAATTGAAGAATTCAAAATGACTGAGGAAGACCATAAAGAACTAGATGCCATTATTAATCGTCTGCGTACTATTTTGTCTGATGATGTTATTGATGAAGAGCTAATGCGTAAGTTGATCGATGTTCATGTGAAAATGAATCCGGATGTGATCCTCTTCCAATTATTTAATCGTCAAGACGATATCCAAGCAACTCCTACCGAAGTTCCAGAAGCAATCCAAAAATTTTGGGATGCTCATAAGCAACAAATTGAATATATGACTTCGGTCAATAATGAGAAGACTTACCTACCATCTATCTCATTTATTCTTAATAAATTATACAACACAATTTACGCTTGTCGTGATCAACGTTTACCATTGCAAAAACGTCTAGCGTATGTTGAATGTAGACAAGAAATTTACAATAGTTTGACGAAGAGTATTCTATCAGGACTTATAGATTTCCAATATATCGCCAGCACTATAAATGCGCATCATGCATTGAATCGTGATGAGAAGAGTCATATCTTAACATCTATTATAGATACCGCCTATAAAATTGATTCAGAAAAATTCCCTGGGGCGGATCCTAACTCTGAATTTCTAAAAAAGAAGTTCCAGATTCCAGATGAAATTCTAAAAGATCTTAAGGAGCCCGAAGAAGAACCAGAACGTAAGCGTACGGTTCTTGGTATTATTTTCCCGTTTAGACTGTAGGAGGATTGATATGGCAAATATTCGTTTACATAACGATATCAGTAGCATTAATGATCTATTTCCAAAATCGCTTCTTAAACCAATCTACAGAGAAAACCTAAATATTCCACCTGGATACATGGGTGCTAAAATCCCACGAGGTATTGGTAAATCTCGAATGATTTTGTCGGTGTTAACTGGACAAGACTGCTTTGATTTAGAACCTGGTCATATTCCTGAGATCACTATCCCTAAAAAGGAAGAGCCTAAGAATATCCATGAGGAACTGGAGGAGTTATTTGTTAAACAAAATGAACATCTTAAGGTTCTTCTAACAAGTGGTGCTGGCAAAACAGATAATACACCTCTGGCTATATTGGATTACAAACACAAGTTATCTGAAGCAGTTAATGGTGATGCTCTTAATGAGGCTTTAGAATTGCTTATTCCTAATCTAACTAAATCTGGTTTGGAACATTTCATCAAAGTTGCTAATGAGGCATTGGCTAAGAAGGAGATTTCTTTATGACCAAATTTTACACCGGTATTCGTTCGGTAAAAGTGTATCTAACAGAAATCGAGCGATACTATAATTTGTTAAAGAATTCAAAGGATATTGACCAATATGGGCATTATCTAATCTTGATGAAGAACCAAATTGAATTTCTTTCAATTTACATTATCGAAGAAGACAAATTTGAAGAGTTTGAAATAAACATTCATCTCACTGGTATCGATAAGGATATGGTAACAACCATAATTACTACTGTCCGAGCCAATATAAAATTTATTGTTAAAGCCCTTAAACTTACTCGTCTACAGGAAGATAAGGAAAAACTTAAGAAATGGGATAACCGTTTTGGAAATGATTCGGGATATCAAGGCGAGATTAGACTTGGTAAACCCGGTCGTAAAGAATTTGATAAGAATGGAAATCCTATCCATTTTGTTGACTCTGAAACTTTCAGTAGTATCAAGAAGCAAATTGGTATCTCTGAGAAAGCCGTCAAGGATAACTCGTTGGTTGAAGTTATTAAAAACTATCATCCAAACTATATCCCACAGGGACTAAGACCAGAATATCGAAGTGGAGGTAAATCCTAATGACTACATTCATTAGAAGATATCCCGAAGAAAAGATAATTTACGACCCTTGTTTTATTGATGAAAATTCAAATGAAACATATAAACAAACTAAAGGAGAAAAACTAAATGACAATTAATATTGACACAGCAATTGATTGGATGTATGCTCGAAAAGGAAAAGTGTCCTATAGCATGACATCGCGTGACGGAGACGACTCTTATGATTGTTCGTCATCAGTATACTACGCATACCGTAGCGCAGGAGCTGCTTCAGCAGGTTGGGCTGTTAATACCGAGTACGAACATGCTTGGTTGATCGCGAATGGATTCGAACTGATTTCCGAAAACACACCATTCACTGCTCAGCGTGGGGACGTATTTATCTGGGGACGTAAAGGATATTCCTCAGGTGCTGGTGGACACACAGGTATTTTCATCGATGGCGATAACATCATCCACTGTAACTGGCCATACGACGGTATCTCGGTTAATGACCACGATGAAAGGTGGGCATATGCTGGGAAGCCATATTACTACGTCTACCGTTTGACAAATCCAGATGCTAATCCTGAACCTGTTAAGAAAGGATGGCAAAAAGATTCTAAAGGATTCTGGTGGGCGCGTGGTAACGGTACATATCCTGCTGCTCGCTTCGAGTACATTGAAGACAATCGCTCATGGTTCTACTTCAATGAAGAAGGATATATGTATTCTGAACGCTGGTTGAAACACACTGATGGTTACTGGTATTGGTTCGACAAGGATGGCTATATGGCTACTTCTTGGAAGAAAATCGGTGGTAAATGGTACTACTTCAACCGTGATGGTGCTATGCAAACGGGTTGGGTTAAATACTATGATGACTGGTATTACCTCAATGAAAAGAATGGTGATATGGAGTCTGATCAATTTATCCGATACAACGATGGTTGGTACAAACTACTTCCTGATGGACGCCTGGATACACAGCCTTCATTTAAGGTTGAGCCTGATGGTAAGATCACTACTGACACTGAAAATACACGTAAATAATGTGGTGGGACTATGGGTAAAAAGAACACAAATCCTATAGTCCTCGACGCATTTGACGCGGTTTATATCCATGATAAGCAAGGTTTAGTGACTGGATGGAAGCTTATGTTGAGCCGAAATCCGGTCCTTACCACGCTTTATGGAGAGGTTATTCGAGCTAAAATTAGTGGTTTTGAGTACCTTGTTAGGGTTGCTGACAGGTATCAAACAGACAATAATCTGGTAAATCGGGTCGAAATTTCGTGGATTAAGAGGTCAAAATAGTGGTATTTTTCATTGATTTTCTAGGTAAAATGTCCGAATATTCCTATAATATCTTAGGAAAACTGATGGATTTTGGCCTAAAATTGGTCAAATTTGGGTGTTTAGCTGCACGTTTTTTTTTGTGCAGCACATGAAAATTTTACGGGCAGCACGATTTTTTACTAAAATATTTGAGGTAACTGCACGAAAAAACATGGGGAAAACATAAAAAAACCGAAAATACACAGGAAAATCTCACATTTTCTATTGTATATAGGAATGAGTTAAAAAGTGTACTGTATATAATAACAATAGGGAAATGCGGGCAAAAACATGTGTGAGGCACGAGGAGGTAAAAATTAGTGGATTTTTTAGATGTGTCTGTGAAAAAGTTCACTTCCAACAATCGTACCGTTGATTATGAGGTTTCTCCTGACTTTATATTTGGCGATGCTAAAGACTTGGTTGTTAAAGGTTCCAAGTTTTACGCATATTGGAATGGAAGTTTCTGGGACACTAAACAGAAAAACCTATTTTATGATATTGACTCTTTACTTTGGCGTAAGGCTAGAGAGTTAGAAGATGGACGACCTGGATTGAGAATTGATGTTAAAGAAATTCGAAAAGCATCTGCCGGGAAGTTTCGTTTATTTGCAGATTTCTGTAAAGCTTGTGAGACAAGCGACATTTCTTTCAACCAGAAAGTTTTGTTCGCAGACCATAAGATGCAGAGACGAGATTACGCCACAACGCAATTGACTTACTCGCCTCAAGAAGGAGAAGCAGTTGCATTTAAAGAATTGATTGGTACCTTATATCTTCCTAAGGAGTTGGATAAAATTCTATGGTTTATGGGAGCGTTATTTACGAACAACATGTACAAGATTGAAAAGTTCATGTATTTGTATGGTTCGAAAGGTAGCGGTAAAGGTACAGTCTTAAAAATATTCCGAATGCTGTTTCAGGAATATTGTGGAACTATTGATTTGAAATTGCTCACAAGTGCTGACCAATTTGCAACAGGACAAATTCAAGAAGTTCCATTGTTGATTGACGAGGATACTGACATTAGTCATATTTATAACGACACTCCGTTATTGAAACTTACGAGTCATGAAACCATTTCCGTCAACAAGAAATTCAAAGAGCCTTATGATGTTCGATTTATTGGTTTGTTAATCACGGCCTCGAACCAACGTTATAAAGTTCGAAACGTAGACTCAGGTATTACTCGACGCGCTATTGTTGTAAACCCAAGTGGTCAAAAAGTAAGTCATACGAAATATAATCAACTCATGACCCAAATCAAGTACGAGCTTCCGTACATTGCTAACATGGCAATTCAAAGATTCGAAGAATTGGGTTTTGATTACTATGACGATTATTTCGATGTCGACATGGCAGAACAGACTGACCATATCTTTGACTTCATGCGAACTAATGCAATTCATATGCAACATGGTATAACTCTTAAACAAATCAGTGAGTTATATCGTGAGTATCTGGAAGACATGGGTTGGAAGACGGACGGATATAAAGCAACCATCAAGAGAGAGGCTCTTAGATATTTTGATACGATGCTTAAAGATAGTCATATCGATGGTATGCGTGTTAATAATTATTTCAAAGGGTTCCGATGGAATGTTGCATTTCCTGAAGGTGTCGTCGGCACAACTGAGGCAAATGATACTGTTATTCCAGACGACTGGTTAGATTTCAATTATCATAACGAGGTATTTAACAAACTAGCAGCAGAATATCCTGCACAGCTGGCTTTACGAAACGGTAACCCATCAGACAAATGGGATAATGTCGTTACCACTCTGTCGGATATTAAAACAAGCAAATTGCATTGGGTCAAAGTACCACTCAATCATATCATCATTGATTTTGATTTGAAAGATGAGTCTGGTAATAAAAATCTTGAGTTGAATATAGAAGCAGCGTCGAAGTTTCCACCGACTTATGCTGAGCTTTCTAAATCTGGACAAGGTATTCATTTGCATTATATCTACGATGGTAATGTCAACGAGTTAAATAATTTGGTGGATAAGCATATTGAAATCAAAGTGTATAAAGGCAACGCCTCTCTGAGACGGATTGACAAAGCATCCAACAACTTACAACCTTCTCATATTTCATCGGGCTTGCCGTTGAAAGAGAGAAAGGATGAGACAATGTATGAACATGTGAAAGAAATCACCTATACAGAAAAGACGTTGCGTAAGTTTGTCAAACGACAGTTGGGAATGATTGAAGGTAAAGAACCTAGTCATCCAAATACAAAACCAACGATTGATTTTATTGCCCATGAAATTCAGAAAGCTTTTGATATGGGTCTAGAATATGACTTGACCGATTTGAAGCACGATGTATTTCTTCGAGCAATTCGTTCGACGAATAACAAAGAGTACTGCGTTGCGGTATTCCAAAAGATTCCTTGGTCGTCTATTCGAGATGATGAGGGAGTTACAGAAAATAAACTCACAAACTTCACAAAGATATATCCGAAAGAAGAATTGGTGTTCTTCGATATTGAGGTGTATCCTAATTTGTTTGTGGTTGTCTGGAAGAAATATCATGATGACGAATTTACCAAATGGATTAACCCAACACCAGACCAAATTGAATATTTGTTGAGTTTCCCTATCGTTGGATTTAACAATCGTCGATATGACAACCATATTCTCTATGCTCGATTACTAGGATGTAATAATCTTGAGTTATTCCGTCAGTCGTATAGAATTGTCAACGAAAAAAATGCGAAGAGTGGAATGTATGCGGCAGCTTACGAATTAAGCTATACCGATATTTACGAGTACGCTCAGAAGAAACAATCACTCAAACGTTGGGAAGTTGATCTTGGTATCAAACACGTCGAGATGGAAATTCCTTGGGATCAACCAGTTCCTGAAGAATTAATTCCAGTTGTGGTTGACTACTGTGTCAATGACGTAGATGCAACTGAGAAATTGTTCGATGCTATTTATGCCGATTATGTTGCTCGTGAAATCTTGGCAACAATAGCTAAGGGTTCAATGAATGCTACAAACAACCAGCTCACTGCCAAATTTATCTTTGGCGATGACCCACGTCCACAAGACAAATTTAATTATGTCAACCTTGCAACTATATTCCCAGGTTACAAGTATGAATTCGGTAAGTCATATTATCGTGGATTCGAAACTGGTGAAGGTGGATTTGTATATGCTGAACCTGGTGTATACAAAAATATTGCTTTGCTCGATGTTGAGTCAATGCATCCTAACTCTCTTGTAAATATGAACTACTTCGGTCCATATACTCAAAGGTATGCCGACTTACTTAAAGTTCGTGTGTTGTTGAAACATAATAAGATCGATGAAGTTAAACAAATGTTTGATGGTGTCTTGGCACAATTCTTGGATAATCCAGAATATCTCAAACCTTTGGTGACCGCATTGAAGATTGTAATCAACTCTGTGTATGGAATGACCTCTGCTAAATTTGACAACAAGTTCAAACATCCAGACAATATTGACAACATCGTTGCGAAACGTGGTGCTTTATTTATGGTCGATTTGAAATTTGCTATCGAGGAGCAAGGATATCAAGTCTGTCATATCAAGACGGACTCTGTTAAGATTCCAAATGCTGATGAGAAGATTATCAAATTTGTTGAAGATTTCGGTAAACAAGAGAAGTATAATTACAGATTTGAACATGAGCATACTTACAAACGTATGGCGTTAATTAATAACGCTGTTTATATTGCTCAGCTCGAAGATGACAAATGGTCTCCAACAGGAGCAGAGTACGCCAACACATATTTGCTTAAACGGGTATGGACCAAAGAGGAATTGGTCGATAAAGATTTCTTCATCACCAAACAATCGAAAGGTCATATTTACTTAGGCGACGAATTCGTTGGTAAAGTTGGATCTATTTATGCTTCTAAGACTGGAGCAGAATGTACGTGGACAGAAGACAATGAAAACTTCAAGTCCATCACTGGAACGAAAGGATATTTGTTCAAACAAACAGACAAGTTTGATATCGAAGATGTTGATTTCAGCTTCTACGACAAGATTGCTGTTGAGGGTCTTAAGAAAATCATGAAGGTTGGCGATATCAAAGATATTGTTGACGACATGCCTAAAGACTATGTCGACGCTCTCGAACTTCAAGACAAGTATCCAAACACTCACACTATTTCTATCAATCACGGAACTCTCAAAATCAAAACTCCTGAGAACGCGTGATTGAATTTTCCCGCAGGTCGATTATAGACTTCGCAGGATTTACATGGCACATAATAGAGAGGAAGAACAAAATTCTGCTGATTTGTTCTCTTCTTTATTTTTTTTTGTAACAATGTCAGACTAACGTCAGAATAGAAAGGACATACAAATGACAGCAACAACAAAAATTACTCAAATCTCCGACTCACAAATTATTTTGGAAGAAGTCGATTTCCTCTTCGCTCGAAACTTCACCGGGCGTCAGGAAAAATACAATCGTGCAGGAGATCGTTACTTTAATGTTAAAGTAAATCCTGAAGATGTTGACCTACTCTTATCTTATGGTGTAAATGTTAAACAATATTCACCTAAAGATGTCCCTGATGATCTCGCTACCAAGATGGAAGAGAACCCAGACATGTTCGAACCATCATATTTCTTCAAGGTCCGTGTATACACACAATTTGGTTTACCAAGTATTGCCATTATTTATGATGATGGAACTACTCCAGTCGATGGAGATATTGATCCTCGTGACCGCATGTATTTGACCGAAGAATCGCAGCTGTCAATTATTGACGATTTGGAAATCGCAATTTGCGACATGACCATCGCTCGACGAGACCCAAGTCCAGATGGACAATATGCTCGTTTAAACCTTAAGAACGCCTATATTCGTGTGGTAGATAATCCACTACGTCGTAAATATGGATTCTAATAAAATTGAATTATACGACTATCAACGTCAGGCAGTTGATAGATTGCATAATGGTTCTGTATTGTTAGGTAAGGTCGGTTCTGGTAAATCCTTTACCGGCCTGTTTTATTATTTGAAGAATCACAAAGACTTACCGTTGTATATTATCACAGTAGCTAAAAAGCGAAATGATAAAGAGTGGCATAGAGATATGGAAGCTCTCGGTATAACTGGGACAGTTGATTCTTGGAATAATATTACTAAATACACTGATGTTGAAAACGCATTCTTTTTATTCGATGAACAACGAGCAATCGGTTATGGTTCATGGGGTATGTCTTTTATTAAGATAGCCCGAAAGAATAAATGGATAATGTTAACAGCAACGCCTGGTGATGTATGGATAGATTGGATGTGCTTATTTATAGCAAACGGATTTTACAAAAACAAATCTCAGTTTGTTGATATGCACGTTGAATACAATCCCTACTCAAAATTTCCACAGATCAAACGATATCATGGAGTAGACCGATTAGATAGACTCCGTAGAAGTTTGGTAGTGGCGATGGAAGACTTTAGAAAAACTAAAGTTAACCGACTCACAATCAACACATCTTTTGATAAAGATTTATATTCTCAGGTAATGAAGTCAAGGTTCAATCCATATACGGAAGAACCTATTACCAGTGCTTCTGAGTTTACTCAAGTGTTAAGAAGGATTGTTAATTCTTCCGACCGTAGAAAGCAAGCAGTTAAGAATGAAATTATGACAAGAGATAAAGTAATTGTGTTTTACAACTATATCTATGAGCTTGACATCTTGAAAGATATTTGTCAAGAATTAAATAGAGCGTATTATCAATACAACGGCAGTAAGCACGAAGCTATACCAAACAGTGACTCGTGGATATATTTAGTGCAGTACACCGCAGGAGCCGAGGCTTGGAATTGTATTACTACCGATACGATTTTGTTTTATTCATTAAATTACTCGTACAGAGTAATGGACCAATCCGAAGGTCGAATAAATCGCGTGAATACCTCCTTTAATGATCTTTTTTACATTTATTTCAAAAGCCCGGCTTCAATTGATGACGCAATATCTAGGTCTATAAAATCTAAGAAAAAATTTAATGAAAGGAATTGGGTTACAACCACATGTCCAAATTGGAACGAGACTTTCAAAGAGAACTAATCAAGGATATTAAAAGTCGTTTTCCTGATGCTATAGTCAAAAAGAATGACTCTAGCTATATTCAAGGAATTCCTGACTTGTCTGTAGACATTGGACCATATTCCTATCATTTAGAAGTTAAACGTAGTGGAACTGCTCCATACCGTCCTAATCAAGAATATTACTTAAACAAGTATAATTCAACCGGCGGTTGGGCTAGAACTATCTATCCTGCTAATAAGGAGGCTATATTGAATGAAATGGAACAAGCATCCAGAATTCGAAGGACATCATAGTTTCCTTAGTGCTAGTCAATGCCACTGGCTTAATTATGAGCCGGAAAAACTCGTAGAACGTTTTGAAAATGAGAAGGCGAAACAAAGAGGCACGGAACTTCACGAATTCGCTAGTTTATCTATTCATCATAGAATTAGATTAGAACCAGGTCATACACATCCAGCAGTTGCAAATTTTGTAAACGATGCAATTGGATATCGTATGGATAGTGAAGTTTTATTATTCTATAGTCCTTATGCTTTTGGTACTGCGGATGCCATTCGTTATGATCCACCAACAAAAGATAATCCTCGTGGATTTCTTAGGATTCATGATTTGAAGACTGGTAAAACAAAACCAAAAATGGAACAACTACTTGTGTATGCTGCTTATTTCTGTTTAGAGTATGGTGTAAAACCAGAACGAACAGATTTTGAATTACGCATATATCAAGGCAACAAAATAGATACATATATTCCGGAAGCGGAAGATGTATATGACGTTTATAACACAATCAAAGAATTCTCTGCAATTCTTGAAAGAAAACCAGAATAGAAAGGCGTAGCATGGATCTGGAAGATTATTATTTAATGCATACAGGTACCCCACACCAAGGCAATGTTCCTCACAGTGGACGCTATGCTTGGGGTTCTGGTGAAAATTCATATCAGCGAGCCACGTCTTGGTCTGACACAGTTGCGAAATATCGTAAAAATGGTCTGACTGATACTCAAATCGCTGCCAAACTTGGAATCACCACAACAGATTTTCGAGCTAGAAATACAATTGCTAAACAACAAATTCGTTTACACAATATTTCTAGGATTCAAGAACTAGCCGACAAAGGACTTGGTTCAATCGAAATTTCTAGACAAACCGGTATTCCTGAGTCCACTGTTCGAATGAATATGGACGCTTCTGTTAAACAAAAAGTCAATCGTATGGAACAAGTTAAATCTGACTTGAAAGATTTAATTAAAGAAAATCCATATCTTGACGTTGGTTTAGGCGCCGCACAACAATTAGGTATAAACGAAAATATGCTTAAACGCGCCGTTCAACAACTTGAAGCTGATGGCTACCATATGCACAAAGTGTATGTGAAAAATGCCACAAACGATGATCACTGGGTCGAAATGAAAGTTCTAACAAAAGAACCTAATCCCGATATTGTCAGAGAACACAAACACGAAATCAAACCCCCTAATTTATATAAGACTGAAGACGGAACAACTAAATTAGGATTGAAACCAATTGAACATCTTGATTGGAAACGTGTTGGTATTCGTTATGATGAACAAGGTGGAACCGACAAAGATGGTGTCATGGAATTACGTCCTGGAGTTAAAGATCTTGACTTAGGAAATTCCAAGTACGCTCAAGTTCGTATTGGTGTTGGAGGAACGCATTATCTTAAAGGTATGGCCGTTTATGGAGATCCAAAAGATTTCCCTAAAGGCGTCGACGTTATTTTCAACACTAACAAGAAGCAAGGAACACCAAAAGAAGATGTTCTTAAGAAACTTAAAGATGACCCTGATAATCCATTCGGTGCACAAATCAAACCAAATGGGCAGAAAGGTGCTATCAATAAAGTTAATGAAGAAGGTGACTGGGGAACTTGGTCAAAAACCTTATCTTCTCAGTTTGTTTCTAAGCAACCTCCAGTATTAGTTAAAGGTCGTATTCAAAAGACGTATGAAAAATTACAAAAAGAGTTCGACGAAATTGCTAATCTAAATAATCCTGTAGTCCGTAGAATTATGATGGCAGACTTTGCAAATGGTTTAACTACCAAACGTCATAATTTGAAACTAACAGGGTTCGACCGAATGCGCGGTCAGGTTTTATTACCTTTGTCTGGTATTAAAGCTAATGAAATCTATGCGCCTAACTTTAAGAACGGTGAGAAAGTTGTTCTTGTTCGTTATCCTCATGGAGGAATATTCGAACTACCCGAACTTACCGTAAACAATAAGCTTGGTAATGGCCCTGCTAAATTTATGAAGGGTGCTAAAGATGCCGTCGGTATTGACTCTTCTGTTGCTAGCAAATTGTCTGGAGCAGACTTTGATGGTGATACTGTTATGGTTATTCCTAATAATAAAAACGGTATTAAGACAAGTCGTTCTTTGAAAGAGCTTAAGAACTTTGACACCAATCAATATTATTCTCCTGATAAGAATATTCTTAAGCGTGATTCAAAAGGTAACTGGACAATCAAACAGAAAACAATGGGTGAAGTGTCCAACCTTATTACTGACATGACTTTGAAGGGTGCTTCTCAATCAGAGATTGCAAGAGCGGTTAAACATTCAATGGTTGTTATCGATGCCGAGAAACATAATTTGGATTATAAACGTTCGGAAAGGGAAAATGATATCCCCGCTCTAAAAAAGAAGTACCAAGATCACTACGATGTTATATCTGGCACTATAAAAAATGGAGCCTCCACTCTCATATCCCGGTCCAAAACAGAGCACCGTACTCTTGAGACATGGTATAAGGATCGAACTCCTGAAGAGCTAGCAGCCAATCCTAGACTTGCTCCTAAGATCAAGAAAACTAAAACTATTTCAACTGATCATGTTGTAGAGATGGTTAAAGATGCTAAGACCCTTGGTTCAGGCACCCCTATCGAAAACATGTATGGTGATTATATCAATGCCCTTGGTAAGATGCGAGACAAAGCTAACAAGGTTGTTGAGTCTTCACCTAACTTAGTTGTCAACAAGGAAGCAAAGCTGAAGTATCGTGATCAAGTACAGTCACTACAACACAAGCTTAACACAGCTCTAGCCAACTCACCTAGAGAACGCCAAGCACAACTCATTGCTAACAAAGTCATAGCCGAAAAGAGAGATCCTGATATGCAGAAGGATCAACTCAAGAAGCTTAAGCAACAAGCTATTGCTGCCGCACGTCTTCAGACTGGTGCTGATGGAGCTAAGACTCGTATCAACATTGAAGATGATGAATGGAAAGCTATTCAATCTGGTGCTGTTAGTACTAAGATGCTTACTGACATCTTACGATTCGCTAATACAGATAGAGTTAAACAATTGGCTACACCTAGAGAAGAGAAGGCTCTTAGTCTATCTAATGCATCTAGAGCCAAGTCCATGATTCGTAATGGTCATAGCTATGCTGAAGTAGCTGAAGCTTTAGGCGTTAGCATCTCAACCATTCAGAACCTAGTCTAGTAGAAAGGAGAGACAACTGTTATGGAAGATTACTTACAAGCAACAACAGTAGTTGACACAATGTTAACTACATTCGACAATCCATACAATCCTTTCTCTGACTTTGATTCATGGAAGAAGTGGGATGAAGACAATGGTTACTTCACATCCGAACTACTAGCAGCTGTCATTGGTAATACTGATGATGTGTTAGATGAAGTTGAAGAAGCTCAACGTCATGCTATGGCCATCAACCTAATCATTGATGAAGGTCCAATTGAAGATGTTTGGACAGTCTGTCGTACAGATACACAAACACCGATTCGTCTACCAACTTCTGAAAATGAAAAATCAGAAGAATAATTTCACACCCCCATAGGGGGGAGGGTCGCAAAAATTTTCGACCCTTTTGCATCGCCCCACCTCTCTGAAATTTCTCCGGAGTGGTAAAAAGTCCTAAATTGGGATTACTATCTAGGGGCAATGTATAGGTAAAGGAGGGTAAACCATGAACAATGAAGTGCAAGAGCATATCAAAGCACTACTAATGTGGTTGATATCTCCTGAGGTACTTAGTCAAATCGGTGTTTACATTGGCGTTGGAGCATCTATTTACAAAGTTGGCATCAAAGCCTTTAAAAAAGTATGGGTCGACTTAGAGGCTAAACAGAATGACGAGATCAATGGTATTAAAAATTCCATTAATGCTCTAACTGTAAGCTTTCAAGAGATGCATAAGAATCAAGAACGAGACTTTCTTAGGCTCCAAATAATCACTGGTATTCATTCCGGTAGATTATCGGAACAAGAGATTCTTTATCTATATGATCAATACACCGAGAAAGGATACAACTCGTATGTATCGAGGGTTGTCAATGATTATATAGAAGAACTACGCACTTCAAATAAGGAGAACGAGAAATGACATTTTCAGTAGATGATATTATTACATTGGTAACGTTAGTTATCGTGTTTGCTCCAGTAGCACTAAACTTAATTAAGTATCTTGGAGCAGCAACTCACAATAAAGCAGTAGTTACTCTCGCAGATCGAGCTCTAATTATTGTAACCGCTTTGGATAACATGCTTATTGCAAACGATTCTAAGAAAAAAGAAGCTTTGGATAAGCTATTATCTTACGCAGCAGAAACAGGTGTAAAACTTACACCAGAACAAGCGTCTGATTATATCGAGCACGCTGTTCAAGAACTTCGTCGTCTTCAGCAATCTCAACCAAAAGAGGTGACTGAAAATGGTACGGAAGAAAAGTGATTCCAAACAACTACCTCCGGGAATAACTCCAGAAGGTATGTTAAACAAGCTCACAATGAAAGCATTTGTCGTCGCAAACCAACAGCTTGATGATGGTACGATAGCGCCTAGCACTTTGAATGCTTTGTTGCGATTCGGTACTGCTGAACGTGAGCTACAACTCGAAACAATGAGATCTAATAAAAAATTATCGGATTCTAAAATCGAATTGATCGAAAGTGAAGTCAAAGGTAAGGGCGATAGCGAAGCTGTAATCGCAGCTATTCGTGGATACGCTCCATCTGAAGAATTGTAGTATGATCCTATTAGGTAAAGATAGAGAACATTTACAAGATCTTAGTTATAAAAAACTTATCACTTTTGATAATTTTGGTGATAGACTCAACTTTTTATCTCTCATGAATCGAGGTTACAAATCCCCAAGAGAAATTTCTAACGCGTTCTACAAATCTAGAATTTGGAGAGAGATGCGAGATTATATTATTGCTCGTGATTTAGGGTATGATTTAGGTATTAAAGATGTTGAAATCGAAGGTCCTCCTTTAGTTCATCATATGATCCCTTTGTTAGAAGAAGATATATTGGAATGGAGAGAAGATATTATCTTGAACCCCGATCTTTTAATCACAACATCTTATAATACGCACAATATTATTCATTACGGATTTAGTAGAGTTCAATCAATGAACTATGTAGAAAGATCTCCTGGAGATACTAAATTATGGTAGGTGAACTATATGACGATTCTTAATGATATTAAGACATCTGTAGATTTCGCTTCCGAAGAAGATACAGGATACGATGATAGATTGTTATTAGAATTGGATGGTATTGTCGGTGAACTATCTCAACTGACGAATATCCAATTAACTTTCGAGTCTAAAAAAGATGCTGATTGGGAATCTTTAATTCCTAATAAGGATCCTAACCTCGTTCGTTTGGTAAAGCAATATGTGCTTGTGTCCATTCGTTTGAAGTTCGATCCTCCTGTCGGTAGCATTTTATCTTCGCTAGAAAGATCCTTACAATCTACTGCTCATCGTATAATCTTACAAAATAGGGAGGGATCTAATGAATGATGTAGATCAAGATCTTCTCCATGCTATTCAAACCAATAGTTCCGATGATGTTATTGAACACTTTGGAATTAAAGGTATGAAATGGGGTTTTAGACGAAGTCTATCAAAAATGCCGCATTCTAAAGCGAGAATGGCTCGAAAAGAAAGTAAAGCCGCTCGAAAAGCTTGGAATATGAAGTATCACAAGCGTCATTCTATGACCGAACACGATCTTCAAGCTGCGACAAGACGACTCCGTTTGGAGAATGATTTCGCCGAACAAGTAAGGCGTGCAAACCAAATTGCCGATACCCGTAAACCTAAGAAAGAACATGGTAAGTTTGCTAAAGATATTGGCCGATCAGTAACTAATTCAGTTATCGATACAGGTGTCAAGACTATTGTTGGAGATCTTATGAAGAACAAAACGAATAAGTATTCTCCTATAACTAATGTTACTTTAGATCAGCTCCGAAAATTGAAAGAAGAAAATCAAGGAGCTATTAATACAGTTAAAGGTATTTGGGGCTTTTAGTTAGGGGCATTTTCTTTTATGGTATTATCTAATAAAGCTTATCCGGAAGAATACATGAAGTTCAAAGAAGCAGTTCTGAGAGGTGAAATTCCGGTTAATCGCACGGTCTCTCTAGAAATGAACCGAATTGACTTCTTAATTGAGTCTCCGGATTATTACTATGACGACAAGGCGATTCAAGGGTTTATTAGATTTTGTGAAAACGAAATGACCCTTACCGATGGAGGAGATGTAACTCTCTTACCATCCTTTAGATTATGGGCAGAATGTGCCCTAGCGTGGTTTTACATTTCTGAGGATAATGTCTATAATCCAAAACTTGGTAGATGGGAAATCCGAAAGAAATTCAAGCGTCTCACGAATAGACAGTATCTTATTGTCGGACGTGGTGCCGCAAAATCACTTTACTCAACATTCATGCAAGCGTATATGCTTCTAATCGACACTGCTACAACTCACCAAGTAGTTACTGCGCCTACAATGAAACAGGCAGAGGAAATTATGGGTCCGTTTAGGACGGCGTTGAGTAGGGCGAAAGGTCCGCTGATTAGTTATATGGTTCAAGGATCTAAAATGACCGGTAATCTAACTAAGAAGCAATTATTAGCGTCTACCAAGAAGGGTGTTGAGAACTTTGCAACGAATAGTCTATTGGAGATTCGTCCAATGTCAAGAGACAAGCTTCAAGGTCTTCGTTGTAAGTATGCATCTGTGGATGAGTGGCTTTCTGGTGAAGTTAAAGAAGACGTAATCGGAGCTATTCAACAAGGTGCCAGCAAAAACGACAATTATCTCATAATCGCTACATCTTCCGAAGGAACCGCTCGTGATGGAGTGGGTGATACAATCAAGATGGAGCTTATGGATATATTAGAAGGTCGTTATTTTAACCCTCACGTATCTATTTGGTATTATCGACTCGATGATGTTAGAGAAGTTGCAAACCCAGATTTATGGATGAAAGCAAATCCAAATCTTGGGGCCACCGTAACGTATGAGACTTACAGAGATGAAGTTGAACGTGCTGAAAGTCAGCCGGCAACTCGTTCTGATACTCTGGCTAAACGTTTCGGAATACCAGTTGAGGGTTATACTTTCTTCTTCTTATATGAAGAGACAATTCCACATAGACCACAAAACTTTGATGGATTAGAATGTACATTGGGAGCCGACCTTTCTCAAGGGGACGACTTCTGTGCATTCACATTTTTATTCCCACTAGGTCATGGACGATTTGGCGTTAAGACTCGTTCTTATGTTTGTGAATCTAAATTAAGAAAATTAACTTCTGCTATGCGAAATAAGTATGACGAATTGATTTCTGAGGGTACACTTAATGTTATGCCTGGAGTTATTCTTGATATGGAACAGGTATATGATGATTTATACAACTTCATATATCAACACAAATATACAGTTTATGCATTCGGATACGACCCGTATAATGCTCGAGAATTCGTTGAAAGATGGATTCGAGACAATGGAGAATATGGGGTTGAAAAAGTTATTCAGGGCGCTAAAACAGAGTCTGTACCTATGGGAGAATTAAAGAATTTGGCTATGGAACGTATGCTAATATTCGACGAAGAATTAATGAAATTTGCAATGGGTAATACTATTGCAATTCAGGATAACAATGGTAACTATAAGTTATCCAAACGTCGTTCTGATGAAAAAATCGATAACGTTGCTGCGTTGATCGATGCTTGGGTTGCGTACAAACGTAACCAAGACTTATTTGGATAGAAAGGCATATTTAGTTATGGGCACTTTTACCGATGGACTAAAGCATGCTTGGTCTATGTTTAACACAAATTCCTCATCTTTTGTGGAAACTGAAACAGTATTCCAGATTCCTAATGAACCTAAGGCATTGAATCCAAACAATTCGATACCAACTCGGGTTTTCTCTAGATCTGCTATATCGTCTATGATTTTTAACCGTATTGCTATTGATGCATCCATGGTGAAATTTCAACACGTAAAGATCGATATGGAACGAGAAAATCAAGTTGTTTTAAGGAATTCACCGCTTCAACGGTTGTTCGAAGTAGAAATGAATATGGATCAATCCAGTACGGATTTCTTCCACGATCTGGTATACTCATTATTTGACGAAGGAGTTGTAGCTGCTGTTCCTCTAGAGGCTACACTTAATCCTGTTATGTCCGACTCTTATGACATAAAAGCCATGCGTGTCGGAAAAATAATGGAATGGTTTCCAACTAAAATCCGGGTGAAGATTTATAATGAAGCTAAAGGTCAATTCTCGGAAATAATTGTTCCAAAGAAAATGTGTGCAATTATTGAGAACCCTTTAGCCAATATTTTAGGTAACGAAAATCCGACTATGACTCGATTGATTCAAAAATTATCTATTCTGGACAAGCAGGATTTGGAGTTGATTTCAAACAAATGGAACATCATCTTACAACTCCCTAACCCAGTTAGAAATGATATCAAACGAAAAGAAGCGGATGCTCGTATCGAAGATATTGAAGGACAATTGAAAGACTCTAAAATGGGTATTGCATATATCGGTGCTGATGAGAAAATCACTCAGCTAAACCGACAAATTAATTCTAATCTTATGGATGAGGTTAAGTATTTAACCGAAGAATTACTAAGTCAGCTAGGTCTAACAAAAGCAATTTTGGATGGCACAGCTAATGCCGATCAAATGCAAAATTACTATACCAGAACTATCGAACCTATCGTGACCAGAATTAAAGAAGAATTTCAACGTAAATTCATCACAAAAACTGGATATACACAAGGACATAGAATTGATACATATAGTAATCCTTTCAAACTTGTACCTACAGGTCAATTGGCAACAATTGGTGATTCATTATTGCGAAACAGAATTCTTACATCAAATGAATTTCGTGCTATCATTGGTTATGGTCCGATCGAAGATCCTATGGCCGACCAATTGTTTAACCCGAATATTTCTGATGCAAGACAAGACGTTTCTCTACCTGGGTCTGTCGGGTCCCCTGAAGGCGAAGCTTACTCTGATTACCCTCCTGAGTATAGTGAAGAGAATCTTCAAAATGGCGGCAAATAATAATGGAGGAAAATCATGGAATGAGTAAACATCCCAAGTATGACTTTGCTGGTTACGTAACCCGCAATGATACCCGTTGTACAGACGGTGTTATTATCCGACATGGGGCATTTGCAGGCAATGATGGTCGTAAAGTTCCTCTGGTATGGTCACATGATCATAGCACGCCAGAGAACATTATTGGTCATGTATTTTTGCATAATGCAAACGATGGTGTTTATGGACAAGGATTCTTTAATGATACCAATAATGGTAAACAAGCCAAAGAATTAGTCAAACACGGTGACATCTGGTCCATGTCTATTGGGGCAAATCGTATCAAACGAACCCCAAGTAATGACGTTATTCATGGAAATATCTATGAAGTATCTCTTGTTGTAGCCGGAGCAAATCCGGGAGCGGTTATTACCGAAGTTCTACAACACTCACAAAATCCCGAAGAAGGAGAAATTATTATCATGGAAAGTGATCAAATCATTCACTCAGCGGACGATGTATTGGTGGGTCAAGAACGTATTAGTTTGTTCGACCGTATTCAACACGCTGACGAAGGAGAAGCTACTGATATCGTTGATGGGGTATTAGCGACACTAAATCCTGACCAACAAGAAGCTGTAGCCCTCCTCGTAGAAGCATCTACTGATTCTGCTTTGGAAAACTACGAAAATGAAGTGGCAGAAAAATTTGATGCCGCTGTAGATAATGAAGTACGTGAAATTCTTCAAGATCTTGCCGAAGGAGACGATGAAGAAGAAATTCAACAATCTGCATTAGGAGGAAACACAATGCACTACAACGCATTCCAAAACGTTGCTAACAACACTGATGAAATCCGTCACTCACTCGAGAGTGCTTTTGAAGACGCTAAGAAATCTGGACGTCGAGTAAGTCAAGTATTGAATGAATTACAAGACGGTGATACTTTGCAGCATTCAATGAACAACCTTGATTTGTTGTTCCCGGATCACGCTTTGCAAGGCGGTATTCAAGTACTTTACTCACCAAACACTGCTACCGAACACATTCTTAGCAAAGTTACAAAAGTGCCAACCGCTTTCGTTAAGTCTCTTATGACTGACCTCACAAACCTTTCTGACGAACAACTTCGTGCAAAAGGTTATATTAAGGGTAAAGAAAAGAAAGAACAAATCATTGGATTCCTTTCTCGTAAAACTGATCCACAAACAATCTACAAAAAGCAATCAATTGACCGTGATGACCTTATTGACATCAGCCAACAATTGGACGTAGCAGCTTTCTTCCGTCAAGAAATGCGTATCAAACTTAACGATGAAATTGCGCAAGCGATCATGGTTTCTGACGGACGCGAAACTGGTTCCGATGACAAAATCAAAGAAGACAAGATTCGTCCTATTTCTAAAGACGAAGACTTCTACACAATCAAAGCTAAATACAATCCAAACGCTATGTTGGACGTATTTGAAATCGTTGCTGAACAAAAGACCAAGATGCTTGGTTCTGGAACACCTACATTGTATGTAAACCCATTGTTCCTTACTAAACTTCGCTTCTTGCGCAACAAGAATGGTAACTGGGTATTTGGTGGCCAACAACCTGCTACTAAAGAATACCTAGCTTCATTGATGGGTGTTGCAGATATTGTTGAAAGTAACTTTATCAAAGAACAAGAAATGATCATGGTTAACCTTGCTGACTACCAAATTGGTACTAACAAAGGTGGGGAAGTCAACAGCTTCGAAGATTTCGACATTGACTTCAACAAACACAAATACCTTATCGAAACTCGCTTGTCTGGTGCCCTTGTTCGTGCTAAAGCTGCGGTATACTTTACTCCAGATACAACGGTTGCTCCAAAAGCACACCAAGCTGATGTTCAATCACAAGCTGCTGGTGCTCCAGCTGCACGTGCAGGAGTTCCTGGAGGCTAAGAATGAAGTATTCGGGTAATGCAGGTTTTCGATTGGAGGATGTTGAAGTAGAACCAGGTGTCTATGAACCAAAACTTGTTGTTAAACCTATCAAAGGTGACCTGATTAACGACACTATGTTTCGTAATCAAAATAACAGCAAATCGACAATAGACAATGTTCAAATCACCAATCGTCTTTCAATCGTTGCCCATCCGTTCTTAATGACTCACATCACAAATTTGTTATACGTTACTTTCATGGGTCAGAAGTGGAAGGTTGAGCGTTATGCTATTAAATCTCCACGAATTATTTTGGATTTAGGAGGATTATATAATGAGCAAGCGAATGCATATCCAGGACTTGCTGCAGAAGGCAGTTGATAGTCTTGGAGAAACTTATAAAATCACCTACAATCCAACCACAAGTAGCAAATTAACATACCCATGCATTCTCTACAGACGACATGGTATACATAAGCGACATGCAGATAATACAAAATATTATTCACATGAAACTTATCAAATCACAATTATTGACAAACGTGTGGATTCTCCGATAATCGATGTGTTATTGGACAATCCCCATTGTCGATATCAACATGAGTTCATAGTAGACAATATGAACCATACTATCTTAGAAATTACAACTGGAGGTAAGGCCTAATGGCAAAACTCGTATTTGACGAAATCGGAAAACGTTTTTATGAAACCGGTGTATCGGAAGCTGTTTTGTATCCTCAAGATGAAACCGGAAATTACCCTAAGGGTGTAGCTTGGAACGGTATCACTGCAGCTAACGAATCTCCTACTGGTGCAGAAGCTAGTGAACACTACGCTGACAACATGCTATTCTTCTCAATCACTGGACCTGAAAAATTTGAAGGTACAATCGAAGCATTCAGTTCACCAAAAGAATTCGATGCTTGTGATGGTTTGGCAGAACCTGTTAAGGGTCTTCGTGCTCATGGTCAAGCTCGCCAGCCATTTGGATTCGCATTCAAATCAATCCTTGGTAACGACGTGAAGGGTGAAAACTTTGGTTACAAACTCCACCTATGGTACGGATGTAAAGCTGCTCCATCAGAACGCGCTTACGGTACTGTTAATGAATCACCAGAACCACAAAACCCAAGCTGGTCAGTTAAATCAACTCCAGCTAAAATGGCAGGACAAAAACCTGTATCTGTGTTGACTATTGTTTCAACTGAAGTAGATCCTACTAAGCTTAAAAAGCTTGAAGATGCTCTATATGGTACAGAAACAGAACAACCATATTTGCCACTTCCTGACAAAGTTAAAGAACTGTTGTCATAATTAAGAATGGAGGTATTCACGTATGCTTAAACAAAAAGTACAATATGAAGATTTCGATGGAGCTACTCAAGTAGAAACTCTATATTTCAATCTTAACCGTATGGAACTAATTGCTTTACAATCTCGATACGGAAAAGAAGATATGGCTGCTTACATCGATAAACTTGTCGAAGAAAAAAATATCGAAAAGGTATATGAAATCCTTAATGATATTGTTCTAAGCGCTTATGGTCTCCGTTCTGAAGACGGTAAACGTTTCCTTAAGAGTGAAACTATTCGTGAAGAATTCAAACAATCTCTTGCTTATGACGCATTGATTGAAGATTTCCATGATGAAACTCGTAAAGTTCTGGAATCATTTATTGTCGGTATCACTGCGCATATTCGTGGAATTAACAAAGCTGCAAATGCTGTTCAGTAAAATAGGCGAGGGTATGTATTCTACATATCCTCCTTATTTTTAAATTTTTTGAGGTGTGAAATGGGACAAGAATTCTTAACTATTCGTTTGGATGATGTCGAGTATTGGGATGAGGTTAAAGAAGAATTTATTTCTAATCCTGGTAAAGAGGTGACTTTTAGATACACCCTTAAGAATTTGGACAAATGGGAAACTAAATATGAAAAAAGATTCATAGATAATGACGAAAATATAAAAAAAGAAGAAATGTTGGATTTTATAACAATCATTTGTGATGAAGATTTAGATATAGCAATGTTATCCCAAGAAAATATGGAAGAAATTTTAATGTATCTAAAACATACACCATCCGCAACAGTACTTCCAAAAAATAGAAATTCTGGAACAGGATTTTCTAGAAAGAAAATTTTCACGTCTGAAATAATTTATGGATACATGGCGTTAAATCATATTCCTTTTTCGTGGGAAGATAGAAATTTAAATAAATTAATAATGCTTCTAAATTGTGTTGGATCTTTACAGGAGCCGCCTAAGAAGATGTCAAGGGCAGAAGCCATGGAAGAACACCGTCGAATTGTTTTAGAAAACAGAAGAAAACAAGCAGAATGGAT
>ERZ772990.34-NODE-34-length-31985-cov-6.81491_pt1 | contig 31985 bp, 24 predicted proteins | sample MGYA00511674_ERZ772990 | MGnify/ENA primary metagenome ERZ772990 (study PRJEB29015, sample SAMEA2738045) | human oral metagenome | biome: human oral; feature: human-associated habitat; material: saliva | place: China | collected 2233 ...
CATCGGAGAGCGTCCGGGCTGACACCCTGAGGGCGCATCCGGAAAACGCGGCCGCACCCGCACAGCATCCCAGCGCGGAAAGGCGGTATCGTCCGAAAGTGACATCAGGGTGCCGAAGCGAAGCGAGGGCGGGTCCCCTGTAGGAACGAGGACGAATACCGCTTTCCGTGCGGAATCCAGACGGAAACAAAGCTCAACGAAAAGCCCCCGAGCCGTCAGACCCGGGGGCTTTCTGCATGTCGATTAGGCGTCGGAGCCTTCGGCGGTGCCGGTCGCCTCCGCAACCTTCTGCGCACGAATACGCGGCTCCTGACCCTGCACCTTCACCTCCAGGAACTCGCCCACGTGGCGAATCTCCATGGCGCTCACGCCGTGACCCGCACCGGCGTACAGCACCTTAATGCCGTCGGTGTACTTGCGGATCCAGTCGTAGGTGTAGTTCACCATCTCCTGCGGGATGACGGGGTCTTCCTGGTCGCGACCGAAGAACACCGGAAGTTCGGTCTTCTTCAGCTCCTCATCCTTGAAGTACGGCGAATCCGAGTCCACGGCGTAGCCGGACAGTCCCACCACTGCGGCGAACTCACCGGGGGCGTGACGCACCATCGACGTTGCGATGCCCATGCCCTGCGAGAAGCCCAGCAGGGTCACCGAAGCGTACGGTTCACGATTCGCGCGCACCCATTCCAGCACGTAGTCGCTTGCCTGCTCAATGGCGCGCTGGTCAGATTCGAGCTGCTGGTTCAGCGGGTACCACTGGTAGCCGATAGCGTCTGCGGCAATGTAGGCGCCGGTCGAGTCCGCGGAGAACTGGGTACCGACCGGCTGCGGTGCACGCATGGAGGCGTAGGTGAAGCCCTCCTGCGGAAGGTGCGCCGCCAGAGACAGCAAATCGTGCTCCTGGGAGCCGTAGCCGTGCAGCATGAGCACCAGGTGGGTGCCTGCGCGTTCGTTCTCGGGGCGGGTGTATTCGACGACGTATTTGTTTTCGCTCATGCACCCATCTTAGCGAGGACTCCCCCGCAAATCTGCACCGTAGGTTCCGCCGCTAGCTTGACCCTCACCTAACGTCAGGTTTTAGAGTGAAGCCATGGACGCGAACATAACACCACCTGACGGGCACCATGAATACACCGTAGGAGAAGCAGCCTCATTGCACGGGCTCACGGTCCGCACGCTACACCACTGGGAGCAGCGGGGCTTACTCAACCCGGCACATGATGAGTTCAACGGGTACCGGTACTACACCGATGCAGACCTTGAACGAATCACCGTCATCATGGGGTACCGCGCCATCGGCATGAGCCTTGACGCTATTCGCAACATACTGCAGGATCGGGCGAACAGCACCGAGCATCTACTCGCCCAGCGGGATATGCTTCAACGCAAAATCGCCGCGTACGGGCGCATGCTTGAAACCATCGAACACCTTTTGGAGGACACCATGGCACCTAAAAATGAGCAGCTCAGCGCTGCCGAAAAAGCAGAGATTATGGGTGAAGGGTTCAGCCTCGCCCACCAGCAGGAAGCGCAGGAGCGTTACGTGAAAACTAACGACTGGGCTGAATACCAGCGCCGTACGGCCTCAATGGACCGTGCCGACTGGCAGAACGGCAAACAGCAGATTGACGAGGTAGAACAGGCCCTCGTCGAGGCGTTCAACCGCGGTGTGCAGCCGGGCAGTGAGGAGGCGAATGCGCTCGCCGAGCGGCACCGCGCCTCCCTGTTCTTCTTTGAGGTCACCCCCGCTAAGCACGCTATTCTAGCCCGCGGCTACGTTGAGGATGCCCGCTTCAAAGCGTACTATGAGAAGCTCGCGACCGGGCTCGCGGAGTGGTTGCGAGATGTCATTTACGAGAATGCTCGTGCGCACGGTGTTGACCCTGAGGAAGCTACCTGGGGGTAAGCTACCCGAGGTTAAACCTTCGGGCTGAAAGTACCCAGTAGCTCAGCATGAGTAATCAAGCATCATCAGCTGAATACGAAAAGACGCCCGGTATTCCCAACGTTGGGAATACCGGGCGTTTATACGCGTCTGCAGAAGACTAGTTACCTAGCGGGTGCCGTCGAGGTGACGGCGGTGCTCCTGAATACGGCGATCCAGGTGCTCAAGGTTCTGTTGCAACCCCGCAATCTCGTTCTCAATCTTTCGGCGGGCTCGCTCCATCACGTCAATGGAGAGGGCATGATCATCCGGATTGTCCAAGATTGTACGAATGTCGGCAAGACTCATGCCGGCCTGACGGCAGGTAGCAATAAACCGTGCAGCGGAGATAGACTCCGCATCAAAAATACGGGTTCCGTGAGCATCACGGGGCACAGCGATGAGCCCCTCTTTTTCGTAATACCGCAGGGCGTGGGTGCTCACCCCCAACTGCTCCGCTACCTCTTGAATACTTACCACAGCTTCAATGCTATGGGGTTAGAGCGGGTCTAAAGCAAACCGAGAACCTTTACCTTCCAGTGCAACAGGAGGCTACTTCCGCGGTATCTCGCGGCGGTTTCAAAAACACTCGAAAAACCGGAAAATATTCCCTGACCTGGCACGATACTCTTCAGTCGGGCGCAAAGAAAAGCCGGGTGCTCACATCATGCGAACACCCGGCATTCTGTTACATAACCCTGAGGGTGAAGGTTAATTCTCGGTGGGCGGAAGGATAGTTGAGAATACCCAGCCATTCCCTCACAATCCCACACCCGCTGTATGGATAAAACAACATTCAGCGGGATGCGCGTAACGCACCCGGGCGCCGGTTGCCTTTAGCGAGTAACAGAGCCGTACAGACGAGTCATCGAGTCCAGCGCCTCACGCTCACGCTGCGCCTCACTCGGGGTAGCGGATTCATCTTCAACGCCGAGGGCACGCGCCAGAATCTTCTCCACCTGCTTCGCCTCAATCAAGAAGCCATCATGGCCGTGGTTCGACTCGAGAATATCCACGGGCACCGGGGTGGGCAGCGCCTCCGCCAGGCGGTGCGACTCATGCGGGAAGAACAGACGGTCCGTGTTCACCGCCGCAATCGTCCACTCACAATCGGTGTGCGCCAGCGCCTGCGCCAGGGTGCCGCGGCCACGCGCCACGTCGTGCGAAATCAGTGCCTCGTTCACGGCAAGGTAGCTGTTCGGGTCAAAGCGCTCCACAAGCTTGGCGCCGTGGTGGTCCAGGTAGCTTTCGATGGCGTAGCGGCCACGCGGCTCACCCAGCGAGCCGCCCACGGTGCTTTCGCCACGGTTCTCCTCGCGGCCGAAGCGGTGCTCCAGCTCGGCGGGGCTGCGGTAGGTGGTGTGCGCGATACGGCGCGCCAGGGCAAGACCGTTTACCGGCGCGGGACCGGAATAGTAGTCGCCGCCGGCGAAGTTCGCGTCCGAACGAATCGCGATGTTCTGAGTGTGCGCCCACGAAATCTGCTCCGCCGTAGCCGAAGGACCGGAGGCAATCACCGCGCATCCGCGCACCAGCTCAGGGTTGGTTGCTGCCCATTCCAGGGCGCGAGCGCCACCGAGGGAACCACCAATGACGTAGCGGAAGCTGGTCACGCCCAGGGCACGTGCCAGGCGTGCCTCAGCACGCACAGAGTCGCGGATGCTCACCTGCGGGAAGCGGGAACCCCAGTGTTCACCGGCGCCCGGGTAGCCTTCGGGAATGATGCTTGCCGGTCCGGTCGATCCGTAGCAGCCACCCAGAATATTGGGTGCAATCACGAAGTAGCGGTTGGTGTCCACGACCGAGCCGGGGCCCACGATACCTTCCCACCAGCCGTCCGATTCGATAGCGCGAATCAGCGGGGCGGGCATATCGGGGGTGGGTACGCCGCGGGAAACATGCGTGTCACCGGTGAGCGCATGCAGGATCAGGATGGCGTTATCGCCAGCCTCGTTGAGGGTACCCCAGGTTTCGTAGCCGATGGTGACCTGCGGCAGGGTCACGCCGGATTCGAGCTCCAGGTCGCCGATGTTCAGCTGACGCAGGTAGCCTTGCGCTTCCGGATGTTCGCGCTGAGTGCCCGCCACGGGGATGGGCGCGGTGACAGGCTGGTTGATAGTGCCGGACTGGCTAGTGCTCTGGGTGGTCATGGGGGTTCCCTTCACTGGGTTGGCCGGCGAGGTGGTGCCGGGTGTGAGCGGGGTAGGTGTGAGCGGGGTACTCGTCTGCGGGTAGAAGGAGCAACGGGTTGGGCGGCTCAGCGCCGCGCAGTGACAAAATGCTCCATAACGGGGAATCCGCAGGTGGACCGAGAAGCCGTAGCTTACCGGTCCACCTGCGGGTTGCATCACCGTTTAGGAGAGGGTGTCGAAGCCCAGCTGCAGGTCGGCGAGAATATCGTCAATGTTCTCAATACCGACTGCCAGGCGGACGAAGTTCGGGTACACACCAATCTTCTCCAGCTCCTCAGTGGAAAGCTGAGCGTGGGTGGTGGAGGCGGGGTGAATCACGAGCGAGCGCACGTCACCGATGTTCGCCACGTTGGAGTGTAGCTTCAGTGCGTCAACGAAGTTGCGGGTCTGCTCCAGGGTTGCGTCCTTGAGGGTGAAGCCGAGCACCGCGCCGGGGCCCTTGGGCAGGTACTTCTGTGCACGCTCGTACCAGGGGGAGGATTCCACGCCAGCCCAGATGACCTTCTCGACCTGCGGGTTTGCTTCGAGCCAGTGGGCGACCTTGGTGGCGTTCTCAATGTGGCGTTCGATGCGCAGGGAGAGGGTTTCCAGACCGATGCCGATGTTGAAGGCGTTGGTCGGGGAGATGGCGGCGCCGGTGTCACGCAGCAGGGAGACGCGTGCCTTCAGGATGTAGGAGAGGTTCGCGCCGAATGCGGAGTCCTTGCCCAGGTCGCGGGCGTAAACCAGGCCGTGGTAGCCGGGGGCGGGCTGGTTGAACTTGGGGAACTTCTCGGGGTCTGCACCGTAGTCGAAGTTACCGGAGTCAACAATCACGCCGCCGATGGAGGTGCCGTGGCCACCCAGGTACTTGGTTGCGGAGTGGACGACCACGTCCGCGCCGTGCTCGATGGGGCGCAGCAGGTAGGGGGTGGGTACGGTATTGTCCACGATCAGGGGCACACCGTTTTCGTGCGCAATTGCTGCGATGGGCTCAATGTCGAGCACGTCGTTGCGGGGGTTGGGTACGGACTCGCCGTAGAAGAGCTTGGTGTTGGGGCGGACGGCGGCGCGCCATTCGTCGAGGTTATCGGGGTCCTCAACGAAGGTGGTTTCGATGCCCAGGTCGGCGAGGGTGTACTTGAGCAGGTTGTAGGTACCGCCGTACACGGAGGGGGAGGCAACAATGTGGTCGCCTGCACCGGCAATGTTCAGGATTGCGTAGGTGATAGCTGCCTGGCCGGATGCCAGCAGCAGCGCGCCAACGCCGCCTTCCAGGGAAGCGATACGGTTTTCGATGACTTCCTGGGTGGGGTTGTTGAGGCGGGTGTAAATGGGGCCCAGCTCGGCGAGGGCGAAACGGTTCGCTGCCTGCTCGGCACTTTCAAAGACGAAAGAGGTGGTCTGGTAGATAGGTAGTGCCCGAGCTCCCGTTGCGGCATCCGGCGCCTGACCTGCGTGGATCTGGCGGGTTTCGAACTTCCAACCGGCGGGGTTGGCGGGAGTCGGGACGGTAGTGTTGTTGCTCATGCTTGGCTCTCCTAAGGGGATAGTTAGGGGGCCGCATGCCGAGCGGTACAGGAATCGTCGTCGAATAATCCTGTCACGATTGATGTACCGGATTCGGTCACATCGGTCCCGCGCTTGCGTCACGCTTGTGCGTGTCGCCTGGTCTTCACCCAGGGCACCCCACCGCGGAGGAGGGTTGCCGGCCAGCTAGCTGGGGCTTATCGCTGGCGCTCTTGACCTGTATTCAGGGTGTCATAGGGCGCGGGGCGGGGTCAAGGATTTTGTGGATGCGCGGCACTTTAAGACATTTCATTGCAAAGATGACGTTTTTTAACGTCTGTAACAAAACGTTAGTAACGAAGCCGGGGCAGTCGGGGTGCGAAGGTACCCACCCAAAACCATCCGTATAGTAACCCTCATCACTTTTAATCGTGCTTTTCGGTACACTGGGACTACGCATACACTCGTGCGGGGCTTCACACACGTCGCCTACCCCTCGCCTACCCTTCCGGCGCAGAAGCCGGAAAACCGACCTCAAAGGTTGTCCATCATGTCTCTCGTTCTCGATGCGGCGCAGCTTAGCCGCATCTTTGGCACGGGCGAACGCGCCTTCACCGCCGTCGACCGCGTGTCCCTTCGCGTTAGCTCCGGTGAAATTCACGCCCTCCTCGGTCCCAACGGTGCGGGCAAAACGACGACCGTGCAGATGTGCTCGACCCTGCTCTCCCCCACCGGCGGTAGCCTCACCGTGAACGGCATTGACGCCATCGCCCACCCGCAGCGGGCGCGCCGTCACGTGGGTCTCGCGCTGGGCGGGGATAACGGCTTCTACCCGCGCGCCAGCGCACGCGATAATCTACTGTTCTTCGCCGATATTGCGGGGGTCTGCGGGCGGGCTCGACGGCACGAGGTGGAGCATGCTCTAGCCCGCGTGGAACTCACCGACGCCGCCACGCGGCCCGTTCAGGAGTTCTCCCGCGGCATGAAGCAGCGCCTACACATTGCCCGCGCTACGCTCGGCTCCCCCGCTCTGCTCCTACTGGATGAGCCAACGAACGGGCTCGACCCCGATATCGCGCTGACGGTGCGTGCCCTGATCCGTTCCCTCGCAGAAGACGGTGCCGCCATTCTGCTGACGAGCCACCTGCTGGGCGAAATTGAGGATCTGGCGCACACCATCACCGTTTTGGGTGCCGGCTCCGTTGCTGTGAGCGGTAGCCTCGAGGATGTTGCCGCACACGCCGGCATTGCCGCCACGACCGTGGTTCAGGTTGGCGCCAACGCGACCGAGGGTCTTGATACGCTGCGCAGCTTCCTCGGCGATCAGGCGGCGGTACTTTTTGCCCCGCGCGGTTCCGGCTGGGAACTCACTCTCTACTGGCACGGCGAGCGCGCCACCTTCGAGGCGGGCGCGGCGCACCGCATCCTGGCGGAGGGGCTTGCCGCCGCACGCATCGGGGCGCGGACCGAGCCGTACACGCGACCGGCGACTCTGGAAGAGGCATACCTGGCAATGGCGGAGGGGCTCAAGCGATGAACGCACAAGGCGCGCACGGTAGTGAAGGTGCGAAAGAGCCCCAGCGGCAGAGCCAAAGGTACGACCTGCGGCAGGAGTGCGCCCGCCAGTTGCGGCTGATGGGCTTTAGCCTGCGGCAGTTTCTGACGGTTCCCTACTTCATTCAGTTGCTCATCAGTACGGTGCTCGGGTCGGTTATTATTCAGGCTCTTGCGGTGCACGCGGCGGCGCAGAGCTCCGAGGGCCACTCCGTTGACCCGACCCTGGCATGGACTCGCGCCGGTATTGTGGGCATGTGGTCGGTCTGTATTGTGTCTGCGGGCATCATTAATTTTGAGCGTTTCCGCGGGACTCTCGTGTACCTGTGTTCGGGGTCGATTTCTCCGGTGCGGGTGCTGGCGGCTATCGTTTCGAGCGCCTCCATTGTGGGTCTGGCGGCCCTACCCCTGTCGTGGCTCATCTGGGCTCTTGTGACGCTCAATCCGCAGGTCACTGACTTTTCCGCCCTCTGGCCCCGCTTCGTTCTGGGCGTTCCTCTGCTGTGGCTTGCGTGCCTGTCGGTCACGTTCATAATTGCGGTGTTCTTCGTGGCGACGCCGAACGCTATCGCCTACGAGGAGCTTCTGCTTGTGCCGGTGTTTATTCTCTCCGGGGTTCTCTTCACGACCGTTGAGGCGCCCGGCTGGTTGAATGCTGCGGGTGTGCTCATCCCCCTGCAAGCGCCGGTGCACCTGCTACTTGGGCGTACCGCCATCACTACCCCGGCGGATGCGTTCCTGCCCGTGGCGCAGACCCTATTCGTGAGCTTCATCTGGGCGGCGTGTGCCTTCCTATTTGCTCGGAAGGCTCTCGCCTCCGCCCGTCATCGCGGCACCCTGGGGGCGATGTAGCGTGCGTGCTCTCTCTTCTGTTGCCCTGCCTGGCGCTGTTGCCCTGCCCGGTGTGATGCGTCGGGCTCTGTCTACCGCTTCTATTGGCTGGTCATCGTCCATTACCTTTGCGACCCTCGGAACGGCTATCACTACCCTGGTGCTCGTGCCGGGTCTCAACGTGCTTTTCACAGTGCTTCTGGGTGCCGACCTCGCCGCAAACGATACGGTACGCATCGGCTGTGCAACCGCCCTGATTGCCACCCTCAGCTCGGTGGCAGCCGGTATTGTCGCACGCGTCGCCACTGACCGTTGGATTGGTGTCTTCGAGTACGTGTGCACGGCACGCCCCGTGGATGCGGGCTATTGGCTGGGTGCGGCGGCGGTACCGACCCTGTTGGCGTCCGTGACGGGTCTGAGCAATGTGGGCATCGTGTGGTTACTGTCCCTCACGGCGCCCTCTACCGGAGCGGGTTCGGGGCTTCTGCTTGGCGCTCTTGCACTGATGCCGGTTGCGGTTCTGGGCGGGGTCTGCCTGGGCATTTTTGCCGCCGGCTTGGGGCTATACCTTTCGGATCCGTACACGGGATCCAATTTTCTAGCGATTATCCTGCCGGTTAGCGCGGGCGTCATCGTTCCGGTGAGCACCTACCCCGCATGGCTTGCGTGGCTGTGTTCTTGGGTTCCGGGGTCCCGCCTGGTGCAGGCTTTAGATACCTCTGGCAGTATTGCGAGCAGCACTACCCCGAATCTCTTCGCGCTCCTGGCGACAGACACAGCCCTGGCAGTACTCTACGCCGCTATCGGGTTGGGGCTGACTTTCCTTGCCGCCCGCCGCATCCGCGCCGGTGCCCGCGCCTCACTGCTATAACGCTGCTATAGGGCGTAAAACCCAAAAAGAACGAACCTTTTAAGTGCCCGCTACCCGGCGCATTATCCGGGTGTCATATTCAACCGGGCACCACGACCAAGAAAGAACCTCCTGTGACCATCACTCCCGCCGCGTACACGCTAGAGACCCTCGGTTTCGACACCTCCTGGCAGGGCGCGGCAATCCGCGCCGCGTTCGCCCTCAACGGCACCCTCGAAGATTTCACCCTCGCCCGTGTGAGCGCCGTGCACCGCACCCGCTGCGAGCTACTGACCTGCGAGCGGGGCGAGCTCATCAAACTTTCCGCTCCCCTGCGCCCGGTCGAGAACGACTACGGTGAAGAAGAGTACCCCGTCGTCGGCGACTGGGTGCTCACCCAGCCCATCCCGGGAACCGGCGATGATACCCAGCCAGCGGAGCACAAACCCCTCGCGATTCTGCCCCGCCGCAGCTACCTCACCCGCCCCAGCGCCACCCGGGAATCCGCGGATCAGCCTGTCGCCGCTAACGTGGATATGCTCTGCGTCGTTGAGCCGTGCTTCCCTGAGCCGTCCATCGGGCGCGTTGAACGCTACACCGCCCTCGCGCATGCTTCCGGGGTGCAGGTAGCTCTAATTCTCACCAAGGGTGACCTGGTCACCGCGGAACAGCTCGCCGAGTATCGGGATTCTCTGGGTAGCGGTATGGATGCGGTGCTCACCGTCTGCACGGATCACGGCTACGACCCCGCCCCGGTGGCGGAGCTTGTCGCCGGACGTACTGCCGTATTCCTGGGACGCAGCGGCGCCGGTAAATCCACCCTCGTCAACGCCCTACTTAGCCCAGGGGTTGACCCCCGCGAAGACAGCGCAGAGAACCGGGTACAAGCCACTTCCTCGGTTCGCGATGCCGACGGCAAGGGACGCCACACCACCACCAGCCGCCAAATGATTGTTCTGCCCGGTACTGAAGGATTAGGTACGGAGAGCTCAACCGGTACGGTGCTGATTGATACCCCGGGCGTGCGAGCCCTCGCCGCCACAAGCGATAGCACCGCGATTGATGAGACCTTCGACGATGTCTCCAGTTACGCTTCCGCCTGCCGGTACAGCGACTGCTCCCACAGCTCCGAACCCGGATGCGCGGTGCAACAGGCTCTCGCTGACGGTGCCCTCGACCCCGAGCGCTTCGAACGCTACCGCAGGATGATTGCCGAATCCGCGCGCCTGCGCCTGCGCTCTCAGGAGCGCGAATACCGGCAGAGCAACCGCGCCTTCACGAAGGCGAATAAGGCGGGTCGCCGCACCCTCATGTCCATTAAGGGGCGCGCCAACTAGCCGCTGAACGCATATGTCCCGGCGAGGCTTCGGCGAGGCTTCCACAAGCTGAGCCGGGCAATCCCGCACAGACAGCAATATAGTAGCCTGCCTCACTCTTCGATACACTAGAACTAGGCGTGCCCACACTCCCCCGCACACCCTCACCGCCACCCGGCGGCACAGGAACGCGGGCGCAGACGGCACACACCATTCACAAACCCATAACCCAATGAAAGAGGTGGCAGCATGGCTGAACAGAACCTCACCCCGCCCGTACCGAAGAAGGTCGAGCACCGCCGCGAACACCACGGCGACGTCTTCATCGACCCCTACGAATGGCTCCGCGACAAGGAAAGCGAAGAGGTCCTCAACTACCTCAAGGCAGAAGCCGAATACACCGAAGCTGTCACCGCAGACCAGCAGCCCCTCCGCGAATCCATCTTCAACGAAATCAAGGACCGCACCCTGCTGTCAGATCTGACCGTCCCGAACCGTATCGGTGACTGGTGGTACTACAGCCGCATGGTGCCCGGCGGCCAGTACCCCGTCTTCTACCGCTACCCCGCCCTGCACGAAGGCGACGAGGTGGTGCGCTACACCCCGCCGACCGTCACCCCCGGCGAAGTACTCGAAGGTGAAGTCGTCATCCTCGACTGCAACGAATACGCCAAGGACATGGAATTCTTCTCCCTCGGCAGCTTCCAGCCTGCACGTAACGGCAAGCTGCTGAGCATCTCCGTGGACGAAAAGGGCGACGAACGCTACGAGCAGCGCTTCCTCAACATGGAAACCGGCACCTTCCTCGACGACACCATCCCCAACATTGCGGCGGGCTCCTTCTTCATCAACCACGCCGAGCAGCTCATCTACCTCGTCCCCGACGAATCGTGGCGCCCCTGGCGTGTCTACGTGCACGACGTCGGACAGGGCACCGAAGACCACCTAATCTACGAGGAACCGGACAACACCATGTGGCTCAGCGCCGCCATGAGCTCCGACCGTTCCTCCGTGGTCATTACCAGCTCCAACTCCGAATACACGGAGGTGCGCCTCATCCCCACCCGCGAACCCAAGGGCGAGCCAACCCTGCTCATCCCCAAGAGCGCGGGCATCGAATACTACGCCGAGCCGCTCAACATCGCTGGCGAACAGCACCTGCTGATTCAGCACGACTACAATGCTTTGAATTCCGAGCTGGTCCTCGCAGACATGCCGCGCGAAGGCGAAAGCCTCGAAGAGTACGCGCAGCGTTGGGTGCCGGTCATCCGCCACAGCGAACACGTGCGCCTGGAAGGCTTCACCTTCACCGCAACGCACCTGGTCGTCACCGCCCGCGCAGACACTACCACCCGCATCTTCCTCGCACCGCGTGAGCAGTTGCCCATCCAGTGGCGCCGCCGCCGCCCCGCCGGCGTGACCTTCATGGAACCTGCCGGTTTCGACGAGGAACTGTACACCGCCTCCGTGCTGCGTGCAGAGAACTACTCCCCCGTGCTGCGCATCGCCTACACCTCGTTCCTGACGCCGCGCCGTGTCTACGACTACTTCCCCATGTCGCAGACCCTGCTGCTGCGCCGTGAAACCCCGGTACTCGGCGGCTACAACCGCGAGGACTACCGCGCCTACCGCGACTGGGCGCCGGCGGCGGACGGCACGCTCATCCCGATCTCGGTGATTCACCGCGCCGACCTGGACATGAGCAAGCCGCACCCGGTCATCCAGTACGGTTACGGCTCCTACGAGTCATCCATGGACCCGATGTTCTCCATCCCGATGCTGTCGATCCTGGACCGCGGCGTCATCTACGTCATCGCGCATATTCGCGGCGGCGGCGAGATGGGCCGCTCCTGGTACCAGAACGGCAAGAAGCTCGCGAAGAAGAACACCTTCACCGACTTCGTGGACGTCACCAGCTACATTGCGGCTAAGCCGTGGGCTGATGAGGCGCGTATCGGCTGCTACGGTGGTAGCGCCGGCGGCCTACTCATGGGCGCCGTGCTGAACCTCGCCCCCGAAAAGTACGCCGCCTGCCTGGCAGCCGTACCGTTCGTGGATGCGCTGACCACTATCCTCGACCCGGAGCTGCCGCTGTCGGCTATGGAGTGGGAAGAGTGGGGCAACCCGATTGAGGACCCGGAAGTGTACGCCTACATGAAGTCGTACACCCCGTACGAGAACATCCGCCCGGTCCGCTACCCGGCAATTGCTGCGGTGACGAGCCTGCACGACACGCGCGTGCTCTACGTGGAGCCCGCGAAGTGGATTGCGGCGTTGCGTGAGCAGATTGACCCGTCGTCGCCGGTGCCCCTGCTGAAGATTGACATGTCGGGCGGTCACGGTGGCGGTTCCGGCCGGTATACGCGTTGGCGTGAGATCGCGTGGGATTACGCGTTCCTGCTGAGCAACCTCGGCGTTACTGAGTAGGCTGTAGACACGCCAACCGCGCCTTAAATAGAACGCTCCGTCTGTATCTTGAGGGATACGGACGGAGCGTTCTTCGTATTAAAACTTTTTGCGGTTGCGACACAACTGATAGTAGATATAGAGCATTGGCATGCTAGATTGTTAAAAGGACTAGACCCATGCTGCATAAGCTGGGCCTATCCTCAATATGCATACTGACCGTGTGAGCTCCGATCGCCAAATCCACTCACTGGTCAAGCATTCCATTTAATAGAAAAGAGATGTTTGATTATGGTTTTCTTGGCCCTCCTGATGACGTATGTGTCATTCCTGGCAGACCTAACCACAATCCTCCAGAGTGGCATACTCACCACCATCGGAACCCGGCTGTTACACCTACTCTCAATGGTGGATAACAGACTAACTCTCATCGAAATCCGCTGGTCAGTGGATAATCGGAGAGTACAGTCGCTTCTTGCTAAGGCTATCCGTTTGCACTTCAGGACTGTATTAGCTCTGAAAAATACAATCGGTCGCTCGAAGGCAACTTCCACTCAATCACTGCAATAACGCTACGCCGTGACTCGCATCCACGACTGACTAGTGTTACAGCAATAATGTAACGGTTATATGGTATCACATCTGGAAGAATATAAGCTTGGGAGATTGAGGAGCGGGGCGCCGCATATTTCCTCCGCGCCTACGCAGGGGCACCCGTCACCCGGACGCTCCGCCCCTCCTCGCTCCGCATCGGAGAGCGTCCGGGCTGACACCCTGAGGGCGCATCCGGAAAACGCGGCCGCGCCCGCACAGTATCCCAGTGCGGAAAGGCGGTATCGTCCGTAGTGACATCAGGGTGCCCGAAGCGAAGCGAGGGCGGGTGCCCCTGTAGGAACGAGGACGATAACCGCCTTTCTGCGCGGAACCCAAGCGAAACCGTGCAGAACAAGAGAGCACAAAAGAGGCGCCGCCTCCCACACGGGAGACAGCGCCTCTTTCGTTAGAGCCGGTTCAGCGGAAAAGCTTAGCCTTCCACGCCGCACTCAGCCAGAATCAGCTCACGCACGCGGGCGGCATCAGCCTGGCCGCGGGTAGCCTTCATGACCTGACCGACGATAGCGCCAGCAGCCTGAACCTTACCGGCACGGATCTTGTCGGCAACGTCGGGCATTGCTGCCAGTGCTTCCTGGACGGCTGCGGTGAGCGCGCCGTCGTCGGAGACCACGGCGAGGCCGCGTGCTTCAACGATTTCGGCGGGGGTGCCTTCACCGGCGAGGACGAACTCGAGCACCTGGCGGGCGATCTTGTCGTTAATCTTGCCTTCGGAGATGAGCGCTTCGAGGGCGACCACGGTTGCGGGCTCTACACCGAGGGCGGTGAGCTCAACTTCAGCCTGCTTTGCGCGGCGGGCGATTTCGCCCATCCACCACTTGCGGGCTGCTGCTGCGGTTGCGCCTGCGGCGACGGTCTCTTCGATGACGTCGAGTGCGCCTGCGTTGACTACGTCGCGGAACTCTTCGTCGGAGTAGCCCCATTCGCCCTTGAGGCGGCGGCGTTCTGCCGGGGGTTCGGGCAGTTCGGCGCGCAGACACTCAATCCATTCGCTGTTGGTGACGACCGGGACCAGATCCGGCTCCGGGAAGTAGCGGTAGTCGTCGGCGTCGGACTTGGGGCGACCCGAGGAGGTTTCGCGGGTGTCTTCGTGCCAGTGGCGGGTCTCCTGGGTGACCTTCTCGCCGCGTTCGAGGATTGCGGCGTGGCGGCGAATCTCGTAGCGGACGGCGCGCTCAACCGAACGCAGGGAGTTCACGTTCTTGGTCTCGGAGCGGGTGCCGAACTTCTCTGCGCCCTTGGGCATGAGGGAGACGTTGGCGTCGCAGCGGACGTTACCGCGTTCCATGCGGGCGTCGGAGATGCCGAGGGAGCGGACGATGTCGCGGATTGCGGCAACGTAGGCGCGTGCCAGTTCGGGTGCGCGCTCGCCGGCGCCGACGATGGGTCGGGTGACGATTTCGATCAGGGGCACGCCTGCGCGGTTGTAGTCGACCAGGGAGGAGGTTGCACCCTGGATTCGGCCGTCTGCGCCGCCGACGTGGGTGAGCTTGCCTGCGTCTTCTTCCATGTGGGCGCGCTCAATTTCGACGGTGAAGATGGTGCCGTCTTCGAGCTCGACGTCCAGGGATCCGTTTTCCGCGATGGGGCCGCCAGCCTGGGAGGTCTGGAAGTTCTTCGGGGAGTCCGGGTAGAAGTAGTTCTTGCGGGCGAAGTAGGACTTGTCTGCGATGTCGCAGCCCAGTGCCAGGCCGAGCTTGATGGCGGACTCAACAGCGGTCTTGTTCACCATGGGCAGCGCGCCGGGCAGGCCGAGCGATACGGGGGTGACGTTGGTGTTGGGTTCGTCGCCGAACTCGTTGGGTGCGGAGTCGAACATCTTGGTTTTGGTGTTCAGTTCGACGTGCACCTCGAAGCCGAGGACCGGGTCGTACTTTTCGATGGCTTCTTCGAAGCTGAGGACTTCTTCACTCATTACTTGGTTCCCCCAAAGTCAAAGTCGCGGATCAGAGTTTCGGTGTCGGGCAGGCTCTTGTAGAGCGGTGCGCCCCATTTTGCGGTGAGCAGTTCTTCCAGTGCTGCGCCGACGCGGTAGAGGCGTGCGTCTTCGCGTGCGGGTGCGGTGAACTGGATGCCGACGGGCAGGTTGTTCTCTTCGGAGAGGCCGCCGGGCAGGGAGAGCGCCGGGACGCCTGCCAGGTTGACGGGCACGGTGGCGACGTCGCCCAGGTACATTGCCATGGGGTCGCCTTCGGTCTTCTCGCCGAGCTTGAACGCGGTGGAGGGCGCGGTCGGGGAGATGAGCACGTCGCACTTTTCGAAGGCTGCTGCGTAGTCGCGCTGGATGAGGGTGCGTACGCGCAGTGCTGCACCGTAGTAGGCGTCGAAGTTACCTGCGGACAGTGCGTAGGTGCCGAGGATGATGCGGCGCTTGACCTCGTGGCCGAAACCTGCGGAGCGGGTTGCGGACATGACGCGTTCGATGGTGACGGGGCCGTCTTCGGGTACGACGCGCAGGCCGTAGCGGACGCCGTCGTAGCGTGCCAGGTTGGAGGACACCTCGGAGGACATGATCATGTAGTAGGCGCTGATGGCTTCGGTGACGGAGGGCAGGGAGACCTCGATGATCTCTGCGCCTGCGGCACGCAGCTCTTCGACGGATTCGCGGAAGCGTGCGAGGACACCTGCTTCGAATCCTTCGCCTTCGCCGCCGCCGAGTTCCTTGATGACGCCGATGCGCAGGCCGGACAGGTCGCGCTTGCGTGCGGCTTCTGCGCCTGCCTTGGCTTCTTCAACAAAGTTGCCGGGCTCATCGGGCAGGGAGGTTGCATCGAGCGGGTCGTGGCCTGCGATTGCTTCGTGGAGCAGTGCGGTGTCCAGGACGGTGCGGGCGACGGGGCCTACCTGGTCGAGGGAGGATGCCATGGCGATGACGCCGTAACGGGAGACGGAGCCGTAGGTGGGCTTGACGCCAACGCTACCGGTCAGTGCTGCGGGCTGGCGGATGGAGCCGCCGGTGTCGGTGCCGAGCGCCAGGGGTGCCTGGAAGGCGGTGACGGCTGCTGCGGAGCCGCCGCCGGAGCCGCCGGGTGCGCGGTCGAGTGCCCAGGGGTTGCGGACTACGCCGAATGCGGAGTGCTCGTTGGAGGAGCCCATTGCGAATTCGTCGAGGTTGGTCTTGCCGAGGATGGGCATGCGTGCTTCGCGGACCTTGCGGGTGACGGTGCCGTCGTAGGGGCTCATCCAGCCTTCGAGCATGCGGGATGCTGCGGTGGTGGGCTGGCCCTTGGTGACGATGAGGTCCTTGACGGCGATGGGTACGCCTGCGAGCGGGGGCAGTTCCTTGCCTGCTGCGCGGTCTGCGTCCACTGCTGCGGCGGTAGCAAGTGCTTCTTCGGCGTTGATGTGCAGGAAGGCGTTGAGGCCGCTCTTGCCGTCTGCTCGATTGTCGCTCAGGGGTGCGCCGTCGGTGGCTGCGATGCGGTCCAGGTGTGCCTGGGTGAGCTCGACGGAGGTGATTTCGCCGGATGCGAGCTTTTCTGCTGCTTCTGCGGCGGTGAGCTGGATCAGTTCGTTCACTTGGTTGTTCTCCTCTTAGTCTTCGTCGAGGATTGCCGGCACGCGGAACTTGCCGTCCTGTGCGTCGGGGGCGCCGGAGAGCGCCTCTTCCTGGGTGAGGGTGGTGACGGGTACGTCTTCGCGGAAGACGTTCTCGAGGGGGATGGGGTGGCTGGTCGCGGGGATGTCGGCAGTTGCTTTCTGCGACATGGTCTCAACGGATGCGACGATGACGTCCAGCTCAGACGCCATCGCGGTGAGTTCTTCATCGGTCATCTCAATGAGTGCCAGCGATGCCAGGTGCTTTACCTGTTCAAAGGTGATGGCAGACATGGTTCTCCCGTAGTTTGTTTTCTTGTCTCTTCTCTAGTGTAGTGGAGGTTGCGTGTTCCGTCTCATTGGGGGTTGGAGGGTTTACCTGCTGGTTCGTGTGTTCAGGCGGTGTTCTTCTCCCCTGTTTTAGGGTTAAATGCTCAACGCCCCGCTCCTCGTGTGAGGTGCGGGGCGTTGGGCTACAACGTGTCCACGTTACGCTTAAGGGTTAATCCTTAGGCGGGGATGGTCAGAACCTGGCCGGGGAAGATCAGGTCAACGTTGTAGATGATGTCGGTGTTCGCAGCTGCGATTGCCTGGTAGCCGCCTGCAACGCCGAGCCTTGCAGCGATCAGCGAGAGGGAGTCACCGGGAACCACGGTGTAGGTGCTTGCTGCAGCCTTGGGAGCTGCAACGGGTGCTGCTGCAGGAGCCTCAACTGCGGGTGCAGCGGGTGCTGCTGCAGGTGCCTCAACTGCTGCGGGAGCTGCCGGTGCAGCGGGTGCTGCTGCGGGAGCCTCAACTGCTGCGGGTGCAGCCTGAGCTGCAGGAGCTGCGGGTGCAGCCTGTGCCGCGGGAGCGGTGTAGGTCTGCTGGGTCTGCGACTGTGCAGCCACGGTGGTGGTGGGCTCGGTGTAGGTGGGAGCTGCGCCGGTCTTGCCGTAGAGGCCAAGCTTAGCGGAGCATGCGGGCCATGCGCCCCAGCCCTGGATAGCGAGCAGACGCTCGCCAGCCTCGATCTGCTGTGCACGGGTAGCGGTCGCGGGGGAGCCGGACATGCCGACGCCGTTCCAGGACTGCTGGGTGAACTGCAGACCGCCGTAGAAGCCGTTACCGGTGTTGATGGACCAGTTGCCACCGGACTCGCACTGTGCCAGTGCGTCCCAGGTAGCACCGTCTACTGCGTTTGCAGCGGGCATCGACAGGGTAGCTGCTACAGCGCCACCGATGGCGAGAGCTGCTGCGGTACGACGAATGGAAGTGTTCTTCATAATGCTCCTTGGGGCCGTCCCCGCTCGTTCCGTCCCCGGAACTCTAACGCGCCGCCGCTCACCCTTTGATAACGAAGTAGGTTACTCATGTTCTGGCTCTACCATGTGAGCGGCTCTCCACCGATTTCATGTCACCGTGAGCGATTCTGCACTTGTGTGCGGAATCCGGGTGGCACTTCCTCGATGGGGACGTGCGGTAGAACCGGGCATCGTTTCAAGCATTCCAAGCTTGAAACCACACAGGCGATTCCCTTGCGAGAATCTATCTGGTCTCAAAGATAGCCGAGGTTTTTTATGATTCCAACCCGATTTCAAGTTCACAGCGAACGTCCCGGGTTCTCCCAGGGTTCTTTCAGGTAAAAAGTGCAGGAAACATGAATGGAGACCTTGAGCCCCGCGTATCTTAGGGGTTTTCCCCCGGAATTTCGGGGTTTTCTAGGGGTTTAACTCGGATGCACTCCCCCACCAAGCTTTCCGGTTCGGAGTTGCTGAGCGCCACCTTTAAGGGTTTTGAACGGCGTGTAAATATTTTTTAAATATTTCTTCGCTTTGGGAGTGTTTTAAGGCGCTTCCACCTTAAAAGCTGTGGTAATTATAAATGCCAAAAATTGGCATTCAGGCTCTGGAGCACGCACTCCAGAGCCTGAATGCTCTACATATTGCAGGTCAGATTCGATTGACCCCGCTACCGGGCCTACTCGGCGGTAGCCTCAACCGCCTCCGGGCCACCCTCGAGCAGGGCGGTGAAGCCCTCCTCATCCAGCACCTTCAGACCCAGCTGCTGAGCCTTATCCAGCTTCGAGCCGGCGTTCGCGCCTGCGACCACAAAGTGGGTCTTCTTAGACACCGAACCGGATGCCTTACCGCCGCGAGAAATAATGGCTTCCTTCGCACCGTCACGGGTGTAACCGTTCAGCGTGCCGGTCACGACCACGGTCAAACCCTCCAGGGTGCGCTCCACGGACTCGTCGCGAGTATCTTCCATGCGCACACCGGCGGCAGCCCAGGAGTCCACAACCTCGGCGTGCCAGTCCTCAGCGAACCACTCAGTAATCGAGTCGGCAATCGTGGTGCCCACACCGTCCACTGCGGCGAGGCGTTCGCGGTCAGCCTCGCGGATCGCCTGCATCGAACCGAACTCCGCGGCGAGCGCGCGGGCAGCGGTCGGGCCCACGTGGCGAATCGAGAGGGCAACCAGCACGCGCCACAGCGGCTGCTGTTTTGCCTTCTCCAACTCGGCGAAGAGGTTCAGCGTATTCTTCGTGGGCTTCGGCTCGGGGCGTGCCTTGGTCGGCTTGGTGTAGAAGTAGGGCACGCGTTCCATCTTTCCGGTGCCCACGCCCTTGACCTTCTTCTCACGTTCGATGGTGACCTCGCGCAGGTCCTCAATGTTGAGGCTGAACAGGTGCGCTTCGGTGGTTAGCGGAGGGGTGTCCGGGGTTGCGGGGCTGGTGAGTGCCTTTGCCGCTTCGTAACCGAGCGCCTCAATGTCGAAGGCGCCGCGGCTTGCCGCATAGTACACGCGCTCGGTCAGCTGCGCCGGGCAGGAGCGCGGGTTCGTGCAGCGCAGGTCCACGTCGCCTTCCTTGCCGGGGGCAAGGGGCGAGCCGCAGGAGGGGCATTCGCGGGGCATGACAAACTCGCGTTCGGTGCCGTCACGCAGGGCAACCACGGGGGCAACAATCTCGGGGATCACGTCGCCTGCCTTGCGCAGCACCACGGTGTCACCGATGAGCACGCCCTTAGCCTTGACCACGTCCTGGTTGTGCAGGGTGGCGCGTTCCACGGTCGAGCCGGAGACGAACACGGGTTCCATGACGCCGTAGGGGGTCACGCGGCCGGTGCGACCTACGTCCACGCGGATGTCCAGCAGCTTGGTGTGCACCTCTTCGGGCGGGTACTTGTACGCCACCGCCCAGCGCGGCACGCGGGAGGTGTAGCCCAGCTGAGCCTGGGTCGCGAAGTCGTTGACCTTAATGACGATGCCGTCGATTTCGTGCACCAGGGAGTGGCGCTGCTCGCCGTACTTGTTGATGAAGTCGAACACCGCTTCGGTGTTATCGGCGATTTCGCTGTAGGGGCTCACGGGCAGGCCCCAGGAGGCGAGCAGGTCGTAGGTCTCGTACTGGGTGGCAATATCCAGGCCGGTGCGCGAACCGATGCCGTGCACGTACATGCTCAGCGGGCGCGATGCGGTCACCGCCGCGTCCTTCTGGCGTAGCGAGCCTGCCGCAGCGTTACGCGGGTTCGCGAAGGGGTTCTTGCCGGCGGCAATCATGGACTCGTTGAGCTTCTCAAAATCGGCGGAGGAGATGAACACTTCGCCGCGGATTTCAATTTCTTCGGGGTGGTTCTCGCCGGTCAGCTGCTGCGGGATGCTCGCGATGGTGCGCACGTTGTGGGTGACGTCTTCGCCGGTGGTGCCGTCGCCGCGGGTTGCCGCGCGTACGAGGGTGCCGTTGCGGTAGAGCAGGTTTACCGCGAGGCCGTCGATTTTCAGCTCGGTCAGCCACTGCGGTGCGCTACCGGCGAGGTTGCGGACGCTCTCCTCGGTCTTGGTCAGCCAGGTGCGCAGCTCCTCGAAGGAGAAGACATCCTCGAGGGAGTACATGCGCTGCAGGTGGGTGACGGGCGCGAAAGCTTCGATGGCTTCGCCGCCGACTTCCTGGGTGGGCGAGTCATTCGCGATGATGAGCGGGTGCTCCGCCTCAATGATTTCGAGGCGGCGGTAGAGCGCATCGTACTCGGCGTCGGAAAGGAAGGGCGCGTCCTCGTTATAGTAGGCGCGGCGGGCGGCACGAATCTTATCTGTCAGCTCCGCGTATTCGACGCGCAGGGCATCCGTAATCTTCTCGGAGTTTTCGGCGGGGCTCTCTGCTCGAGTCTCGGCGGGGGCAGTCTGCTGGGTGGTGTTGTTCTCAGTCACCCGTCCAGTCTAGCGTTTTTGCCGGTCCTCTCCCCTATTACTCGTCATCCTCTCCCCTATCGCTCGTCATATTGCCGGGTTCCGCAGGCGCATATTCACTGCCTCTACGCTCAGTCTCTACGCTCAGTAATACTGGCTTCGGGTACAGTTCACCCCCGCCTCCTGCAGGCGCTCAATCGAGCACCCGAGAAAACGGGGGGTGAATCATAAGGTATGAAGTTTAGGCTTCGATAGCGTCGGCAACAATCACGGTAATGTTGTCGCGGCCGCCCGATCGTAGCGCCTCGTGCTGGAGCACGTCAGCGGCGTCCTGCGGGTGGCGAATCGAGGTGAGTACGCGCGCCATGTACTCGTGCGAAAGCTCACCGGAAAGGCCGTCGGAGCAGAGCATCAGGCGGTCACCGGCGCGAGCTGGCAGAACCCAGAAGTCCGGTTCCCAGTAGTTGCCGGTACCCAGCGCGCGGGTAATCACGTTGCGGCGCGGGTGGGTCAGCGCCTCCAGGGCGGTAATCTGACCCTCGTCGACCAGGTACTGCACCTCAGAGTGGTCGCTAGTGACCTGCTCCAGCGAGGCGGAGCCCTCAGCGCCGGGCAGCTTCTCCATGGCGGAGTGGTGAATACCCTCATCCTCACGCAACAGGCGATAGGTGCGGGAGTCACCCACGTTGAAAATAACCCACAGGTTACGGTCACCGATGCTGGTCAGCCAGGCGCCGGTGACGGTCGTGCCGCCGGAGCGGGAGAGCGCCTGCTTAATTTCTTCGTTGGTTTCGCCGAGGATATCGTGCAGGCGGTTCAGGGTGCCCACGATTTCGTTGTTAAGCAGGGTGTTTGCGCGGCGGCGGCGCTTGGCGGGATCTTCCTCGTCAATAGCTGCGAGGCGCTCAATATAGGCCTGCTGTTCCTCTTCGCTACGGCCACCGGGCATGGTGAAGAAGGGCGAGTAGGCGAGCTGACGCACGCACAGGCGCGAAGCAACCTCGCCCGCCTCGTGGCCTCCCATACCGTCCGCGACCACGCAAAGGGAACCGGCGACGACCATCGAATCTTCGTTATTTTCTCGATGTGCGCCGCGGTGCGTTGCACCACCGGTACGTAGTTTCAGTTCAGTCATGAGAGGTCTATCTCCATTGTGTAGTTCGCGCGACGAGTCACCGCCACGGGGTCTACGTTACCAAAGCTTCTAACGTTTCGCGTCCCTTGAGAGGTGAGAGTATAGCGATTTCCCACCTGTCGGAGCGTGTTTGCTGTCTCATTATCGGTCAGCACGGTACCCGGTTCAGCCAGGGAGACCAGGCGTGCAGCCAGGTTCACGCTGGAGCCGTACACGTCGCCGCGGTTAGCCAGAACCTCGCCCCAAATGAAGGCGACGCGGGCTTCCGGTAGCTGCGGGTCGGCACCGATCTTTTCGGACAGACGCAGGCTAATTTCTGCGATAGCGTCCGGGGTTTCGGTGAGGAAGAAAACTTCGTCACCGAGAGTCTTAATAATGCGACCGCCCAGGGGCGCGATAACGTCCAGGCAGCTCTGCTCGAAGTGGTTGATGAGCTGAGAGAGAGCTGCGGCGTCCAGGTTACGTACCAGGGAGGTGTAGGAAACCAGGTCCACGAACCCTACGCCGCGTACCAGGGGCAGGCGGGAAAGTCCGGAGGTGGTCACATTGTTTTCGCGCAATCCCAAGCGCAGGATTCCGGCGTACATCTGGCGACGGTATGCGTACAACGCCAGGCGCTCGAGAACGTCAAGGTAGCGCGGGAAGTCTTTGAGGAGCTTGCGGCGGGCATCATTATCGCTGAGGTTTTCAGTGACCATGATGTTGTGCACCAGCGCCTCAATCTGCCAGGCGACGGTGCGGTCAGTCAGTTGACCTTCGGCGCGCACGAGTGATGCCACATATTCCATGCGGATATCGCCTTCTGCGTCCAGCTTCTGCAGGTCGGCGAGCATCTGCACGTCTGTTTCAGTGAAGTAGGGCGCGTGGTCGGCGATGGTCGGGAAGCCCATGTTGTGCCAGATGCGCTGGGCGGTTTCGAGGGGAAGTCCGGCGCATTCTGCGGCTTCTATGGGGGTGTAGCGGCGGCCCTGTCCCAGGAGTGACTTTTCGAGGGCTCGGATTCCTGCCTTGGATTCCTCGTCTCGGTAAATATTGTTCTGGGCGAGGTTCTGCAGAATTTTGAGGTTCAGCATTTGGGTTTCGGGGCCCATGGTGGCGCCGGTGCCCTGCGGAGAGTGTGCAGCTTTCTGGGGGTCTGCCGTGCTCATTGCCGCTACCGCTCCTTTCATCTCTGCCGGAAATTGCTGTCTGGTGTATACCGTGGCGGCGCTAGGTTACGTGGTACCTCGTTGTGCTCTGCGGGTTTCGCATTGCGTCGCTGCGATGATGCTCACCGTGTAGCACCTTGTTAATATACCCCTCCGCTGTGGTGTCTGGGTCACAAAAGCGCCCGCACCCTAGGATAGCTTAGTGGAGTAATTCACATTTAAGAATACTCTAGTCCGCATTTTTTCGGCAGATTTAGGTGCCGGGTTAGGCTCTGAGCCAACCGGCCCGCCCTCCTGTAGCGGGCGGCCGCACCCCGGAGAGGGCTAGATGTAGCGGGAGCGCAGGGCGTAGTAGTCGCGTCGGGCGGCCTTAATTTCTTTTTCAAAACGCTTGGGCTCGGGCACGTAGGTCAGGCGGTGGTGCACCCCGCGGCAGACCACGTACACCGAACCGTAGCCCAGCCACGCCCCCGGGCCACGCTGTTTTGCCCAGCGTTCCCCCATGGAATCCAGGTAGAGGGATTCATCTCCGCTGCGGGTCATCACGCCGCGGCGCACCACGAGCCGGTGGGTGGTCAGCAGGTAGTAGGTGGTTGCCCAACGCCAGGCGGTGCGCACGGCACTAATCAGGGCACCTACCGCACAAATCATGCCGAGAGTCCACAGAATCGGTGAGGACCGCGCCGTGGAGGCGAAGGTTGAGGCGGCGATAGCAACCAGCAGATAGGCAAGCGCGGGCAGCAGGGCACCGTAGTGCTGTCGGGTCGCAATGATGACATGCTCACCGGGGTTGAGTTTTCCGCGCAAACGCATGGTGTTCCTTAGCTGTGCTGGTTGTTATGTTCCGGCTGGAGGCGCCGGTTGAGGTGGCGTGGGTTGATGGAGTTGCCGTGCTGGGCAGAAATTTTATGGGCAGAAATTTTAGGGGCTGAAATTTTAGGGGTTGGTTCTAGTGTGCCTGCTGAAAATCTCCGTAGCTACCGTTGGCGGGACGAAGATGCTCAATATCGCCCACCGCGTAGGGCTCTAGGGTTCCGTCCTCGCGGCGAATGAGGATGCGCCCCTGCGCGTCGAGGTCTTCGGCGGTGCCTTCTACGGTGCTTCCGTCGGGCAGGCTCATGCGCACGCTGGCTCCGAGGGTTGCGGTGGCGGCGCGTGCCTGGTCGAGCAGGCTGATGCTCTGCGGGTTGAGGGGGTCGGGGCGTTCGGGGTCGCCGCCGGCGCGCACGAAGGCGCGGTAGCGGCGGGCGAAGATGCTCAGCAGTCGGGTGAGCACCTCGGAGGAGTCGATGACCTGCCCGGTGCACAGGCTCAGGCTGGTGGCGGTGGGTACGGGCAGCTGTTCGGCGGACATGTTCGTGTTCTGGCCGATGCCCACAATAATGCTGCGCTGCCCCTCGGTGGAGCCGCTTTCGGGAACGAGCTGGGCGAGGATTCCGCAGCCCTTGGCGCCCTGTGCGATGACGTCGTTGGGCCATTTGAGGGCGGCGTCTACCCCGTAGCTGCGCCAAATATCGACCACGCTGAGCCCGGCGATGAGGGTCAGCCAGTGGTAGCTGTCTTCGGGTAGTTCTCGGGCGAGCGGGTCTGCGGAGGCGTGCGGGCGCACCACGATACTTGCGGCGAGGCAGGCTCCGGGAGGGGCCGTCCAGGCTCGGGCGAGGCGGCCGCGTCCGGCGCTTTGGTAGAGGCTGGCGTAGACGGACAGCTCGCCGAGCTGTTCGCGTTCGGGGTCCGTGCCGTCCATCAGAAGTTCGCGGGCGCGGGTGGTGGTGGAGTCGACTTCATCGTAGAGGTTTACGCTGGAGTACCCGGTTTCCATTGCGATGGTGCGGATGCGCGGCGCATCCAAAACCGAATGACCGCTCTCGGTATGCATGTTCTTCTCCATAGCTTGCGCCTTTCTACTCTGCTCGAAACTGCTCTGCAGTATGCCGACCCGCTTTCAGCTCACCGCCGAAACCTGCCGGTTTCTGCCGAGTCGCACTGGCTTCTCACCATATCAATTTCTTGCCGCCGGTGATGCCCGCCCGGCGCCCGAGACGGTACATTAGACACTGAGGGTGCATGAAGCACCGACCGGCTGCGGAGGTTCCTCCGCCCTGCTCGAAAGAAGACCGTTATGGCTTATTACGCAATTACTTACGTTTACGCAGCTCCCGAGGAGCAGGCGAAGTACCGCCCGGCTCACCGCGAGTACCTTGGTTCGCAGATTGAGGCGGGCAACCTGATCGTTTCCGGTCCTCTGCTGGATGGTGAGACTCCCGCCGGCGCTCTGCTGATTGCAAAGGTCGACTCCGTTGAGGCGGCTGAGAAGCTGGTTGCTGGCGACCCGATGAACATTGGTGGCGCGGTTCTGTCTCACACCATCACCGAGTGGAACCCGGTTCTGGGCACCATCTAAGCGTCATTCACGCTGAAAAAGCTTGAACGTAAACCCCCTTTTTCGCCTGCAAGGATTGCCGGTGCTAGAGGGGGTTTTCTGCACTCTTTTGAGTCGTTCTTTCGTACTTTTCGTTCGCTATATGCACCTTCTTCGGTGCTGGGTGCATAAAAGTGTATCTAGTGTTGATATTCTGGCCTCTCACCTGGCATATGTGCGCTAGTTCGCACTATAGTTGAAAGATATGCACATTGTTCAAGAGTGCTCTTCGGGGCACCTGAGCACCCTATCACCGCAACCACTGGCTCCCGACGATCGGGTGGAGCAGGAACGAGGAATAATGTCCGAGAACCTCCAGCAGGAATTTGATTTGAGCACCACCGCCGGTAAGCTCGCTGATTTTTACGCACGTCGAGAGCGCAGCTTTGCGCCCAGCGGTGAGGCAGCTATTGAAAAGCAGCACGCGCGCGGCAAGCACACCGCCCGCGAGCGCATCGACATGCTTCTGGACGAGGGTTCTTTCGTAGAGTTTGATGCCCTTGCCCGCCACCGCACCACCGCATTCGGTATGGAGGCGAAGAAGCCTCTGGGCGATGGCCTGGTCTCCGGTTACGGTACCGTGGATGGCCGCCTGGTTGCCGTGTACTCTCAGGATTTCACCGTCTACGGCGGCTCCCTCTCGCAGGTGAACGGCGAGAAGATTGTGAAGGTGCAGAAGTTCGCGCTGAAGAACGGCTGCCCGGTTATCGGCATTAACGATGGTGGTGGCGCCCGTATTCAGGAGGGCGTGGCTTCCCTGGCGATGTTTGCCGATATTTTCCGTATGAACGTGCGCGCCTCCGGTGTGGTTCCGCAGATTTCGGTCATTATGGGCCCCTGCGCCGGCGGTGCCGCGTACTCCCCCGCCCTGACTGACTACATCATCATGGTGGATAAGACTTCGCACATGTTCATTACCGGCCCGGACGTCATTAAGACCGTGACCGGTGAGGACGTGGACATGGAAACCCTCGGTGGTGCGCGTCAGCACAACTCTGTGACCGGTACCAGCACCTACCTGGCTGAGGATGAGGAAGACGCGTTCGACTTTGTGCGTGAGCTCCTGGAGTTCCTACCCTCGAATAACCTTGCGGAGTCCCTGCCCCTGGAGCATGACCAGGAGGCACAGGTGAGCGTGGACGATCTGGATTTGGATACTCTCATCCCGGATTCGGCAAACCAGCCCTACGATATGCGTGCGGTCATTGAGTCCGTGGTCGATGACGGCCACTTCCTGGAGATGCAGGCGCTGTACGCCCCGAACGTGATGATTGGTTACGCCCGCGTTGAGGGCCGCACGGTCGGCATTGTGGCGAACCAGCCGATGCAGTTCGCCGGCTGCCTGGACATTTCCGCCTCCGAGAAGGCTGCCCGTTTTGTGCGTCACTGCGATGCGTTCAACATTCCGATTCTGACGTTTGTGGATGTTCCCGGCTTCCTGCCCGGCACCGATCAGGAGTTCAACGGCATTATTCGCCGCGGCGCTAAGCTGCTCTACGCTTACGCGGAGGCGACCGTTCCGCTGGTTACCGTCATTACCCGTAAGGCGTACGGCGGTGCGTACATTGTGATGGGCTCGAAGAAGCTGGGCGCCGATATTAACCTGGCGTGGCCCACCGCTCAGATTGGTGTGATGGGTGCCCAGGGTGCTGTGAATATTCTGTACCGTCGTGAGTTGGCTGCTCTGGCGGCTGAGGGCGGCGATGTTGAGGCTCGCCGCGCTGAGCTGATCTCCAAGTATGAGGAAGAGCTGCTGAACCCGTACCAGGCTGCTGAGCTGGGTTACATTGACGAGGTTATTGCCCCGAGTGAGACTCGCGTGCGCATTATTTCTTCGCTGCGTGCCCTGCACGATAAGCGTGCATCTACCCCGGCAAAGAAGCACGGCAACATCCCGCTGTAGGCTTCCGTTGTGCGTTGTGCCCGCGCCGCCTGTGGCGCGGGCATTCCCAGGATTTTAGGTTTTCTCAGGATTTTAGGTTTTAAGGAGGCGTGCCTTTGGCAGGCTACAACCCGCTGAGTTATTTCTCATTCGGTAAAAAGAAGGATAGTTCGGAGGCTACTGAGAGCACCGAGCAGCTTGAGCGTAGCTCCGCACGTTCTTCTGCGCACGCGGATACCGCCTCCAGCGCCGCGAAGGATTCTGCTCAGTCTTCGGTAGATACTGACGCTGAGCAGGAGCCGCTGCTGAAGGTGATTAAGGGCTCCCCCACTCCGGAGGAGATTGCCGCCCTCACTGCTGTGGTTGCGATGATGCAGGCGAGCACCGCGCAGCAGGAGAAGAACTTGCTGGTGGGTGCCGCTTCGCGCATCCTGAACCGCGGTCAGCGACTGGGTGTTTCGTTGCGTCCCGGTCCCGGCTCGTGGAGGCGCGCTCGCCCCATGTAGCGCGGGCTGATAACTCTGCTTCTTATATTCCCGTCACGCCGGCTGGTGTGACGGGAATATATTGTTTTGCCTCAAATTCAGGATATATATTGCGCTATTGAACATCTAATGCGCTGATTCTTGCGGTTTTGTCATATTAGAAACGATAAAGCGATGATGATACGCCCTGATGCTACGATGTATATACCGTCACATAAGTATTAATAATTGGCAGGGACCATGGCAAAGATGCTGAATAAAAACCATAGGCCCCCACCGGATGTCTACATCGCGCTTCTGTTGCCGACGCTACGGCGCTTGTCGAAGACTGTGCCCCGCACCGCCGCCTATGTTAGTGAGCAGTTGCGGCAGCAGACTAAGGCGTTGGGGTCGAAGAAGAACCTACCGGCTCTTGAATCCACCGATTTTGCGGTGGCTGTGCGCACCACCTTGAAGATCTTGGTGGCACTTCGTTATGCCCAGCTTATGCCTCGTTTGACCCCGTGGGAGAAGAGGAAGTACCTGCTCACTCCCCTGGGCGCCGAGCTGACCTGCACCCCGCATCTGCACGGTTCGGTGCCGCCGCGGGTGGTGAAGCAGGTGCAGGCGTTGTGCGCTCAGAGTTTGACGGCGAAGAGCGTGAAGAAGCTGAAGAAGCAGGCGAACGTGCTATTGGAGAATGCGGAGGAGGAGCATCGCCTCATTTTTGGTGCTTCTGATACCGGCGCCCTTCATGCTCTGCCGCATTTCTCAGGCGCTGATCAGGCTCAGCTGAACCCCGCTGCTTATGCTGCAGCCGATGCCGGCTACCCTATACCCGCCCAGAATTCTGCTGGAACTGCGAATTCTTGGCCTGCCAGTCAGTCCCCTCTGGATATTATTTTGCGTGCCAGTGATTCACCGGTCATTCACGCTCAGGCTGAATTTGCGGAGTATTTTACGCAGGATTTAATTCAGCACATTCACGCGGTGACGCCAGAATATTTTGAGCAGATTGTTGCCGATATTTTTACGGCTCTCGGTTTTACAACCGAGGTAACCGGTGGCGCCGACGATAAGGGCGTTGACGTTATTGCCCGCTATTCTGATGGGCTGGATTTCGCGCCGATTTATATTCAGGTGAAGCATTATTGCGGAACCATGAAGGTCACCCCTAACGAGATTCAGAAGCTTGCCGGTGCGGTGCTTCTGCACGGCGGTTTGCAGGGCGTTTTGGTGACCTGCGGTGCTTTTGCGCATCCGGTGCCTAAGTATTTGCAGGGTTTGCCGGGCGCACGCAATATTGCTCTGGTTGATCAGCACCACCTGGTGGAGCTGATGATTCGCCACCGTGTGGGTGTGCTTGATGGTGAGGGCGAATGCGGTTACCGCATTGACGAGGAGTATTTTGCCCGCGGCATGGAGTAGCCCTCACGGTTTGGAGTAGCCGGGGTGTTTTTGGGGTGGGTATTTCCCTCTAAATATCCCCGACCTTCGCGCATTTCCTGCGTCATTTCACTTAATGTATTTTCACTTTTCCTTGAGGATATTTTTCACATATCGACTGGTTTTAGAAATCTAGGTTATTTCTCGAACCAGCCGATACAATGGGAGAGTAATGCGTTATATATACTCGCATTATTTCACGAAGTGTATATACCCGCGACGGTCTAGACACTTCACCATAATTCATAGCGTTCTTTCCGAGTGCACGTCGTAGAAGACGGTACGTGAGCGAAACGGGCTGAGAGATCTGCCGTTCCTACTTCTCTTCACATACTTCTCCTCACGACGGGTTACCAAAGTGTCGACCCAAAAATAAAGATGGTGTCGCCCAGCATTCTGTGAATATTTTCCCGCTCGAATGACTGCACTTTATGAAGAACGCCCGCACGATAAATAACACCAGATAAGGAGCCCAGCGTGGCTTTTGTGAATAAAACAATGCTCCATATCGACCATTCCGAATTGCACTCTTTGCAGCAGGAAACCTCGTGGGAGGCTCTACCCGAGGAAGCACGCACTCTCAGCGTTGCGGCGGCTTTCTCTCTGCTTCGCCATTTTGAGCGCGCTCAGGATCGTGGCGAGAAGGTTTTCTTCCCCGATATGTACACCCCCGTAGGTGTGGACCTGGGTTTCAACATGACTCAGCGTTTCATTGCGGTCGGTGACAATGTTCTCTTCCGCGAGGCGCTCAATAAGCTGATTACGGCACTGGTCAACGCTGACTATCTTGAGGTATCCCTCAGCCAGCTGCATCCGGGCAACTTGCACTACACCCTCAGTGAGGCTGGCCGCGAACTGCTCGGCACCCCGAAGGAACAGCAGGCGCAGGCGCTTCTGCCGGTTCTGCCCCTCCTCAGCGGCGTGTACCTCTACTACCTGAAGCAGTTCTACCCGGTTCTGCTCTCGCACATTACGGTGCGTGAGCTTCTGCCCATCGTCCTGAGCGTTACCCCCTCCTACCCCGCGGCGGCGCCCGTGAAGATTCGCGAGCTGGTGCTGCGTGAGTGCGGTTTTGTGCAGGGCTGGTACGGTCTGTCGTACCTGGAGCAGCGCATTATTGAGCCGGTGATTGCTCAGGCGCTGAGCCTGCTGACCCGCGAGGGCTACCTGCGCACCAAGACGATTCACGAGCACACGGATTCTCCACTGACTCTGTACTCGCTGTCGCCTTCCGCGAAGGACCTCGTGGAACGCTACGAAGAGACCGGCGTGCCGGCGAGCGAGCTGAGCTCCGTGCTGGCGCTGGTGAAGGATGAAGACGCCTCCATTAAGGCTGAGGATATTGCCGCAACCGATGCCTTGCTGACCCATATGGGCGTTCTTCTGCTCGACACTCTCAACGATCATGGCGCCGATGTGGAGCTGAGCCTTCCGAGCCTGGAGCAGGTCTTTGACCGCGACGAGCGCATCCAGCAGGCCTCCTCGAACCCCTATTTTGTGCAGATTGACGCGCAGGATTACCTCTACGATGTGCTGACCGCCCACCACTACCTCTCTGAGCGTGAGACCGTCTACTCGCTGGGTCCTGCTTTCGCGCCGGCTCTGGCGCAGATGGTTGAGCCGAGCGTTCAGAAGCTGGTGGCTTCGGCTCTGCTGGATCCTGCGGCGGTGGACGCTCTGCCGTACCCGCATCAGCTGCTGTACCCGATTCTGAAGCTCGTGGAGGAGAACCCGCGTATCTCCTACTACGACATTTACGATGAGTTGAAGATTGCCCTGGATATCCCGTACCTGCAGGGTGAGGTGGCTCCGCACCGTTATAAGCTGACCCCGCGTCTGCGTAACCGCTATTCGGTGGCGATGCACGTGCTCAAGGGCGAACGCTACCTGAACGCTCTGCGTGAGGGTACGGGTCGCACCTCCCGCAAGAACCCTGAGCGTTATGAGCTGAGCGAGGCGGGTAAGGAGCTGCTCAAGCGATTCCCGGAGGGCGCTCCGGAGGCGGTGACCGCCCGCATGGCGCCGCTGCCGCCGCAGTCGCTCAAGCACAAGCTGCCTCAGGATATTGCGGCTGAGTTGCAGGCTCGTGAGGAGGCTCTTCAGGCTGCTAAGGAGGCGCGCGCGGCGGAGCGTCAGGCTCGTCTGGCGGCTCGTGAGGGCGCTTCGCGTGAGCCGTTGGCTCCGGTGCCGGGTGCTTCTCCGGCATTGTTGGCGCGTCCGGCTGGTTCGCCGGTGGCGGCCTCCGCGCAGGTGCCGGTTGAGGTTCCGGTTGCACCGGTCGCTGCTGCACCGATCGCTACTGCCCCCGCCCAGCCGGTTGTTTCCGCTCCGGCTGTTTCGACTGCTGAGCCTTCGACCGCGTTGCAGGTAGCTGCCGCTCAGGTGCGTGAGGCGCTGAAGCGTTACCGTCAGGTCTTCCGCCGCGAGGCGCTGGCTCCGGCACTGGCTCAGGTGTCTGAGGAGCGTTTCCGTAGCATTGGTTTCGATCTATTCCTGATGCGCGGCTACACGGTAGAGGCTTTGGATGCTCAGGGTGTGGACGGTGTGGCGACTCCCGCCACCGGCGAAAAAGAACGCGCATTCTACGTGCGTACTCTGCGCCCGGTAG
>ERZ772990.35-NODE-35-length-29561-cov-5.77608_pt1 | contig 29561 bp, 22 predicted proteins | sample MGYA00511674_ERZ772990 | MGnify/ENA primary metagenome ERZ772990 (study PRJEB29015, sample SAMEA2738045) | human oral metagenome | biome: human oral; feature: human-associated habitat; material: saliva | place: China | collected 2233 ...
CATCGAGATGGGCAAGGTTCGCGATTACAAGGACAACATCGTCTCCGGTAAGTTCAAGGGTCTTGCAGGCCTGCTGAAGATGAAGGGCGTAGAGGTTATCCCCGGCGAGGGTAAGCTGACCGCTCAGGACACCATCACCGTCGGTGGTGTTGAGTACAAGGGTAAGAACATTATCCTGGCATCCGGCTCGGTCTCCAAGACCTTCGGTCTGCCCATTGAGGGTCGCGTTCTGACCTCCACTGAGGCACTGGAGATGGACTACCTGCCCAAGAGCGCTATCGTGCTCGGCGGCGGCGTGATTGGTTGCGAGTTCGCATCCATGTGGAACGCTATGGGCGTTGACGTCACCATCATCGAGGGCCTGCCGAACCTGGTTCCCAACGAGGACCCGGCAATCATCAAGGTTCTGGAGCGTGCGTTCAAGAAGCGCGGCATCAAGTTCAACACCGGCACCCTCTTCGAGAAGGTTGAGCAGGACGCTAACGGTGCTAAGGTCACCCTGGCTGACGGCAAGGTCTTCGAGGCAGAGATTGTTCTGGTCGCTGTTGGTCGTGGCCCGAACACCGCAAACATGGGCTACGAGGAGCAGGGCATCCCCATGGATCGCGGCTTCGTCCTGGCTAACGAGCGCCTGCACACCGGCGTTGGCAACATCTACGCTGTTGGCGACATCGTCCCCGGCGTTCAGCTGGCTCACCGCGGTTACCAGCAGGGTATCTTCGTTGCTGAGGAAATCGCTGGCCTGAACCCCACCATCGTTGAAGACGTGAACATCCCCAAGGTCACCTTCTGCGACCCGGAGATCGCTTCCGTTGGTTACTCCGAGCCCAAGGCTAAGGAGAAGTTCGGCGCTGAGAACGTTGAGACCGCTGAGTACAACCTGGCTGGTAACGGTAAGTCCGCTATCCTCGGTGCTACCGGTATCGTGAAGGTTGTCCGCCAGAAGGACGGCCCCATCGTTGGTGTTCACGCTATTGGTAAGCGCATGGGTGAGCAGATTGGTGAGGCTCAGATGTGGGTTGCTTGGGAAGCATTCCCCGAGGACGTCGCTAAGTTCATCCACGCGCACCCGACTCAGAACGAGTCCCTGGGTGAGGCTGCAATGGTCCTGAACGGCACCCCGCTGCACAGCGCATAATTTTTGCTGACTGGCGTTAGCGCGTCAGCTTAGTATTAACGACCGTTGGTCGTTAGCGGTTGCCGGGCGTATCCGCTGAACAACGCCCCTATCCGGATGCGCGTCGACGTGCTTCAACGCATACGGCGCGCATCCGGGTCACCGCTCACATTTTTCTAGTTCAAGCATTCACAAGGAGAACGGGAAAGATTATGTCCCACACCGTAGTACTGCCCGCACTGGGCGAGTCCGTGACCGAGGGTACCGTTACCCGCTGGCTCGTTGAGGTCGGCGACACCATCGAGGTTGACGCACCCCTGGTTGAGGTTTCCACCGACAAGGTTGACACCGAGGTTCCCTCCCCCGTAGCAGGCGTTGTTGAGCAGATTCTCGTCCCCGAGGACGAGGACGTCGAGGTCGGCGCTGCTCTGGCTATCATTGGCGACGGTTCCGGTGCTGCTGCTCCGGCTGCTCCCGCAGCTGCTGAGGCTCCCGCAGCTCCCGCTCCGGTTGCTGAGGCTCCTGCTGCTCCCGCAGCACCCGCCGCTGCTCCGGCTGCTCCCGCCGCTGCTGCCGCAGGCATCGAGGTCGTACTGCCCGCACTGGGCGAGTCCGTCACCGAGGGCACCGTTACCCGCTGGCTGAAGGAAGTTGGCGAGCAGGTTGAGGTTGACGAGCCCCTGGTTGAGGTTTCCACCGACAAGGTTGACACCGAGGTTCCCTCCCCCGTAGCAGGTACCCTGCTCGAGATCCGCATCCCCGAGGATGAGGACGCAGAGGTTGGCCAGGTTCTGGCTATCATCGGCGACGCTTCCGCTGCTGCTGCACCGGCTGCTCCCGCTGCACCCGCTCCGGTTGCTGAGGCTCCTGCTGCTCCGGCTCCGGTTGCTGAGGCTCCTGCTGCTCCGGCTGCACCCGCAGCTCCTGCAGCTCCCGCTGCACCTGCCGCTCCGGCAGCTGCTGAGGGCGAAGCATACGTGACCCCGCTGGTCCGTAAGCTCGCTAAGGACAACGGCATCGACCTGTCCACCGTCAAGGGCACCGGTGTTGGTGGCCGCATCCGTAAGCAGGATGTTCAGGCTGCTATCGCTGCTAAGGGTTCCGCTGCTCCCGCCGCCGCTGCACCTGCAGCTGCTGCTCCGGCTGCTGGTTCCGCAAAGGCACCGCACACCTTCGAGGTTTCCCCCAAGCGTGGCACCGTCGAGAAGACCGCACGTATCCGCCAGGTTATTGCAAAGCGTATGCGTGAGTCCCTGGACATCTCCACCCAGCTGACCCAGGTCACCGAGGTTGACGTGACCCGCATCGTTCAGCTGCGTGCAAAGGCTAAGGACGGCTTCGCTGCTCGTGAGGGCGCTAAGCTGACCTTCCTGCCCTTCTTCGTCCAGGCAACCGCTGAGGCTCTGCAGCAGCACCCCGCTCTGAACGCTTCCATGACCGAGGACTTCAAGCAGATTACTTACCACGGCTCCGAGAACATCGCTATTGCTGTGGACACCCCCAAGGGTCTGCTGGTTCCGGTCATCAAGAACGCTTCTGACCTGGGCATTGCTGGCCTGGCAAAGGCTATTGGCGACCTGGGTGGCCGCGCACGTACCGGCGACATCTCCCCCGAGGAGCTGTCGGGTTCGACCTTCACCATCACCAACATTGGTTCCTTCGGTGCACTGTTCGACACCCCGATCATCAACCAGCCGAACGTTGCAATTCTGGGTACCGGTTCCATCGTGAAGCGCCCCATGGTTGTTAAGGATGTTGACGGTAACGACGTTATCGCTATCCGCTCCATGTGCTACCTGTCCCTCACCTACGACCACCGCGTGGTCGACGGTGCGGACGCTGGTCGCTTCCTGCACACCCTCAAGACCCGCCTGGAGGAGGCAAACTTCGAGTCTGAGCTGGGCCTCTAAGACCTGCAAAGATTCAAGGAAGTTTCCTTGTGGCGGTGCCCTGATGGGTAACCGAGCGTAGCTCTCCGGGTTTTCCCGGATGGTGAGCAAAAGGCGGCGGCTCCATCCACTTCGGTGGGTGGGGCCGCCGCTTTTGTTGTGTCTGCTTTTTTGTTGTGCCCGCGTTTCTACGGTGTCAGCTGTGTCAGCTATACAGCATCAGCTATGCCGGGACGGGTTCGGCGCGGGCTATCTCCCAGCCTTTCTCCCCGCGGTGCAGGTCGAAGATGACTTTCTGGCGGATGACGCCGTTTTCTTCGCTGAGTTTGCGGGCTTCCTGCTCGGTTTTATCGGCGCGGTAGCCGGGTGCGGAGACCACCGCCATCACGCGGATGTTCTCGCTGTCGCGGCTGAGTTCTTCGGCGGTGTCTAGGGTGAGCTCGGCGCCGCCTCGCATGCGCCGTTCATGGTTCCGCTGGTCGATGAGGGCTCGCAGAATCTGCTCGCCCTGCGATGCCTTATCCTGTACGCTCTGATCCTGTGTTGCCGTGCCGTCGGGTGCCTGCTCCCCCGCTGTGTTCACGGCTTGAGCGGATACGGGCTGCGCCGTTGCCGAGGCGTTCTGCCCGTAGAGGGTGAACCCGAGCGGCAGCGCAATAGCCCCCAGCGCGAGCGCAGCGATGCCCAGCCGCGAGGCCAGTCCCAGCCGCGCAGCGGGGCGGGTGAACGCGCCGCGTAGCGCCGCCAGGCGGGATGCGCCTGTCGCGTCTACGTCCTTTGGGACGGGCGCAGTCTTTGCGGGGCTCTTTGTAAGGCTCACCCCGGGGCTCGTTGCAGGGTTCAACGGTTTAGAACCGGTCGTAGCTGCGCACCCCGCCTTCTTCACGCCCAGCTTCTTCACGCTCGCCTTCTTCCCGCCCGGCAAACGTTCCGCTAGGTAGCGTTGCGCTTTCTGCGCCTTTGAGAGCTTCTGTACCGGTTCAGGTTCCACGGCTGCGGGAATTAGGGCGCGGGCTCTTTCTGAACAGCTCAGGTAGACGTTGAGCGGGCGAGGCGGCACCTCCTCCGCGAGGGCGACCACGGAGCCCAGCCCGGCGAGCGCCGCCTCCTGGGCGGGTGTATCCAGCAGGTATTCGAGGGCTCTGCCGAGGCGCTCAATCCACTCGCTGCTGGGTGCCCCTTCGGTTGCGGTGCCGGTGGCTCCCATTCGCTGTGAAACCATGCGCAGTGAGAGGGGTACGCGGGCGGCGGAGGGTTCCGGTGTGTGCCCGCAGGCGGCTTGCCAGAGCAGGGCGGCTGCGGAGCGTGCGTAGACGCCCTGGGCGGCGGTGAGCTGTTCCGCGTCTAGGGCAGCCGCTTCACGATAGACGGCATCAGGTAGCAGGAGCTTGGGCACTCCGGCGGCGCTCAGAGCAATATATTCGGCGCTGAGTTCGGCGCGCTCCTCCCCTACCTTTTTGAGGCTGCCGAGCGCCCGGTGCAGGGTTCGCGCCAGGGTCATGATTTCGGCGGGGGTCAGGGTGCGAGCGCGCAGGAGCTTGTCGAGGGTGCCCGCGTCGAGGGGCTCGTACCAGAGGCACAGCCGATCTGCGCTTTCACCAGTAACAGCGTGGAGCTTGGCGAGCCCGGGCGCGTTGCGTAGGGCGGCGGCTACCTGCGGGGTCTGGGCGTGCCGCTGAACGGATGCATCCGTGTTTTCCTCAAATCCGTACCCGTTGGCTGCCGCCCGCAGGGTAGGTGCGCTAGGAACCGGCGGGGCAGACTGGGCAGACAGCGGAATGGTGCGCAGGGTGTAGCGTCCCGAATGCAGGGGGCGCACGGGGCGCACGGGGTGCGCGGGGTGCGCGGGGTGCGCGGAGGTTACGGAGGGCGCGTTCTCGGTGGTTTCACCCCGGTACTCGACGATCTGCAGGGTGGGTAGAGCCGGGTTGGCGATGCTTTCCAGAACGTGTGCTTCGTTGCTTCTCATACCATCATGTTATCAAATTGCATCAAATAATATATTCAAGCAAGCTAAAATATTTCAAATACTCCAAATAGTCCTATAGATAAATTCAGACATTTACCTACCCATTCATCCTTCCTGCCCCCGAGCACGCCCTCACGTAACATTTCGACGTGTTCGCTCATCACGTGATTCAGGGCGCCCTAATTTTCTTCCCTCCACTAGCAGTACTAAGGTAGAAAGTATGTCTGTGACGATTGAACGCGTGGGCTTCGCCCCGAACTATGTGAACTATGTTGAGTGCCTGGACAAGCAGTACCGCATCCACGATGAGGTGGCTAACCGCACCCGCCAGAATACGATTCTTCTGCTTGAGCACGAGGCAGTGATTACCGCCGGTAAACGCACCGAAGACCACGAGTACCCCGCAGACAAGTCCACCCCCGTCGTCAAGATTGACCGCGGCGGCAAGCTGACCTGGCACGGCCCCGGCCAGCTGACCGGCTACCCGATTCTGCGCCTTCCCGAGCCCATTGACGTGGTGGCGTATGTGCGCATCATCGAGGAAATCATCATTAACGTCCTGGCTGGTCTGGGCATTAAGGGTGAGCGTGTTGAGGGCCGTAGCGGCGTGTGGATTCTGGGCGACGGCGTCACCCAGGACAAGAAGATTGCGGCGCTGGGCATGCGTGTTTCGCGTAACACCACCATGCACGGCTTCGCGATTAACTGTTGCAACGACACCGCACCTTTCCAGCAGTTCATTCCCTGCGGTATTAGCGATGCCGGTGTTACCACGATTTCGGAGCAGCTGGGCCGCACCGTCACCCCCGCCGATATTTTGGAGCCGCTGGAGGCGGAGCTTCTGAAGTATCAGGACCGCTTGGCGGAGTCCTTCGAGCCCGTCGCGGCGCAGGACTAAACGCAGGGTTAGACGCAGCCAAGAAGCATCGAACGGGCCGTACACGTTACGCATCCGGCTTTGTTCGTCATATACGAAAACCAGTTTCACCTACGCCTGAGCGGGCGTAATATAGAAGGTGGCCCACCTGCACAGAGGGCACACCGAGACCAAGGAGAAAACTTTTGAGCACCGCACCTGAAGGACGCAAGCTACTGCGTGTGGAGGCCCGCAACGCTGAGGTTCCCATTGAGAAGAAGCCTCACTGGATTAAGACCAAGGCTATTGTTGGCCCCGAATACAACGAGATGCGCGAGCTTGCTCGCGGTCAGGGTCTGCACACCGTGTGTGAAGAGGCCGGCTGCCCCAATATTTACGAGTGCTGGGAAGACCGCGAGGCAACCTACCTGATTGGTGGCTCCGAGTGCACCCGTCGTTGCGACTTCTGCAATATTGCGACCGGCAAGCCCGTTGCTGTTGATTACGCTGAGCCGTTCAAGGTTGCTAAGAACGTGAAGGTCATGGGTCTGCGTTACGCAACCGTGACCGGTGTTGCTCGTGACGATTTGGAAGACGGCGGTGCATGGCTGTACGCAGAGACCACCCGCCAGATTCACAAGATGTGCCCGAACACCGGCGTTGAGATGCTCGTCCCCGACTTCAAGGGTGTTCCCGAGCATGTTCAGAAGGTGATTGACGCTAAGCCTGAGGTGTTCGCGCACAACCTGGAGACCGTCCCCCGCATCTTCCGTCAGATTCGCCCGGCGTTCCGTTACGAGCGTTCTCTGGATGTTATTACCCAGGCTAAGGAAGGCGGCATGGTCACCAAGTCCAACCTGATTCTGGGTATGGGCGAGACCGATGAGGAGATTTACGAGGCGCTGTGCGATCTGCACGATGCCGGCTGTGACATCATTACCCTCACCCAGTACCTGCGCCCCGGCCCTCTCTTCCACCCGATTGAGCGTTGGGTGAAGCCGCAGCAGTTCGTGGACTTCGCAAACATGGCTGAGGAGATTGGTTTCGCCGGCGTTATGGCGGGCCCGATGGTTCGTTCTTCGTACCGTGCAGGTCGCCTGTGGGCTCGTGCAATGCGTAAGAACGGCTACCCGATTCCTGAGAACCTTGCCCACATTGAGGGTGAGGGTGCAGCCCTGCAGGAAGCCTCCTCCCTGGTGGCTGCAGGCTACTAAGCCTTTTCAGAATCTTTCTGAGAGCGTTGAGGCTCCTCGACCCCGGTGTTCGTCCGGTGTTCGGGGAGCCTCCCCTTATACCCCGTCCCTTGTGCGGGTAGGGTAAACTAGAAAAATTGCAGGCATACACTGCATCGTTACGTCACTATGGTTCCGTGAGCGTTTGAGGCGCTTCTCGGGGCCGCGGAAGAACCAGCCGAGGAAGAATCGTGGCAGATAAGCGCGAAGAGAAGAAAAAGAAGAAGGAACGCACTCCGGGCACTTTCGCCCAGATGAAGCAGGTCTACCAGATGACCAAGAAGTCCGACCCGAATATCGGTTGGATTCTGAGTCTGTCGGCTCTGGGTACCCTTTTGGTTTTCCTCCTCATCGGTATTGCTCTGGGTAACTGGATTACTTTCCTGATTCTGGGTCTGGGCGTTGCCGCTATCGTGGCGATGCTTCTGCTGGGTCGCCGCGCGCAGACTGCGGCTTTTGCCCAGATTGAGAACCAGCCCGGTCGTAGTGGTGCGGCGATGAACTCGGTGCGCCGCGGTTGGATTGTTGAGGAGCAGCCCGTTGCTGCGAACCGCCACCAGGATCTGGTGTTCCGTGCGCTGGGCCGTCCCGGTATTGTGCTGGTGACCGAGGGCCCTCACAGCCGCGTGACTTCCCTGGTGAACACCGAGAAGAAGCACCTGAACCGTGTGGCTCCCGGCGTTCCGGTTCACGTGATTGAGACCGGTCACGAAGAGGGTCAGGTTGAGCTTAAGGACGTTGTGAAGACGATGAACAAGCTTCCGAAGGCTCTGACTCAGCAGGAGATGCAGGTTGTTTCTGGTCGCCTGAGCACTCTGAACACTATGCGTAACCCGATGAACGCTGTTCCTAAGGGCGTTGACCCGATGCGTGCTCGCCCCGATCGTCGTGCGATGCGCGGCCGCTAGACGAGGCGCTGATATAGGATTTGAAGGCTCCGGCTCTTCCCCAAGTGGGAGGGCCGGAGCCTTTTGTGTCGGGGCCTTTTTGCGCCCGGTTATTGCTCTGTTGCCAGCATTGCTGTTGGCGCTGTTGTTGGCCCCGCTGCCGGCTTTGCTGGAGGGCGTTAGATTCTCTGCGGTGTTTCATAAGGCAACATAGATGTAACTCCTTTCCAGGATTTGTAACATTACCGAAACACGATAGTCACGCACGCGCAAAAAATAACCACTATGCTTGATATGTCACAGGGTTTTGCCCGCGGCCAAAAACTAAACCACAGACTGAATGCGATGAGGGAAGATACCCTCCTTCACGGTCAGTCAAACAAGGAGCAGTCCTCATGTTTACCAGCCCCCAGGAAGTTCTCGACTTTATCAAGAACGAAGAAGTAGTCTTCGTTGATATCCGATTCACCGACATGCCCGGCGTGCAGCAACACTTCAACCTGCCCGCTAAGGCGATTGATGACGATTTCTTCGTCAACGGCCAGCTTTTTGACGGCTCCTCCATTCGCGGCTTCCAGGGCATTGCAGAGTCCGACATGCAGCTGATTCCCGATGTTCAGTCCGCGTACGTTGACCCCTTCCGCATTGAGAAGACCCTGGTCATCATCTGCTCCATCGTGAACCCCCGCACCGGCGAGCCCTACCACCGTGACCCCCGCGGCGTCGCTGAGCGCGCTGAGGCTTACCTGCAGTCCACCGGCATTGCAGACACCGCATTCTTCGCATCCGAGGCTGAATTCTTCGTCTTCGAGGATGTCCGCTACCAGGTCGAGCCGAACTCCGTATTCTACAAGATCGACTCCGACGAGGCTCCCTGGAACACCGGCCGCAAGGAAGAGGGCGGCAACCTGGGCAACAAGACCCCCGTCAAGGGCGGCTACTTCCCCGTCTCCCCCGTCGACAAGCAGGCTGACCTGCGTGACGCAATGTGCGTAGCAATGGACGAGGTTGGCCTTGAGGTTGAGCGTAGCCACCACGAGGTGGGCGCAGCCGGCCAGGCAGAGATTAACTACAAGTTCGACACCCTCACCAAGGCTGCTGACGACCTGCTGAAGTTCAAGTACGTCATCAAGGGCACCGCAGACGCATGGGGCAAGTCCGTGACCTTCATGCCTAAGCCTGTGTTCGGTGACAACGGCTCCGGTATGCACTGCCACCAGTCGCTGTGGCAGGACGGCGAGCCCCTCTTCTACGATGAGCGCGGCTACGCTAACCTCTCTGACACCGCACGCTGGTACATTGGCGGTCTGATTGAGCACTCCTCCGCTGTTCTGGCGTTCACCAACCCGACCGTGAACTCGTACAAGCGTCTGGTTCCCGGCTACGAGGCTCCCATCAACATGGTGTACTCGCAGGGTAACCGTTCCGCTGGTATCCGCATCCCGATTACCGGCACCAACCCGAAGGCTAAGCGTCTGGAGTTCCGCGCACCGGACCCCTCCGCTAACCCCTACTTCGCGTTTGCTGCTCAGCTGATGGCTGGTCTGGACGGTATCCGTAACCGCATTGAGCCGCCGGCACCGATTGATAAGGACCTGTACGAGCTGCCCGCTGAAGAGGCTAAGGACATCAAGAAGGCTCCGGCTAACTTGGAGGAGGCGCTGGCTGCTCTGGAGGCTGACCACGACTTCCTGCTTGAGGGCGGCGTCTTCACCGAGGACCTGATTCAGGCGTGGATTGATTACAAGCGTAAGAACGAGCTGGAGCCGCTCTCGCTGGTTCCGCACCCGCTTGAGTACCAGCTGTACTACGGCGTCTAATCTGAAAACAGGCAACGGCCTATACGTTCCTTGGGGAGCGTATAGGCCGTTGTTGTGTATTCTGTGGAGTTTGCGGTCTGAGAGGGTTCTGCAGAGGGTTTCTGCGGGGAGGCAGGTTCACCGGGCTACGTTTGGTGACGGTTCGTGTCTAATATTTTTCTGCCTCGGTGAGCCTCGCGTGCCTTAGTTGCGCTTAGAGCGGCTCTAAGGGCTAAGCTGTTGGTGCTGGCGTTCCCTCCCTTTTTGTCGTGCAACCGGAGGGAACGCCAGTCTATTTTTATGCCCTCATGTCACTTGCGGTATATCAGCCGAGCTAAGTCAGCCACGCTTGGGTAATTCACGCCTGGGTAATCCGTGCCTGGGTGATCCGTGCAAGGGTCACATCATAAGATGTCGTACCCGCTAGTCCCGGGGTTCTTCCTGCACGGGCGTACAATGAAAGTGCGTGCGCCCGGCCGGCGGCACCTACGAATTCCGCGAGAAACGACATTGAACGCCGTGTTCTCCCCACCGCCCTCCCCTTTTCAGCATCTGCTGGGGCGAATATCGCCGATGACCGACCGACCCGTCTGACGCCGCATCCACTGTAACGAGGAGAAATCTCATGGCATATCAGCCGACCATCCTAAACGGTGAAACTGTTTTCCGTAACGAAGTTTTTCAGACCGGCCTCATGTCCCAGCTACTGGACGGTATCTACGATGGCGAGATGACCATCGGTGAGCTCCTGAGCCACGGCAACTTCGGTGTGGGTACCTTCAACGGCCTCGACGGCGAAATGGTCGTCCTCGACGGCGTCTGCTACCAGGTGCGTCACGACGGTTCCGTGTCTCTGCCCGACCTGCGCCAGCAGACCCCCTACGCCGTGGTCACCAACTTCGTGCCCATGATTAAGCGCGAACTGCCGCTGAACCTGCTGCGTAAGTCTGCCTCGCACATTCTGGATGACTTCACCGTCTCCAAGAACTACATGTACGCCATCAAGATTTACGGCGAGTTCGAGTGGGTCCGCACCCGCACCGTGAAGAAGCAGGAAAAGCCCTACCCCAAGATGGTAGACGCCACCGAGAACGAAGACATCGTCCAGTTCGACAACGTGACCGGCACGATCGTTGGCTTCCGCACCCCCATCTATGAGCAGGGCATTTCGGTGCCCGGCTGCCACGCCCACTTCATCGATGACGAGCGCACCCGCGGCGGCCACGTGGTCGACTTCAAGTTGCGCTCCGCAAAGGTCGAGATTTGCCCCGGTACCGGTCTGCAGCTGCACCTGCCGCTGACCCCCGAGTTCTCCTCCGCTAACCTCTCCCCCGAGGACCTGGCTGAGCAGATCTCCAAGGCTGAAAAGCACTAAACTTCTCGCCCGTTTGGGTATAACGACGAAGGAGCCGCCCTCTACAAATCTGTAGAGGGCGGCTCCTTCGTGTTAAGTAGCTACACACTATGCTGCGGGAAGCGCTTATGCCTCGGGCACGAACTCGCCGTGGCCGCGCTCGCGCAGGGCGGCACGCACCTTCTCAGCGGCCGCGTCCAGCTCTTCGGCGGTCGCGTCCTTCTTCGCGTTAGCGGGATCGTAATCAGCCATGCCGTCAGCCGGGAACAGGTGGATGTGGGTGTGCGGAACGTCGAAGCCCGCAATCATCAGAGCCACACGGTCCTTATCAAAGGCCTGGTCCAGGGCACCAGAAATCTTATGCGCCACAGCGAACAGGTGCGTTGCCAGCTCCTCGGGAAGGTCGGGCCAACGGTCGACCTCAGCGCGGGGAACGAGCAGCAGGTGACCTTCCGACAGGGGCATAATGTCCATGAAGGCGACGCAGTGCTCATCCTTCCAGACGAAGCGGCAGGGAATCTCACCCTCAATAATCTTGGTAAAAATCGTGCTCATAATACTCTCCTTTATGCGCCGTCATCGGCGCGGTTGAAGCTCAACGGTCAGGCTTATGCCTCAACCTCAATGCTTTCGCCGGGGTTCAGGTGCTTCAAGTCGGTGCCGTACTTCGCGCCGAAGTTCGTCACCAGGCCCTCAATAATGCCGGTGCCGTTCTGGTTAATCATGCCGTTGTGAATCGGAATCACACGCTGAGCGCCGGTCGCAATCACAAAATCGATGACTTCCTGAACCTTCGACCAGGGGGCGTGAATCGGCACCAGAACGGTATTCGCACGCACTCGGTGAGGAACCACCAGCGAATCACCCGGATGGTAAACGGCACCGTTAATCAGGTAACCAACATTGGCGATGGTCTGAATCAGCGGGTGAATCAGGGCGTGCTGACCGCCGTAGGTCTTCACCTCAAAACCGGGGATGCTGAACTCAGAATCAGAGGAAACAACGGTGACCTCGGCAGCGGGCACAGCCTCCTTAATGACCTGGGCAACAGCCTCGGGAGCCCAAATCTTCAACGGGTTCTGCGACTCGGCGCGCTGAGCAATCAGCGGCAGCACCGACGGGCCATCAAAATGGTCCGGATGCGCGTGGGTCACGAACAGGTAATCGGCGCCTTCCAGCGCGGTGGCGTGTTCGCCTTCAGCGGCAAAGTTGCCGGGGTCAAGAACGAGGGTGCGCCCCTCATTCTCAAGGCGGATACATGAGTGGGTGTACTTCGTCATTTTCATAGTTTTAGTCTACCGTTAACCCTCATTCGTGCCTGTTGGTGACTTCAATTTTTGAGATAAAGCGCAAATCAACCACCTTTTGAACGCCTCTAGTGTAGAGTCATAAGACAAGATCGACCACACAATGGGGCGGATCTCCACCCCGAAAGGTTCAGCAATGGACACTCATATTCCCGTACGGAGAATTACGAAGCCCGCCGAAGCCCGAAATACCCGCCAGCGTCGCATCATCAAGGCGACCATGGAAGAGCTCGGCGATTTCATCTCAGCACAGGATCTGCACCTGATCCTCGCGAACCGCAAGGAACAGGTCTCTCTCGCAACCACCTACCGCGTGCTGCAGTCGCTGGCTAACGCCGGTGAGCTGGACTCGGTCAAGGGTATTGAGGGTGAGACTCTGTACCGCCACTGCCGGGTGAAAGATCACCACCACCACCTGCTCTGCCGCCGATGCGGCACCGCCATTGAGCTGGAAGCACCCGCCCTTGAGGATTGGGCACTGGCGATGGGCAAGCAGCACGGCTTCTCGGAGCTGGAGCACGTGGTTGAAGTGACCGGTTACTGCCCGGACTGCACTTTGGCACGTCGCGAGGAAGAATCGCAGGGCGGCACTGCACGCTAACATTGCAGGCTAAGCCGCAACCCCTAAGCCCCTCATTCTGAGGAGCCCCCCTCGAGGGAAAACCTTCTCAACGAAGGATACGGCGCTTTCAAAGATTGGTGCTTTCAAAGATTTTTGACGCCGCAACAGCACGACACACAGGGCATCTGGACTGGGCCACGCAACCCCACGCAGACTAAGCCCACGCCGCACCGGGACATCCCCCTTCACCGCGGCACCTATGCACGACAACGAAAGAGCCCCACCTCATTCCCGAGGTGGGGCTCTTTCTTATAGGTCCTACGCCTTCTCAGTCAGCTGGCGACCCGAGGCGCTATGGCGACGCTTCACGCCACCAATCACACGGCACACCACATAAATCAGGAAGGAAATGCTGGTCACGTAGGGGCTAATCGGCAGCGAACCGGCAAGAGCCAGCAGAATACCGCCCACAATGGACGCCTCCGCGAACAGCACCGACAGGATCAGGGTGCGCACCGGAGAAGCCGTCACCTGCATCGCCGCAGCCGCCGGAGTAATCAGCAGCGCCAGCACCAGCAGCGAACCGACCACCTGCACCGACAGCGCCACAGCGATACCCAGAATCACCATGAATACCAGGGATAGGAAGCGCATCGGCACGCCCTTAGCGCGCGCGACCTCCGGGTCCAGGGAGGCGAAACTCAGCGGACGCCACACCATCACCAGCAGGGAAATAATAACCACCGCACCAATAATCATGGTGTGTAGCTGGTCGGCGTCCACGGACACGATCTGACCGGTCAGCAGACCGAACTTATTCGCGCTACGGCCCTGGTACAGGGAGAGGAAGAGAATACCCAAGCCCAAGCCGAACGGCATGAGTGCACCAATGACCGAGTTCGAGTTACTCGCCTTAGAGCCCAGAAAGGCAATCAGCAGAGCCGAGGCAATCGAACCCACCATGGAGCCGGTCACCACGTCATAGCCGAGCAGCAACGCCAAGGCGGCACCCGCGAAAGACATTTCAGAGATACCATGCACCGCAAAGGCGTGGTCGCGCATCATCACAAAAATACCAACAAAACCGCCGATAAGGCCCAGAACAGCGCCAGCAAAAATGGAGTTCTGCAGCATCTGCAGCAGCTCACCGTAGCGATCAAAGACGAAGATGCGGGAGAGCAAATCATTCTGCGCGGCGGCAACCGGAGCCAGGGCGGGGAGGGAAGCAAGAATGGTCATCGAGTGGTTCCTCCCGGAAGGTGTAGGGTGCGCTGCGGTTCAGAAAGACCAGACTTCAGGTGGGAGCCGTGAATGTTCTGGTCGGTGCCCTCAATATGGCAGTGGTCGCTGGCGTGAGTCTCACCCACCACCACGTAACGGCCATTAGACTTGAGCACGCTCACCGGGGTTCCGTACAGGGAGGTGAGAGTCTCGCTGGTCATGACCTCTTCCACCGAGCCGACCGTGAAACGACCATTTGCCAGGTAGAGAACGCGATCCACATGCTCAATGATGGGGTTGATCTCGTGGGTCACGAACACCACCGCCACGCCGCGTTCACGGTTGAACCGGTGAATCAGCTCAGCCACCGCGTACTGGTGGTTGAGGTCCAGGGAGAGTAGCGCCTCGTCAGCCAGCAGAATCTTCGGGTCGTTCGCGAGCGCCTGAGCGATACGCAGGCGCTGCTGCTCGCCACCGGAGAGCAGGCCCACTGGCACGTTCGCGTACTCGGTCGCGCCAACGGCTTCGAGGAGCTCGTCAACCTTGGCGCGGTATTTACGGCCGTGCAGTCGGATGCCCCAGCGGTGCCCATCCACGCCAAGTCCCACCAGGTCGCGGGCGCGCATCGGGGTGGAGGTGGGGATGGACTTCTGCTGCGGTACGTAGCCGACGCCGGCGTTGCCCAGGCGTGCGGGCTTGCCGAGCACAGAGATTTCGCCGGCGTTGAGCCCGGTCAGGCCGAGAACGACTTTGAGGAAGGTGGACTTGCCGGAGCCGTTGGGTCCGAGCACGGCGAAGTATTCGCCTGCGCCGATGTCGAGGGTTAGATCTTTCCAGAGGGTGCGGGCCCCGAAAGCGAGGCTACCCCCGCGAATGGAAATCGCGGGGGCGGCACCGTTATTGTTGTCAGTCACTTAGGAGAGCGCCTTTTCGAGGTTGCTGACGTTGGTCTTCATCCATGCCAGGTAGTTGGTGTTCTCCGGCAGGGTTTCGGTGAAGGATACGTAGTTCACCGATGCGTCCTTAGCGGCCTGCAGCACCTCGTTGGTCTGGGAGGTGGAGGTCTGCTCGTTGTAGGCGAGCAGCTGGACCTTCTTTTCGGTGACCATGTCCTTGGTTTCCTTCAGGACGAGTGCGGGAACGTCGTTGCCGGCTTCGGCTGCCTCAGCGAATTCGCTGGGGGTTGCGTTCTCTGCGCCGGTGGAGGAAATCAGGTAGTCCGGCACGGGCTCGGTGGACAGGTACTTCTTGCCCTCACCGGGGATTGCCTTAGCTGCTGCCTCCAGTGCGTCCAGTTCCTTGGAGAAGGTGGATGCGTTGGTGCGGAACGCCTCAGCGTGTGCGGCGTTGATGCCTGCGAGTTCTTCAGCGATCTTCTGGGCGACCTTCTTCACGGTTTCGAAGTCGTACCAGAGATGCTCGTTGAACTCGTGTGCGTGGGCGTGGTCGCCGCCGTCTTCGTGGTGTTCGCCGCCGCGGTGGTCCTCGACCAGGTGGGTGTATTCGGCGTCGGTGAGCTTGCCGCTGACCTTGACCGCGTTCACAATCTTCTGGGAGGTGTTGTCCTTGCCGGCGAGGTCTTCGAGGAACAGGTCGTAGCCTGCGCCGTTGATGACAATCAGGGATGCGTCCTTCGCCTTGAGGCGGTCGGCGCTGGTGGCTTCGTAGGAGTGGGGGTCGGTGCTGGTGGAGGCGATGAGCGCGGTGACCTCAATGTAGTCGCCGCCGACCTGCTTGGCGATGTCTGCGTAGACGTCGGTGGAGGCAACGACCTTCACCTTGCCGTTGTTGGAGCCAGCCGAGGAGGACGAACCGGAGGAGGTGCTGTTCTCGGTTGCGCAGCCTGCCAGCAGCAGGGAGGACGCGGCGAGTGAGCCCATTGCGGTGAGGAAGTGCTTGCGGGTAATCTTCGGGTGCGACATGAGGGCTCTCTTTCGGTTCGTTCTAGTCTGTAGGTTCCTTAACTACATCATGCGCACACCCGTATAAACAACTCTTTATTGGTGTCATTTGGGTGCTGTTAGGCAACCCTTTTCCTGTTAGTAGCTTATGCAACAGGGATAGTTAGCTCAGCCTACTGCGCTCCCCCACCGATACTTTATACTGCCGCTTCATCCCGCCGTCTGAGAGTGCCCCTTGGGTGCATCCATAAGCCGTTTTTGACCGCAAAACAGCCCGCCTAGCGCTCTCCTTTACGAGAGGGCCAGGCGGGCTGTGTGTTCAAAATTCCCCCGTTTTGCTCGGGTGTTTTGCTCGGGTGTTTTACCCCGGTGTTTTATTCAGGGTATCTCACGATGCGGTTACTGGGCTTCATTCGGTTACTGGGCTTCGCGCGATTGCTGTCGGCGTACACGCTCACGCACCGCGTCCTGGGTGGTGTCGTTGATTTCGCCGACGAGCTCCTCCAGCACGTCTTCGAGGAAGACCACGCCGAGGGTGGTGCCGTGCTCATCCATAACCTGCGCGATATGGGTTCGGCTACGCTGCATGGAGGCGAGCGCGTCATCAATATCGGTGTTCGGGGTGAGCGTGTCGAGGGAACGCAGCTTGTACCAGGGGAAGGGCTCCTCGAACCGCTCGGGGGCGATGGCGAGGGCGTCCTTCACGTGCAGGTAGCCCATGTAGGTTCCGTCGCTATCGGTAATGACGAAGCGGGAGTAGCCGCTGCGTGCCACGGCGCGTTCCAGTTCGGCGGGGGTGCTGCCGAAGGGAAGGGTGACGAGCTTATCGCCGGGCACCATGATTTCGTAGACGTCCTTCTCGGTGAATTCGAGGGCGCTTTCAATCACGCCGGCGTCGTCTTCCACGGTGCCTTCCGCGGTTGAGGTTGCCACAATGGTCTGCAGCTCGCCCAGGGTAAAGGTGGAGGCGACTTCGTCCTTCGCTTCGACCTTCATGAGCGCCAGCAGCTTATTGGACAGGTTGTTCAGCAGGGCGACCACGGGGGCGAAGATCTTGGAGAAGGTCACCAGGGTCGGCACAATCCAGAGAGCCACGCCGCGGGCGGCGAGGGTCACGGCGGCGTTCTTGGGAACCATCTCGCCGAAGATCACGTGCAGGTAGGTGACCAGAATCAGGGTGACGCCGAAGGCGATGACGTCCACGATTGCGTGGGGCAGGCCGACCAGGTGCAGGGGCACCTCCAGCATGTGGTGCAGTGCCGGTTCTGAGACGTTCAGGATCAGCAGGGAACAGATGGTGATGCCCAGCTGGCAGGTGGCGAGCATGAGCGAGACGTTCTCTAGCGCGTAGATGACGGTCTGCGCTCGCTTATTGCCTTCTTCGGCGAGCGGTTCGATTTGTGCTCGTCGGGTGGACATGATGGCAAATTCACCGGCGACGAAGAAGGCGTTTCCGGCGAGCAGGATGACGAGCAGTGCGATGGCTACCCAGTCGTTCATGCGTTGCCTCCCTTCTCGGTCTGTTCCTGTGCGCTAGGCGCGGGGGTGAATCGGATGCGGTCCACGCGGCGGCCTTCGAGGGTGTCCACGCGCAGGGTGCCGCCGGGCACGGGGACGCTGTCGCCTACTTCGGGGATGCGGCCGAGCCGTTCCATCATGAAGCCGCCGACGGTTTCGTATTCGGGGCTTTCCTCAACCTCGAGCCCGGGGATGAGGGCGTTGATTTCGTCGGGGCGGCGCAGGCCGGAGAACACCCAGTCGCCGTTGCCGTAGCGTAGGGGGCGTTCGGTGCGGCCGCGGTCGTGTTCGTCGGAGACTTCGCCGACGATTTCTTCAACGAGGTCTTCGAGGGTTGCGATGCCCGCGGTTCCGCCGTATTCGTCGAGGACCACGGCGAGCTGCAGGGCACCCTGGCGCAGCTGGGTGAGCAGTGCGTCCAGGTGCAGGGTTTCGGGGACCTGCAGCACGTCTTCTGCGAGGGCACCAGCTTCGAGGGTTTCACGAACCTCCGGGGGCACGCCGACTGCCTTCTTCACGTGCACGACGCCCACGATGTTGTCGTGGTCGCCCTTGTAGAGGGGGAATCGGGAGTGGCCGGTGGAGCGTGCCAGCTTGATGACTTCGGCAACGGGGGCGGTGTCTTCGAGCATGGCGACCTGGCCGCGCGGGGTCATCACTTCGGAGGCGGTCAGCTCGGAGAAGCGCAGGGTGCGGTCCACGAAACGTGCCGCGTCGGAGTCGAGGGTGCCTTCTTCTGCGGAGCGGCGCACCATGGAGGAGAGCTCTTCGGGGGTGCGCGCGGCGGAGAGTTCTTCTTTGGCTTCCATGCCGAAGCGTCCAAGGATCCAGTTGGCGGAGCCGTTCATGAGGCGCACGAGCGGGGACATGACGCGGGTGAATGCCAGCTGTGCGGGGGCAACTCGGCGTGCCACGTCATAGGGTTCGGCGATGGCGAGGCCCTTGGGCAGTAGTTCACCAACAACCATGGACAGCAGGGTTGCAATGAGCATTGCCAGCAGCAGGGTGAGCACATCGGTCACGCTGCTGGGCAGCCCCATGCTGTTGATTACACCGGTGGTGAGCGCCTTAATGGCGGCGTCGAGGGTGTAGCCGGTCAGCAGCGTGGTGATGGTGATACCGATCTGGCAGCTGGACAGCTGCGTGGAGAGGGTTTTGAGGCAGCGTAGGACGGCGTCGGCGGCTTTATCGCCGGAGTCTTTTGCCTGCTGCACGGTCGCGGTTTCGAGCGCTACGAGGGAGAACTCTACGGCGACGAAGAAGCCGGTACCCAGGATGAGGAGTAGGCCAATGAACAGGAGGATCAGATCCACGCGGTCACCGCCTCCGCGGGGTGGTTTGCGCTGTGCTGGTTCTGGTGTAGAGATTCAACGGGTAGCCTGTCCAGATGCTGAGCACCCGAGGAGGGGTTGTTTTCGGGTGTGCTGATGCTATAGGGCGCAGCGTGTGCTAGCAGTATTCTGCGTTGGCTAGTAGTCAGAGTCTTACTCAAAGGGTCATCCATACCCAATATTTTAGCGAAGGTTTCGCCTCTTCCAGGTGCCTTAGAGTGCCTACTCACACGTGCAAGACTGCGCTTGGTGCGCACGCGGCTCAGCGCGAATCAGCAAGAGTGAAAAATTGCATTGTGGATATGGCGCGATGAGCTGGAAAGTTCACCGTGCTTCTCTTTACACTTATACATAGGAGCATGAGTGTGCCGCCAAGTAAGCGGATGAACCCCGACGTTCACGGCACGCTAGGCAGGTTGGTACGGTGCACACCCCGCACGCAACAGCCACCCAAGGCGATGCGCACATGCTCAGCGTGATGATTCGCCCCTCGAAGACGCGGGTCGTCTATGCCGGGTGAGTCCCGGACGCGACGGATAAATTCACACTAATTGGAAGAGGCGTTTAACGTGCCAAATCTGCCAGAACATCTGGTGCCTGAGGAATTTGCCGGTAACGAATGGTTCGTTGAAGAACAGTACGAGCGTTACCAGAAGGACAAGAACCTTGTGGACCAATCGTGGTGGCCCATTTTTGAGACCATCGACAAGGCGCTGGGAGGCGCCGGTACCGCGAGTGCAGCACCTGCTGCGGCACCTGCCGCACCGGCTGCTGCACCTGTAGCGCCTGCAGCAACTCCCGCTCCCGCGGCACCGAAGCCTGCGGCTGCACCTGCTGCCCCCACCACCCCTCCCGCTGCTACCAAGAAGGCTGAACCTGTGGAACCTGCTGAAGACAAGATTGTCCCCCTCCGCGGCCCTGCTAAGGCAGTCGTCACGACCATGGAAGAGTCGCTGACTGTCCCCACCGCAACCACCGTTCGTGCGGTCCCCGCAAAGCTGCTCATTGAGAACCGTGCGGCCATCAACAAGTACCTGGCAAGCACCCGCGGCGGCAAGGTCTCCTTCACCCACATCATCGGTTACGCAGTGATTCGCGCTGTGGCTGCTATGCCTTCGATGAACGTGACCTACGGTGTGGATGAGAAGGGCAAGCCCGTTGCAATCCACAACGCGCACGTGAACTTTGGTCTGGCTATTGACCTGCCCCGCCCCGATGGTTCCCGTAACCTGGTCGTTCCGAACCTCAAGGGCGCTGAGCAGCTGAGCTTCCGCGAGTTCTGGGAGGCATACAACGACATCGTTAAGCGTGGCCGTAACGGCGCGCTGACCATTGAGGACTTCCGCGGCACCACTGTTTCGCTGACCAACCCCGGTGGTATCGGTACCGTCCACTCGGTGCCCCGCCTCTCCAAGGGCCAGGCAGCCATCATCGGTGTGGGTGCTCTGGAGTACCCGGCTGAGTTCCGCGGCCTGTCCGAGAAGCTCATCACCCAGCAGGGCCTGTCCAAGATTATCACCCTGACCAGCACCTACGACCACCGCGTCATTCAGGGTGCAGGTTCCGGTGAGTTCCTGAAGCTGGTTGAGCACTACCTGCTCGGCGGCGACGACTTCTACGACGCAATCTTCCGCGACCTGAAGGTTCCTTTCGAGCCGGTTCGTTGGGCACGCGACAACCACGTCGATGACGCTCACGAGATTTCCAAGGTTGCACGTATCCAGCAGCTGATTCACGCTTACCGCGTGCACGGCCACCTGACCGCAGCGACCAACCCCGTTGGTTACAAGATGCGTTCGCACCCGGACCTGAAGCTGGAGAACTACGGCCTGACCCTGTGGGATTTGGACCGTGTCTACCCGACCGGTGGCTTCGGCGGTGCCGAGCGTCTGCCGCTGCGCACCATCCTGGAGCGTCTGCACGAGGCATACTCCGGTTCCCTGTCCGTTGAGTACATGTACTCCGAGGACCCCGAGGTTCGCGCATGGTTCCAGGAGCGTCTGGAGCGCGGCGTTGCTAAGCCGACCCGCGAGGAGCAGCTGCGTGTTCTGTCCAAGTTGGTTGAGGCTGAGGCATTCGAGAACTTCCTGCAGACCAAGTACCTGGGCCAGAAGCGCTTCTCCCTGGAGGGCGGCGAGTCCCTGATTCCGCTGCTGGATGCTGTTCTGGACAAGGCCGCTAACAACGACCTGAAGGGCGTTGCCATTGGTATGGCACACCGCGGTCGCCTGAACGTGCTGACCAACATTGCCGGTAAGTCCTACGCTCAGATTTTCCGTGAGTTCTCCGGCACCGCAGCACCCTACGAGGGCGGCTCCGGTGACGTGAAGTACCACCTCGGTACCGAGGGTGTCTTCACCTCCGATTCCGGTAAGCAGACCCAGGTTTACGTGGCTGCTAACCCCTCGCACCTTGAGGCTGCAAACACCGTGCTCGAGGGTATCGTCCGCGCTAAGCAGGATGTCTACCGCGAGCAGGGCATTGAGGGCTACCCGGTTCTGCCGATCCTGATTCACGGTGACGCAGCGTTCGCTGGCCAGGGCATCGTCATGGAGACCCTGCAGATGGCCGGCTTGAAGGCCTACACCACCGGCGGTACCGTGCACATTGTGGTGAACAACCAGATTGGCTTCACCACCCTGCCGAACGACGGCCGCACCGCAACCCACGCCTCCGACATTGCGCGTATGACTAAGGCTCCGGTCTTCCACGTCAACGCTGATGACCCGGACGCAGTGGTTCGTGCCGCACGCCTGGCATTCGAGTACCGCGAGCGCTTTGGCCGCGACGTTGTCGTTGACCTGATTTGCTACCGCCGCCGCGGTCACAACGAGGCTGATGATCCGTCGATGACCCAGCCGAAGATGTACCAGGACATCGACGCTCTGCCCTCGACCCGCACCCTGTACGCACAGGACCTGGTCGGTCGTGGCGATGTCTCTCAGGAAGAGGCAGACGAAGTTCTGGACTCCTACCACTCGAAGCTGGACGCTATCTTCGTCGAGACTCAGTCTTCGGCACCGGCTCCTGCTGGCGCGCACGTTTCCGGTCTGGAACTGCCCGCTTCCCAGCAGAACACCGAGGTCGTTCACTCCGGTAAGACTGCAATCTCCCGTGAGACTCTGCAGCACATCGCTGATGCGTTCGGTAAGGAGCCCGAGGGCTTCACCGTCCACAAGAAGCTGAAGAAGCTCATGGAGCAGCGCGTTGAGATGGGCCGCACCGGCAACGTGAACTGGGGTATGGGTGAACTGCTCGCCTTCGGTTCGTTGCTGATGGAGGGCACCGACGTTCGTATGAGCGGTCAGGATGTTCAGCGCGGTACCTTCGTTCAGCGTCACGCTGTTCTGCACGACCACATCACTGATGAAGAGTGGTCGCCGCTGGAGCACCTCTCTGAGAACCAGGGCAAGTTCCGTATCTACAACTCCTTCCTCTCTGAGTACGGCGTTCTCGGCTTCGAGTACGGCTACTCGGTAGAGCGCCCCGACTCGCTCGTGGTGTGGGAGGCTCAGTTCGGTGACTTCGCGAACGGCGCTCAGACCATCATTGACGAGTTCGTGTCCTCTTCCGAGCAGAAGTGGGGCCAGCGCTCCTCGCTGGTTATGCTGCTTCCTCACGGCTACGAGGGTCAGGGTCCTGACCACTCCTCGGCTCGTGTTGAGCGTTACCTGCAGCTGTGCGCTGAGAACAACATGACTGTTGCATGCCCCTCGACCCCGGCTTCGCACTTCCACCTGCTGCGTCGCCACGCTCAGCACCGTCCGTACAAGCCGCTCGTGGTGATCAGCCCCAAGCAGCTGCTGCGACTGAAGGCTGCCGCCTCCTCCATTGAGGACTTCACCGAGGGCTCGTTCCAGCCGGTGATTGGTGACCGTTCGGGTATCAACCCGGCTCAGGTTGAGCGTGTGGTCTTCGTGTCCGGCCGTCTCTACTACGATCTGGAAGCAGAGCGCGAGCGCCGCGGCGACACCAAGACCGCCATTGTCTCGGTGGAGCAGCTGTACCCGCTGCCCGAGAGCGAGATCAAGGAGCAGCTGGCTCTGTACTCGAACGCTACCGACGTTGTGTGGGCTCAGGATGAGCCTGCTAACCAGGGTCAGTGGCCGTTCATGGCTCTGAACCTGCAGCCGCTGATCGACCGCCGTATGCGTCTTGCGTCCCGCCCCGCAGCTGCTTCCCCTGCTGCCGGTACCGGTAAGCTGCACGCCGCTGAGGCTGAGGCTCTGCTCAAGCAGGTCTTCGAAGGCTAAGGTCTTCCACGGCTAAACTGCTAAGGTTTTAGCTCTTCAAAACCCGTCTTCCCGTCAGATGTTTCTGGTGGGCAGACGGGTTTTTTAGTCTCGGATGCTTGCCGAAAAGGGTATTAAGTTCGAAAAGAGGCTCAAGAGCGCTTATCCTAGATATGAAGACTATTACTCACGTGCCTTGCCGCCTCTCACGGCGGGCGCATCCTGCTGAAGAAAGAATTCCGTGGAGCAACGCAATATTCGAATTGTGGCAGTCGGTGATGACCTGCTCGCCGGTGTTGGCGACCCCCGTACCCTGGGCTGGTTTGGTCGCGTTATGGCGCGCACCCCGCAGACCACTGCATCCATTGCGGCATATAACCTTGCCGCACCCAATGAAGGTAGCGAGCAGCTGAATGCACGCTGGTTCGAGGAGGCGCGCCGCCGCTTCGTTCCCGGTGCTGATAACCGCCTCATTATTGCTCCGTCGACCTTTGACATTGATTTGGGTCTGACTAGCGCTCGTTCGCGTTTGAACCTGGCGAACATTGTGGACATGGCGTCGCAGAACAATATTAAGGTTCTGGTTGTTGGTCCGCCGCCGACCCTGGACGCTGAGCGTAACCGCCGTATCGCTGACCTGTCGGCGGCGTATGCGGATGTGGTGACCCGCCGTAACCACGTGTACGTGGATACGTTCAACCCGCTGCTTCACCACGAGCAGTGGCGCAACGATCTTGCCGCGAATGATGGTCGTCCGGGTCAGTCCGGTTACGGTCTGATGGCGTGGCTGGTTCTGCACCGCGGCTGGTACAACTGGCTGAACATTCCTGAGCACGGCTAAGAGCCCGCTCCCCCGGGGCGGGACTGTGAGTTGATGCGAAGAAAGTTCGTGTTTTTTAGCTCATATCCCGGTTCCAAGATGCAATCATGCCGTTTCTATGAAAAAATAGACGGCGTTGCCCTTATAGCGTGGGCCACCGGTTTCGGTGACCGCCTCTGCTAGGGCAGGTAATAGGGAGCGCGCACCGCGAAGGTGGGGCGTGCATCCATGAACACTATAAGGAGGCTCTGATGAGCAAGCGCGGTCGTAAGCGCAAGGACCGTCGTAAGGGCGGCGCAAACCACGGTAAGCGCCCCAACGCATAAGGTATCTTGCATACACTTTAAAACCCCGGCGTTTCGGATATTATTCGGACCCGGGGTTTTGCTTTACCCGCAGATGTTTGTGCGCGTTCTGCGGAATAAAGAGAAGAATTCTACGTTATGGATGTGAACGCCTGGCGCGTTCTTGTAGAGGAGAAACATGGCTGAAACCAACACCGCGGCGGATACCCGCGAGCTGCGCGAACGCTTTACCGCGGACGCTATGCAGTATGTGGATCAGCTCTACGCTGCAGCCCTGCGGATGAGCCGCAACTCTGCCGATGCTGAAGACTTGGTTCAGGAAACCTATATGAAGGCTTTTGCCTCGTACCACCAGTTCACCGAGGGTACGAACCTGAAGGCGTGGCTGTACCGCATCCTGACGAATACGTACATCAATCTGTACCGTAAGCGTCAGCGTGAGCCGCAGCAGTCTCAGGGTGAGACGGTGGAGGATTGGCAGCTGGCTCAGGCCGGTGAGCATGATGCGGTGGGTCTGCGTTCTGCTGAGGCGGAGGCGCTGAGTGCCCTGCCGAATACGGAGGTTCGTGAGGCTCTGAACGAGCTGTCTGAGGATTTCCGCATGGTCGTGTACTACTCCGATGTGGAGGGGCTCGCGTACAAGGATATTGCGGAGATTCTGGATATTCCCATGGGCACGGTGATGTCTCGTCTGCATCGTGGCCGCCGGATTCTGCGTGAGAAGCTGCTCGATTATGCGCGTGAGAATGGCCTGCGCCCTTCGACTATCGCAAAGGTAGAAGCGAAAGCTGCAGCAAAGGCAGGTGCTAAGGCGAGCACTAAGGCTCAGCCGGCTAAGGCTACCAAGGGCACTAAGGCGGCCAAGGGCGTAAAGTCCCCGCCGGCAAGCTCTGGCTCCGAGGCGCCTGCGGATTCTTATTCTTAGCTCCGCTCTTCTACACGTGAGCTAGCCCCCCCCATGAGGTTGAGGCTAGACTCCCCTAACGTTTTATACCTTCCGTGTGAAAGGAACCCCGATGTCAAGCACAGACAAGAATTCTTCCGTCCCCGAAGCCCCCGCAGCTTCCGAGCCGCTGGAGGATTGCGGCGGCCAGCCCTGCTCGTCGACCCTCAAGCACCTCTACGAGTTCCTCGATAGGGAGCTGAGCCCCGAGCAGGTGCACACGATTCAGGCGCATCTGAATGCCTGCCCCGAGTGCGCGGATGTGAAGGACTTTGAGCTGATGGTGCGTGAGAAGATGCGTTCTTCGTGCGCTCAGCAGGCACCCGAGCAGTTGAAGGCTCGCCTGCTGCAGGATGTGCAGAAGTTCTGCGCCGAGGCAAAGCTCTAAGCTGCCCCAAGCTGTTGCCCTGCTGAGGGGACAGAAAACTGACGATGAGGGAAGGCGGTGCACCAATGACTGTGCGCCGCCTTCACGCGTATTGGTTGGTTCGCGCTGTCTGTCTCAGCGCGGCAGCCCTCAGCGGCTCGCAAACCCTCAACCGGTAGAATAGGGGTAGACATCAACCGGCGCAGCCTCTCTGAGTCTGCGCCCTCCCCATGATTTGAACCAGAAGAGGATGTATGAGCGACGCAGCAGTACAGCTTTCCCCCGGTGATTGGCCCGCTCCCCTGGCACCCGCCTCCAGCGAAGCCGCTGGCAAGAACGCGCTGGTGCATATTCCGGGTTCTAAGTCGCTCACGAACCGTTATCTGTTGCTTGCTGCTCTGGCTAATTCCCCCTCGTATTTGCGTGCGCCCCTACATTCGCGCGATTCGGCGCTGATGATTGAGGCGTTGCGTCAGCTGGGTGCCGGTATTGAGCTAGTGCCGACCGATTCGCCGTTCGGCCCGGATGTAAAGGTCACTCCCCTCAACTTTGCGCAGGCAGATTCCGCACAGCCGCGCGCGGTGTCGATTGAGTGTGGTCTTGCCGGTACCGTGATGCGTTTTGTGCCCGCCCTGGCGGCGTTGCTGCCGGGTGAGTTCGCTTTTGACGGTGACCCGCACGCTCGTCAGCGTCCGATGGGTCCGGTTCTGGAGGGTCTGCGTCAGCTGGGTGTGCAGGTGGAGTGTGAGCAGGGCGAGAACGCTCTGCCCTTCGTGCTGCGCTCCCCCGGTCTGGCGAGCGCGGAGGGTGTCTCTGAGGCGCCCGTGGTTCGTATTGATGCTTCGACCTCGTCCCAGTTCGTTTCGGCTCTGCTGCTGATGGCGCCTCGCCTGCCGCAGGGCATGGTGCTGGTGCACGAGGGCTCTTCGGTGCCGTCCATCCCGCACATTCAGATGACCGTGGAGGCGCTACGCCAGATGGGTATTCGGGTGCAGGAGCACTACCCGAGCCAAGACAACAAAGCAGAGGGCGGCGAGTACCGCTGGACGGTTCACCCCGGTTCTTTCCCCGGCTTTGAGATGACCATTGAGCCGGATCTGTCGAATGCCGGTCCGTTCCTTGCCGCCGCCGTGGTCACCGGCGAGTCGGTGACTATTCCTCACTGGCCGGCACCCGCGGCTGATTCTTCGGCAGGTACGACCCAGGTGGGCGATATGTGGCGTGAGCTTCTGCCCGCGCTGGGTGCCCGGGTGAGCTACGCTGAGGGCCGTTTGACTGTGACCGGTCCGGCGCAGCTTCCCGAGGGCGATTTCTCCTTTGACCTGTCTGCAGGTGGCGAGCTGGCGCCGACCATGGCGGCCGCCTGTGCTTTCGTGAAGGGCCGGGTGGAGCTGACCGGTATTGCGCATCTGCGCGGTCATGAGACGGACCGCCTCGCCGCACTCGCCGCTGAGATTAACCGCCTGGGAGGCAGTGCCCACGACACCGCCGATTCGCTGGTGATTGAGGCGCCCATCCCCGCTGCCGCTGAGGCTGCGCAGGTTCTGGCACGCACCTACGACGATCACCGTATGGCAACCTTCGCGGCGATTATTGGTCTGCGCCGTCCCAATGTGGTGGTGCAGAATGTTGCCACCGTGGCTAAGACCATGCCCGAATTTACCGCAATGTGGGAGGACATGCTGGCGCAATGGCAGGCCGGCGCTTCCATCGTTACCGCCGACCAGGAGGTCTTCTAAATGGGTTCTTCCCGCATGAACGTGCGCGATTTCTCCGAATGGGATGAGTCGGATGTGCGCGTGCGCCCGAACAAGAAGGGCTCCCGACCCCGCACGAAGGACCGCCCGACCTTCAAAGAAGCGATTCGTGGCAGGGTCATTACGGTGGACCGCGGCCGCTGGTCGGTCGTCGTTGATGAGGGTACCGAGAAGGAGCGTACCCTCATTGCGGCGCGCGCTAAAGAGTTGCGCCGCACCGCGATTGTGACCGGTGACTTTGTGGATCTGGTGGGTGACACCTCCGGCGCGAAGGATACCCTGGCGCGCATTGTGCGTCTGGGCGAGCGCACCTCGATTCTGCGCCGTAGCGCCGACGACACCGATCCATCGGAGCGCGTGGTCGTGGCGAATGCTCAGCAGCTGGTGATTGTGGTTGCTGCGGCGAACCCGGAGCCGCGTACCGGCTTCATTGATCGTGCCGTGGTGGCGGCGTTTGATGCCGGTATTGAGCCGATTCTGTGCATTACGAAGACCGATGTGCGGTACCCGCAGAACCTGCTGGATTACTATGCGGCGAGCGGTTTGAAGATTGTGCTGTCTTCTTCTTCGGATGGTTTGGCGCCGAGCCAGGAGGGCGCGAAGGGCTTGGAGTCGGCACCGGTTCAGGAGCTTCTGAAGGAGCTGCTGGGCCAGGTGTCGGTGCTTCTGGGCCATTCGGGTGTGGGCAAGTCGACCCTGGTGAATGCGCTGACCGGCTCTGAGCGCGCGACCGGTCATGTGAACGCGGTGACGGGCCGTGGCCGTCATACTTCCTCGTCGGCGTTGGCGTTGCGTCCGGTGAATGCGAATGGCGACCCGATGGAGCCGGGCACCTGGATTATTGATACTCCGGGTATTCGTTCTTTCGGTCTGGCGCATGTGCCGCCGGAGACCGTCGTGGAGGCGTTCGTGGACCTGGCGCCCGGTGCGGCGGATTGCCCGAAGGCGTGTACTCACGCGGCGCAGGCTCCCGAGTGCGGTCTGGAGGCGTACGTTGCTACCGGTCATGCCGGCGAGAGCGGTCCCGCCCGCCTGGAGTCCTTGCGTAAGCTGCTGCTGTTGACTCCTGAAGAGGGCGATTCGGAGAAGGAACTGGGCGCTCTCGTCTAGCATCTCTCCCCTGCATTACACACACATTTTTGCTGACTACATCACCGAATACTGAAGAAGAGCATTACTATGAGCCGTTCCCAGCAGTACACCGACGATTTGCGTCTTGCGCATATTCTTGCCGATAGCGTCGATCGTGTGAGCGCCATGCGTTTTCGTGACCGCCCGGTCTTCTCCCCCGCTTCCGAGGTGGTAGAGCCCGCCGAGGCGACACCCGCGGCGGCACCGTTGGCGCCGTGGCAGCAGGCGGTTCAGCAGCCCGCGGAGCCGCAGGAACCGGTGCAGGAGCCTGCCGATTACGCTTCGGGTGTGGCACAGGAGATTGAGGAGCTTCTGCGCGCGCAGCTGTCGCGTGTGCGTACCCGTGACAGTATTGCCGGTGCGCATGCTGGCTATAACGGTCAGGCGGCGCGCCAGTGGGTGATTGCACCGATTGCTGAGCTGGATAATTTTCGCCGCGGCGTGCCGGTGTGGGCGACTCTGATTGCTCTGCTGGATCAGGGTGAGCCGGTGGTGGGTGTGGTGTCTGCACCCGCGCTGGGTCGCCGCTGGTGGGCGGCTCGCGGTTCGGGCGCGTACACGGGTAAGTCCTTGGCGCAGGCTACTCGTCTTGAGGTGTCTTCGCTGACTCAGCTGGATCAGCTCTCTGCCGCGTACACCGACCTCTCCTCCTGGAAGGCAGCCTCTGAAGGCGCTGTAGACCGCTCTGGCGAGCTTATACAGCTTCTGTGCTCAGTGGGTCGTTCCCGTGCGTACGGTTCGTTCTGGGCGGCGTGTATGCTCGCTGAGGGTGCCGTGGATACCGTCGTGAACGCATCCCTGTCGTTCTACGAGGTGGCGGCGCTACTGCCGCTGATCCGCGAGGCTGGTGGCGTCGCTTCCACCCTGGAGGGCGATTTGCCCGAGCACGCGGGGGTTTCAGTCTCCGGTGTGCACCCGGTGTCCCTGGTGGCAAGTAATACGGCGGCGGTCCAGCAGCAGGTGCTGGAGGCGCTCGCACCCCGACCCTAGCCTCCCCCTTCCCTGAGCAGGAGGCAGTAAAAGCAGGAGACAGTAAAAATACAGCGAGGCGGCGGCTTTCCGA
>ERZ772990.36-NODE-36-length-28396-cov-3.38104_pt1 | contig 28396 bp, 56 predicted proteins | sample MGYA00511674_ERZ772990 | MGnify/ENA primary metagenome ERZ772990 (study PRJEB29015, sample SAMEA2738045) | human oral metagenome | biome: human oral; feature: human-associated habitat; material: saliva | place: China | collected 2233 ...
CCTCGGTGCGCTGGCGGCCGTCCTCGGCGTCGCGCAGGTCGTAGCCGGACCAGGACCACTCGGTCCCGCCGATGGACTTGCCGCCGGTCAGTCCACCGATTGAGGACAGCAGCGGCGTGTCCTCGGGGCTGGCGGCGAAGAGTTCGCCGACGTAGTTCGGGCAGTTGTAGGTGGTTGCCATGCCGGTGATTCCGGGCATCATGGCTCCTTTCGTTCGTGATGGCTCATCAGTGGGAGCCGAGCTTCAGGGCCTTCAGGCGGCGGCGATCTGCTCATCGAGGGAGGCGGCTCCCGCGCCGGGCGGGTTGCCGTGGTGGCGGACGACCGGCTGGGCGGGGGCCTCGGTGGGCTTGGCCTGCTCGGCGGCCCACGTCTTGACCTGCTCGGCCCAGGCGGCGGGGTCGTCTCCGGGGCCTGCGAGGATGTCGACGGGGACGCCGGTCTTGGCGGCGACCTCGGCGCGCTCCTTCTCGGCCCGCATGGCGGCCAGGTCGGCCTGGAGGCTGGCTAGGGTCTCGGCCTGCTTCTGAGCCTCGGTCTTGCTGGCGTCCTCAGCGGCCTTGATCTGGGCGGCGAGGTCGGCGGCGCGCTTCTCGGCGGCCTTTCTCGCGGCCCGCTCGCTGGCTAGGGCCTTCTTGCCGGCGTCTCCGAGCGTGTCGGTGGCGTCGCCCGTCGCGGGCTCCCCACTGGTCTGCTCGGTGGCCTCGGCCGGCTCTGTGGCCTCGTTGGCGGTCTTGTCCATTGGGTTCTCCCTCGGTGATTGGTGCCATCGCGGCACGACAAAGCCCCCACCATCGCGGCAGGGGCTCGGTAGGTGTTGGGTCACTCGGCGGGGGAAACCCCGTCAGTGAAAGACTCAGGGGCGACGCGGCGCATCTCGGCGGCGATCGCCTTGTCGTCGACGGCGGCCCCAGACGCCTTCACGGCCGCCCTGGCCTTGTCATAGGTGGCACGCAGAGCCTTCGGGTCATAGCCATGGATGTTGGCCGCCTGGCCCTTCCATAACGGCGTCGGGACGCACGAGCAGTGATCGTGGTAGGCGTGCCCCTGCCCGGCCGTCGTGGCACTGGCGTAGACAAAACCACGGGAGGCGAGCATGCTGCACCAGGCGCAGCAGCCGCCAGGGCCGGGCACGCGCGCCCACCGAGGTCGGGCAGGGTCGACGGCGACGTTCCGGTGCACCGTGTCCTTCCCCTGCTGCCCAATGAATCGGGACAGCGCGTTCCCCAGGGTGGCCTGCACCCCAGCCGGTTCAGCGCCCCACAGGCCGCCGACCGCCCAGCGGGTCGCCTGCGCCACCTGCACCTCGGACGGCCCGTCAGCCAGGATGGCCGAGTAGGTGCCGCCGACGGCGTCGGCACGCAGCCGCTCATACCACTCCGCAGCACTGGACGCGGCTAGGTCGCCGTACTGGGCGGCGATGGCCGGCATCACCGCCAGAAGAGCATCACGCGCAGCCTCAGGGCTGGACAGGTCCAGGCGCCCAAACGCCGCCGACAAGGCCGCCAACGCCATCCGCGTGGCCTCATCCAGGCCGCGGGACAGGCGCTCTAGGTCAGCCCGCGTCGTCACCGCTGGTCACCTCGACCGGGGCCTCAGTGGGCTCCTGCGGCTCCTGCTCGGGCGGGGTGGGCGTGGACGCCAGCAGACGATCCAGCACCCCACCAGCCTGCGCCCGCTTGATCTGCGACCGAATCCTGACGATCTGCTCAGCACTGTACCCCAGTTCCTCCAGGGCCACGTCAGTCTGAGCGAGCTCCGGAATCGCGCTGATCTGCTTGACCACGGCGTCGGACTGGCTGACGACACTCGGCATGGCCGGGTTGCGCCACCTCGTGGCGAGATTCCGCACCTCGTCATCCATCTCAGTCACGGGGATACCGTCACGGAGGCAGATGGCGTCCTGCACGATCCGGTTCAGGCCGTAGCCGATAGATCGCGTCGTGTTCTGCGCCTCGATGACCAGGTCCTCCTTGGCGGCGTAGATCGCCTCAGCCGAGGACGGGTTGTCCTGGACGATGCCGAGCGCGGAGATCGGCAGTGACGTCGCCGAAGCGAACTCGGCCGCGAGCGCCCTCTTCATCGCCAAGAACGGCTCCATGCTCTGCTGCGGGATCACCTGGAGATCGGGCTTGTCCCCGTCCTCGTCCTTCGGCAGCGATTTGAGGCGCCCCATGTACCAGGACCAGAGCGGAACCTTCTCGCCCTGGGCGTCCTGGAACATCGTCTCATCCGCCCCCAGCAGCAGCAGCGCCGGAGCCGCGTACAGGTCGCTACTGACTTCGGTGCGGAAGCCTGCCCTGACGACGCGGTCCGTGATGGACATGACCTCGCGGCTGATACGCGACCGCCCAAACGGGCGGCCGAGCGCAGGTCGGTACGGCAGAGGCTCCATAGGGACGCGCCCCAGGGAGTGGTCCATCCTCGCGACGGCCACCCACCCCCGGTCGCCCAGGGCCAGGCGAGTCACATGCTCAGCCGTCAGCAGCAGCATCGACGTCGGCTTGCCGTTGTCATCCGCAGAGTCCACCAGCAGGCCAGCCTCCAGGCCACGACGACGCACATCCCACAGGCCAGTAGCCCACAGAGCGTCAGCACCCGTCACAACCACGTCAGGGTCACCCGCAGCCGGATCACCCGGCAGGGCCACCACGAACGAGCAGCAGTAGGTGAGGGTCGCGTCCACAAGCTCGGGCACGAGCAGGTCGAACCTGTTCTCGTGCAGCAGCGACATGGCCCCTAGGGGGTCCTCCTCGCCTGACGGCGACGTGACCCCATCCCACATGCAGCGGGACGCCAGCGACGTGACCGCCTTATCCGGCCAGCCACAGACGATATCCAGTTGGTCCCGCATGTAGGGCGGCACCGAGGCACCCAGGAACGCCACGTTCACCTGCATGTCCCGGTACTGGCGGCGGAGAGCGTTTCGGGCGCGCTTGGCCTGCCACTGCTTGACCAGGCGGGCCATGAGGGCGGCGTCATCCTCAGCCAGGCCGACGACGTCGGTCGGCACCGGAGAGTAGTAGGCCCACTGGTCCATCACATCACCACCCCCACGCGGGCACCGGCCAGTTCGCGCGGCCTGCGCTTCGTTGTCTTCGTGGCCCAGTGGGCCAGTGTCAGTGCGTCCATCCCGGCTGAGGTCATCCCCTCCGGGGCGGTCCAGCCGAACCCGCCGGATGCGCCGATCTTCCGGCGGGAGATGACGGCGGCCTCAGCCTCAAGCTCGGCGTCGTCCGGGTGCGACAGGGTGCGGTCCCGGATCGCGGCGTCCATCATCGCGTGCGCGGCGATGACCTGATCCGTCGTCGGCGTCCAAATCACCTTCGGGCTGAATCCTGCGGCGCGGAGGCGGTCAACCAGGTCGCCCGCGCCGGACTTGCCGTCGACGACGATCTGCGCCCACCGGTCCCGGTGCTCGGTCAGGTAGTCCAGGATCCAGTGGACGCCCTCACCCATGTTGCGCACCCCCTGCGAGGTGCACAGCTGAGCATAGACAGCCTCACTCTTGCGCTCAGGCTTGCGGCCAGCGCGAGCCAGGGCCACCGTAGAGCCGTCCACCGAGAACCTCACGGCCGCGCACCAGCGCAGCCCGCTCGGGGCGTCGTCCACCGTCAGGGCGTTCCACGCCTCGCGGCCGATTGCCTGAGAGGCGACCTCCGGGTCCCAGATTCCCAGGCCCTCGCGACGGAACGACTCTGGCCCCAGTTGGCGCTTCATCCGCAGGATCGCCGACTCCGGCGTCCGATGCGGGAAACTCGGGTTCGCCTTCCGCCACTGCTTCCTGTCGTCCGGGTCCGCATCGTCATCCGCGCCGACCTCGACATACAGGCCATCACTCATCTCACCCGCGAGCGCTTGCTTCCTGAACGTCGTGAACGCCTCAGACGGGTCCGTCGGGCGCGGCGGCGTACCCAACCTCAGGATCAGTGGGTTCGGGGCGGTATTGACCGCGGGCACCATGTCATCCAGCGCCCGCTGGCCGAGGATCTGCGCCTCGTCAAAGACGATGATGTCGACGCCGGCGAAGCCACGGCCGAAGCCGCCCTCGCGGGCGCCGAACAGGATGCGGCTCCCGTTGGTGAACCGGATCTGCTGCTGGCCGTTCGCCTGCCTTGGTCGGCCGTCGATGTACGGGGCGATCTCCGGCTTCAGGGCGAGCCCCTGCATCGACGCGAACGTCTCATCCGCCGTCCTCGTGCGGTGTGCCGTCCAGAGGACGAAGAGCCCTTCGTTCAGGGTGCACAGGGCGAAGATCATCGCCCCGAAGGTAAAAGTTTTGCCCGCTTGACGGCAGATCGAGACCTGCACGCCGTCGATGCTGGCCGCGTAGAGCCCACTCTTCCGCTTCGCCAGGATCGCGCGCCCCAGCCCGTCCTGCCAGCGGTCGAAGGTCAGGCCGAAGCGCTTCGCCCGGTCGCGGACGGCCGGCCAGCCCGTGGACGTGATGCCCTCGGGCAGGATGAGGTGCTTGGCGATGTCGGACAGGCGCGGCTCAGATGTCCCCGAGCCCATCTTCGTCTTCCGTTGCCTCGGTCGCCGTCTGCCGCTCATGCTCCTCGCGAGCCAGGTCGATCTCCCGGATGGTCTTGTCCACCTCCAGGAGGCGACGGGATAGGGCGGCCAGGTCGCGGGCAGGGGTGCTCGGGTCATCAATAGACGCAGCGAGGCGACGGCGAAGCGTCACCATCACGTCCCTGCTGTCCCCGTGCTCCGTCGCATCCAAGACGCTCCCAGGGGCCTGAGGAGCCGTCTCGTCGTCCCTCACGGCACGGAGTCTCGCGGCACTCATAAGCACCCCCTTGGGAAAAAACAGTGGGGAGAGATGCCGCTATACCCACGGGGGGGCGAGAATGGCCGGGCGGGGGGTATATCCCCCCTGTCCCGGTGTTTCTGTGGCTACTCTACCATGTTTCGTGGTCGGTTGTTGGTTTGATTCTGGCCGTTTGGTTGCGTTTCCGTTTTGGTGGCCGCACTTTTCTGCCGTTTCCTTTGTGTTGGTTGCATTTTCGGCAGATGATTTGAATATTGTCTAATGAGTCGTTTCCGCCTCGACTGTGAGGCACGATGTGGTCGGCCTCAGGGCTACTAGGCAGTAGGCTAGCGTCCCAGGCGAGGCGGACGTGGCAGAGCGGACAGTGCTCTAGTCCTGCCGCGCGCGCGCTGCGCTTGGCCGCTGCTGCGTTGTGGAGCCAGCGTGTGGTGCCGGTGCGTGAGGTGGTCACGTCGTCCTCCTCGCGCGCGCGTGCGCACGCGGCCCGCGTCACGCTGCTGTGCGTGAGCGGGCCGCGTCGCTTCTCCCCATTCCCTTCTCCCCAGAAGGGTAGCAACAGTGGAGCCCAGCAGTCTTGTGGACGGCTGGGCTCTGACAGTTTGCCTATGTTCGTATGATGCGTGTTTCAGTGGCGATGTGCAAGTGGTGGTCGTGCCTGGCGTGTTGCGGTTTGGTTACGGGGTCGGGGTGGTTTGTTGTGGGGTGCCCCCGTCATTCATCCCCTGCCCCTGCGTTGATATCCCTGCCCCCCTTGTTTAGTGGGGGTGCCCTTGTTTCGCGAGGGGGTGGGTGTCCATGATGGGCGCCCCCTTGCTGTAGCCCCGCCCCCTTTAGTGTGGCCCACCCCACTGTTTGCATACACCCCCTGGGCTTGCACCCATTCGGTATGCAGGCATACACTAGAGCCATCGGAACAGACAGAAAGGAACTCCCCAGAATGTCCGCCACCATCGCAGCCGCCACCTACCTGGCCCGCTACTACGGCCCCGAGGCCGTCACCGTCTACTCCCTCCCCGACGTCGAAGGTGAGGCTATCGATGTCCACTGGGCCGGCGGACTCGCCACAATCCACCAAGTGAACAGCGCCGTGTGGCGCGTGAACTGCGCCCTCGCCCACCAGGACGTGAACCTCCTCCGCCTGCCGAAGACGGTCGAAGAGATGATCCTCGCCGCCAAGGCGACCACCAACTGACCGCCCCCGTTGCCCGCCCCGAAATGGGGTGGGCGCCCCCAGAAAGGAAACCACCATGGCCCGCTACAACTGGAACCCTGCCACCGCCTCCGACTACCCCGGCGCTGTCCTGGTCGCTACCGCTGACGATGGCGCGGTGATCCGCCTCCACCTGGATGCCTTCGACGACGAGGTTGAGGCGGCCTTCGTGATCGAGACGCACCCCGGCCGGTTCGTGACGACGGAGGAGTCGTCTTGCTGGCCGGCGGTGGAGCGCTACGTCCCGCGCGAGGAGTGGACGCCTGAGATGTACGGCAGCCTAGACGTCCCGTCCATGCGCCACCCCGACCCGGCGGTGACGGAGGCGATCGACGTCTACCGCCGGGCGATGCTGAACGACTGAACACCCACCTGCCCGGCCCTACCGTGGGGGCCGGGCCTGACCTAGAGAGGAGAAGATGATGAGTGCTGAGACTGAGCGCGCATTGGAGGAGGCTGTGATGGCGCACGTGGCCTCCGAAGGAGATGGTGACATGGTTGGCGCGTGGCTGCTGCTCGCACAGACGGAGCGGCTCACAGATGCGGAGGAGGGGCGTAGCGCCTATCACTCCCACCTGCGGGGGAACTCGTTCACGATGGTGGGCATCTGCGACGCCTGGAAGCACTCGGTTATGGCGAGCACGGTGAGGGACTCATGAACAACCAGGAGGTCCCGAGCTTGTTGGAGTTGGACCGCCTGCGCTGTGAGGTGGAGGCGGTTCGTGAGGTGCTGGATGAGATTGAGAACCAGCGTCGGGCCGCGGCGGTGGCTGCGGTGCGTGCCGGGAAGGGTAAGGCTCCGGTGGCGCTCGCGGCGGGGGTGACTCGGCAGACGTTGGACCGCTGGCTTGGTGTGTGGCAGCGCACATCTTGAGAGGTTGACCCCATTCAGTATGAGAGCATACACTTAAGCCATCGGGAACGAAGAAAGGAACCCCAAAATGAGCACCATCCGCAAGGCCCTCAACACCATCAAGAACACCGACTACGCCGCCGCTGGCCAGATCAAGGTCATCGACCTCGTGGATGGCACGATCGCCATCGGCCCCCGCGGCCAGTACGTCCAGGAGAGCCGCGACCTCGGCCTCATCATCAACGGCCGCGTGGCCGCCTGGCCGGACGATGACCCCACCGACGCTGACCTCCGCGCCGCCGTCGCCGCCCTCCTCGGCTACGACCCTGAGACCGCCAACTGACCCGCCTACCCGCCCGGATGGTCGCAGCGGGGGTTCGGCTCCCCCGCCGGGCACGACCCCTAACCCAACTACCCCAAAGAGAACAGTCATGAACCTGTACCCCACACGCAACGAAGCCATCGAGCACGAGATTCGCGACGTGCTACGCCAGAGCGAGGACGCCACCGGCCCGATCGATGACGCCTTCGACATTGACGCCATCGCCGACGAGACCATCACCATGTTCATCACCAAGGGCAGGATGATCACCTACTGCCTGAGCCCCGACATCTACCCAAGCAAGTTCTGGGAGATCGTCGAGAAGCACACCCGCTGACCGAATACGGGAGGCGCCCCACCTGGCTGGTGGGGCGCCTTCGTCATGTTCGTAGGACCAGTAGCGGCCCTTCCTCTCTCGGGTGGTCCGGTAGCCTCATGATGGCGCATCCAGGACCGAAGGGGACGGCCTTGGCTGGCAGCCTGCCGGGCCGGTTGATGGCGATGGCGACGCGCGCGATCGCGCCTGCTAGGCGGTCCCACTCGGCGTCCTCGGTGTCACGCTTGGCTTGCTCCTCGGCGCTCGCGGCCACCCAGGGCGCTTCGGCCCATGGGTGCGCGATCTCGACGTCGGTCATTTCATGTCTCCGATTGCGTCTCGGGCTTCGGTGAGCATGCCGATCACCTTCCCTATGGCCTCGGTGGCGTCGGCGGTTGGTAGGCCGGCTGCGAGGCCGCCGATGGCGGCGGCGTGCCCCATCATGGCGGCGGTGAGGCTTCCCTTCATGGATGCCTTGACGGCTTCCTCGGCGACGGCGGCTAGCGCCGTCTGGATCATCTCTGGTGTCATGCTGCCCTCTCCTTTCGTCTTGCGGCGGCGGCGAGTAGGTCGCCGACGTGGTATCTGCCTTCGTGGTCGGTGAGGTGGCCCCTGTGTTTCCAGAGTCGGATGGTACCGGGGCGTGTGGGGTACCCGGCTTGGGTGAGGAGCCGGGCCCCTTCGTCGGGGGTGACTAGCCAGTCGGCGGCCGCCTCCAGGTGGCTCGCGAGGAGCGGCTGGAGTTCCCACTGGGTGTCGCAGGCCGGGCAGCGCGCCCACGAGGATCCCGCCGCCGCGTAGACGGGCTGGTCGCAGATACCCCGGTCCCCCAGGTCGGTGAGGCACCGCCCGTAGAAGCGAGCATCCTCGGGGACGTCCACGAGCGCCGTGATGGCCCGGATAGCGGCCAGGACCTCGGGGATGAGGGTCGCTAGCTCGGGCCGGCCGGGGTGCGCGGACGCGCCCCTGAGCGCCCATGAGACCTCCGTCCATGTCTGCGGGGTGTTGGCCCCGAGGAGGTCATGTGTCGCCCACTTCGCCCATTTGAGTAGCGTCCTCTCGTGGGCGCTCGCGGCCTGGACGACGCCCAAGCGGACCGGGGGTCGGCTGCACGGCGTGGTGGCAGCCCCGCCGCCTTGGCCGCGCCTGAGCCCGGCCTTGGCGGCGTCGAGGGCGCCCATGAGCGCCACGATGCCGTGGGAGGCCTCTGCGAGCCGCTGGCAGGCCGTGACGCTCACGTACCGGTCACCTCGCAGCGGCTCCCCCGTCACGGGACAGGAACGGGCGTCAGTCACCGTCGCCCCCGCCCTGGGCTCGCTTGGCGGCGTAGCGGATGGCGTCGGCGATCTGCTGGACGGCCCTCTCCGCCGTCTCGGCGCGCTCGCGGAGGCCCCTGATCTGGATGAGCGCGAGCCACAGGGCGACACTCAGGCACAGGGGCAGGAGGACAGTCGCCGCCCACTGGAGCAGTCCGAGCCACATCACTTGTCCTCCTCCTCGATAATCTGGGCGGCCCACGCGAGGGCGTAGGCACCGGCGTCGATGAGGTCATGACGCGGCGAGAAGTTATCGCACAGGGCGGTAGTCACGTCCCCCACGAGGGAGGAGAGGACGATGAAGCTTCCTGAGTCGGAAAGCACCTCGATCCTCGCTCGTGCGGCCTCCAGGGAGTCGCGGCGCGGGTTCTCCAGGTCGGCCCAGTCGACGCAGATGCGGGCGACCATGGCGAGCGGGGCGACCTTGCGGGATGCGCTCTGGACGCTGGCGAGGGCGTCCAGGAGGAGCGAGAGGCGGTCTGCCGGCAGGGTCTCGGCGTCGACCATAGGGGCCCCCGCGATGTCCTTGACGCGGGTGACGGCCCGGGCGAGCGCGGTGGGCTTGTCGACAGTCAGGTAGGAGAGGACTTCCAGGAGGGGTGGCTCCAGGGACTCGATTACGTCGATCCCCCGGAACGCGTCCTGTAGGCGCTTGAGCGCGGCGGTGGGGACGGGGGTAATATCCTCCCATTTATCGATGCGTACACCGAAGTAGCCTTGCGGAAGGAAGTGCGTATCAATCCCGTATCCACCGTGCGTCGCCCTCACCGCGAATTTCCCGTCAATTGGGCTGCCATGAATACTGCCCTTAATGATGCGGATGAGGGGTGCTGTAGGCCAGTTGGTCATGGTTACTCCTGAGTCTTGATGCCGAGGGTGGCGGCGGTTTCGGGGGTGATGTCGATGGGGTCTTTTGCGGCGGCGGCGATGGTGAGCCGGTTTGCGATTCGGAGTTGTTCGCCGACTTCGAGGACGGCCTGGGTGAGGGCTATGAGTGCGGCTGTCGGGTATCGCGCATGGTCGGTTGCTTTCCACATGCTCTCGTTGACTGCGTCGAGGAGTTCGGCCGCTTCGTCGCGCCTGAGTACATGGTCGGTCATTTCGGTCTCCTGGGGTTACTGGGTTCGGATTGTGAGGTCTTCTGTGGTGGCTTCATGGCCGCATTTTTTGCAGCGGATGATGGCTATTTGCCCCCAGTGGACTCGGGTGACGTGGTGCGGTCGCTCACTGTTCCCGACCGCATGGAATTCGACTGTCACTTCCGGTTGAAGGTAGTGGTCGCCGCACCGGATTCGGTACTTGTCTGGGTCGTATACGGCCATGTCAGCCTCCGATGATTGCGCGCCAGGTGGCGGTGATGATCCAGATGATGACGCTGATGACAGCGAAGCACGCGGCCATGGCGAGGGTGAGGCCGACGGCGTATCCGAGGCGCTGGCTGAAGGTGGGGTTGGGTTTCATTGGGTCTCCTAGGGTGATTGTGGGTTGGGGGTGGTGGCTGGCCCCGGCGTGGTGTCGGGGCCAGCCGTTGGGTTTAGAAGGGGGGCTCGCCGGGGTGGGCGCCCCCGGTCCCCCACGGGTCCTGGGCCGCCGTGGGGACGTTCCCCGACCCGAACGCCGCAGGCTGTGCAGGCTGCTGCGCGAACCCACCCTGCTGGCCGGTGGGGGCCTGCTTCGTCACCTGGGCGCGCTGCCTGCGCAGGTCCGGGCCTATGTGGTCCACTTCGAGTTGCAGGACGCTGCGGTTCTCGCCTTCGCGGGTGGTGTAGTCCCGCTGGCCTAGGCGTCCCTGGGCGATGACCCACATGCCCTTGCGTAGGGACTCGGCGACGTTCTCAGCCATGTCGCCCCATGCGCTGGCTCGCATCCACATGGTTGTGCCGTCCGTCCACTGGGAGGCGCTGCGGTCGTAGCGGCTCGGGGTGGAGGCGATGGAGAGGTTCGCGACGGGTTTCCCTGCCGGGGTGAACCGGAGTTCCGGGTCCTGACCGAGAACGCCGCACACGGTGATTACGGTTTCGTTAGCCAATGGCTTTTCCTTCCTGGGGAGTGGTCATATTGTCGCGTTTTCGCCCGGTTTTCGCGAATCGCGACATGCCGGGATGATTCGAGTGCGGCTGGTCATCGCTTCTCCGTATTTGACGAGACCGTGACATGTTCGGCCAGGATCAAAACCTGGAGTGCGACCAGCCCGTCATCGAACGGGACTATCCTCGGGTTCTCCCGTACGAACCAGGGGAACCGGTCTCCGTCGACGAAGATTTCGCTACCAGAGACGGTGATCTCCTTAGCGAGCCGCACGTCGTCGACCTGGGCGGGGATGTCTCTTGACTTGGGGGCTGTAGGGGTCATGATTCCTTCTCAGGGGTGTAGACGATGATGTAGGGAGTGCCGTCGTCAGGTAGCGTGTGGTGCATGCAGCAGCAGCCACCAATGGGTTCCCAGCCGTTTGCCTCGTAGTGCTGCCAGGCATCCCCGTTCTTGTCGACGACGACGGTATCGATGGGCAGGTCACTCCCGTCACCCTCAACCGGACGCGGGGCGTGCTCCTTGAGGCTGTCGATCTCCTCCTCCAAGATGGCGATGTGGTGGATGAGCGCGTAGATGTCGATAATCGCGCTCTCGTAGCCGCACTTCTCGTACTCGTAGTTCCTGAGCTTGTCGACAATCCTGGCCGGGACGCTCATTTCTCCTCCAGCATTTTGATCGTGGAGTTGAGGTGGTAGTTCTCTTCCCGGAGGGTGGAAATCGTGTCCTTGAGTTCGGTGATCCTGGCCCGGCACTCGTTGGCGTGATCCAGGAGGTCCTCGATGTCGTCGGCCATGGCCTCGGGGTCTCCGCTGGCTGCTCCTCCGTAGCCTTTTCCTTCCCGGTAGGAGTTCAGCGAGTCGCGGATGTCCTTGGTGTTCCAGAGCCAGGGATGCCGGGTGGCGGGGGTAGTCATTTCAGTTCCCTCCGTCCTGGTAGCGGGTGAGCCAGGCGAGGGCGAGGGCGCCTACCTGGGTGACTTCGGCGATGAGGTCGGCGTTGTGGCCCGTGTCCTGGGCGTTGTCGTAGGTGAGGGCGGCAGCCACCTCCCCGACCTCCTCAGCCAATGCGTAGAAGCGCGACTCGTCCGTGTGACCGTCCGCGTCCAGCGTCATCCCCGGATGCTTGACGGCAGCCCGCTCGTACTCAGCGACGAACGCGGCCGCCGGGTCCTCGACGCCGTAATCGAAGAGGGTGGAAGCCGCGTCAGCGGCGATCTCACGCAGCGCCCCCGTGATAACGTTGCGCCGCTTGATCTCGGGCGTGACCTCGCCGTTGGCATTCTTGCCGATGACCGCCGACCCGATGAGGGCGAGACGTAGGTGCCAGCGAGAGACGGAGTGGAGCGTCGAGTCGCTGAGGACCCCCGCAGCAGCCGCGATCTTCTTGGCGGTCTCAGTGAATGGACAGTTGGTCATGGTGTTCCTTCCGGTGGGTGTGGGTGATGAGGATGAGGGTGATGAGGAGGACGGTCATGCCGCCTCCGTGGGGTGGTGGGGGCAGACGACTTCCCCGTCCATGTCGTCGGTGATCTCCCAGCCGAGACGGCGCGCGAGGGCGTAGGCGGCGTTGAGGAGAGTGATGTTCCGGTCCGTGTCGTCGGGGCCTTCGGGGAGGTCGATCCGCGCCTCACAGCCGGGCCAGTCACAGGACATCGACACATAGGCCCGCCGAACCGGGATGACCTGGATCATCGCGACCTCGCCTCCACCGAGACGCACCCCAAGCCGAGGAGGGAGACAGTGCAGAGGTAGGATAATCCGAGGCCAGCTACCCACTTCACCCACATCGCGACCGCTAGGGTGCGCACCAGCATGGCGAGGGCAATGAACGCGCCGAGCACGCACACTGCGACGAAGGCAAACAGGCAGAGCGCCAGGAAGTCGCGTGCGCCCATCTCACTGCCCCCCGTCCTGGAAGAGGTCGGTGGGGTCGGGGTACTGCTGGGGCTGCTCGACGGCAGGGGTAAGGCGGCGGGCGCCGCCGTCAACGCCCAGGTCACGCATGAGCCCATCCACCGTGAACCCCTGAATCGGGAGATGCTGCCCCTGCGCCGCCTTCACCTTCAAAGACCGCAGGCCCGTCAGGTACGTCTCCCCAGGCGCCCGCATCTCCACGGTCCCCGTCACCTCGAACGGCAAGGACTTCTCCGCACGCACCTTCCACGTCTTGTCCGTCGTCGGCCGCCCATTCGCCATGACCGTCACCTGCTCCAGGCGCGCGGTCACGAGCACAGGGCCGGGGTGAGAGTTGAGCGCGGTCACGAGCTTGCGCCACTGCCGCTTCGCCGTGTTCCACTGGTCGATCGTCATGGAGGTCTTGCCGCGTCGGATGGTGACGGCTTCCTGCTCGCCGATGAGCATGTCCCAGATGTTGGTGATGGAGTCGACGACGATGCAGTTCGGCTTACCGCCGCGGGTGGGTTCGGCGCTGGCGTCTCGGACGGCCTGGAGGATGGACGCCATGGTGCCGTCGTGCTCGACGATCTCGTAGCGGACGCCCGGCAGGCTGCCGTACATGTCGGCGTCGGATTCGCCGACCTCGATCCAGAACGTGCGGCCGATCAGGTCGGAGGCGCTGAACGCTGCGGCGGCGTAGGACTTGCCGGACTTCTCCGCGCCGGCGAGGAGGAGGAACGGCCAGGAGACCTGCCCGGTCGGCTTGCGTGTCTTGAGAGCCATGGTCAGTCCTTGTCTGAGTCGAGGTAGTAGGCGGGGGCGGAGATCTGGTGGACTTCGGCGGGGATACCAGGCCAGTCCCCCGATTCGAGGCAGTCCCGGTACAGGCGCAGCGCCTTCTCCACCTTCGTCTTTCCGAGGTCGTCGAAGCTCCAATCCATCTCGCAGACGGACACGAGGTATGGGGCGCGCTTGGAGACGACGACGTGGAGGAAGCGGGCGTCCTCGCTGGTGAGGTCACGCCAGATGCGCCGGTACCAGGCTCGCTGCACGTCGTAGCCGTAGCGGGCGGCCGCCCTCGTGAAGGCGTCGGGCTGGGCGTCGTCCGTGGTCTTCAGGTCCACCAGGACGTGCGCGCCGTCCCCTCCGACGGGGGGCATGATCCAGTCGAGGCGTCCACGCATCCACACGCCGGTTCCGGGGTCCTCGTTGAAGACGCTGACCTCCGGGTCCCCGTCGGCGAAGATGCGACGGCACAGGGGGTGCTCGGTGACGGCGGCGGCGCAGTCGTGGATGGCGTCGTAGATGTCCTCCTTCAGGGGGATTCCACCGTCGGCGCGGACGCCGGCTGCCCACTCGCGGGCCGCCTTCGTCCCCGTCGAACCGGACGCGGACAGCACATCCTCCGGGTAGCACTCCAGGTGCGCTCCCACGCCGAGCACGAGCGAGTGGACGGCGCTCCCGAAGTCGAACTCCGGGCGGGGCGCTCGCGGCGAGTTCCGGTAGTGGTGGAGGGCCGCGGGGGCGTCCAGGATCATCTTGGCTTCAGTGGATGACAGGGAGCGGTGGAGGGTCGGGTCGGAGTGATACCACTGCTCGTCGAGGCCGTGATAGATGCCTGGCTTGTCGATGATGAGGCTCATAGCGGGTAGGTCCTTACGCGGCTGGGTGTGGGTGCTGGTGAGATGCAGGGGTGACCGGCGGCGGCGAGTTCGGCGACGGTGGGGTTGCCGCGCCGCTTGGGCTCGTGGCGCACGCGGTCGCTTAGACGGATGCCCGCGCGGCGTCTGGCCGCACTGCATGGGCGACAGAGGCCGTTCCCGTGGTGGAGGCGCGTGCCGGGCCAGTCAGTCACGAGGGACATGGAGGGGCGAAGTCGTCTCCCACAGTCACGGCAGCGCTGCGGCTGCGACCAGTCCAGGGTGGTCTTCATTGGAGGTACCCCCCGTCCTTGACCATGTCTGCGGACGTGAGGACGTCGGTGACCGCGCCGTCTAGGGCGGCTAGCGGCCCGTTCAGGGCGACGCTGGCGAGATCCGTGATGGCCTGCTGCTCGACGGCGGCGAGGTTGACCCACTTCCTGATCTGGTCACCCCTGGATTGCTTGACGAGCCGGGACCGGACGCCACGGTAGTGGCCCTCGGGGGTGCGGAGGAGGATCTGCCCGCTGAGCGAGGTGACAGTGAGGTCGCCGGGCTGCCCGGTGGGGCGTCGCTCCCCGTCGACGACGAGGATCATGGGCGCTGCCGGCCATGGTGTGGGCTCCTCGGGGGCGGCTTCCAGAATGACCACCTCGGTGCAGTCGTCGATGGCGTCGGCGCTGCTGGCGGTGACCCTCGCCGTGTGCCATGTGCCGTCTGCGTCTCGGCAGGCGACGACGTCGCCCAGTCGCGGATGGTGGTGGCGGCTCACTGCTCGCCCCTCTCGGTGATCTGGATGAGGCAGTGCTCGCGGCGGATGAGGCCGGTCTGGAGTGAGCCGACGTGGCTCCACCCGTCGCGCTGGAGCTTGCGGACCTGGCGGCGGCCGATCGGCCCCCAGGTGGGGATCCAGCGGGCGTCGTAGATGCGGAGGCGGGCCACCGTCTGGTCGCCCTCACTGCTGGAGGTGGTTATGTCGATCTCGGGGTACATGGGGTGTTCCTTCCTGGGGAGGTTGGGGGTTAGAGGCCGTCGACGAGAGTGTCAGAGTCGACGTAGAGGAGGTTGGCGAGCGAGTCGAGGAGCCGCGCCCGGTTGGTGGCGTGCCGGCCGATCGCACCCCAGGGGAGGTTGGCGTCGATCCGGCCGGCCCCGCGCCACTGCCGGTCCCGCTCATCGAGGGCCGCAGCCTCCGAGTCCTGGTAGTCGGCGCAGGCGCACAGGAACTCGGCTGCGTCGGTGACGTCGACGCCATCGCCGCCGATGTGGTCGAGGCGGCTCACAGGTCCGCCACCCATGCCATCCAGGCGGTGGTCTCCTCGGCGAGGTCATTGGAGGAGAGGGTGTCGTCCCTGGTGGGGGTAGCCCACACGCCGCCGTCCTCGTCGTCGATGCGGGTCCAAGATCGGCCGGACTCGTCACGGACGACGGTGCCGACGGGGAGGACCTGGAGGTCGTAGGAGTACATGCGGGCCTGAACTCAGGTGGAGTTGGTGACGGCGCAGAGGATGGACTGGAGGCGGGCGATCTGGTCGGCGTGGATGCTGGCGGCATTGTCGGCGGCCGTCTTCCACTGGTTCCGGTAGAGGTCCACCTGGCCCTTGAGTTGGTCGATGGTGTCGCGCTGTTCGCGGATGGTCTGGGCGAGGGCCTGCTCGCTGAGGGTGGGCTCCGCAGCCTCGGCGACCTGCTGGGCCTTGCGCTGGTCGGCGGCGAGGTAGAGGAGGCTGATCGCCCCGATGGCGTCTCCGCCTGCCCGGTCGAGGAGGTCGCGGGCTTTGGTGGCGTAGGTGGCGGCCGCGTCGTCGCGGGCTTGGGCGCAGGTGGCGAAGTCGCCGCGCACCGGCTTGGGGTAGAGGTTTTCGATCCTCATTTTTTACGGTCCTTTGTTCTGGGGATTGGGTAGGTTGGGTTGGGGTGCCCGCGTTGCCCACGTGGACAACCTTAGGTGCCCATTTGGGCACCGTCAAGGCGAGATGGCGGCTGTTACGTGTTCGTGATGGGGGGTGGGTGGCGGGGCTGACCGCACAGCGCGTTAACGCGCGTGAATCCACCCCGAAATCGCACGACCCTACGCCGGCATCGTCAAACGGGGATTAGGCCGCTCTAGGGGCCTTACGTGCACGATTCGGGGCACTTCCGGCCCCACCGTCACCCCCGAGGTGCGACGAACGCGCCAGAGCGGCCAGCACCTCACGAGCCCGAGCCGCCCCATCGCCCGACGACTCAGGCGACGGTGCAGCCGTCAACTCGGGCACCGGGCGGGCCGCCGGGAGCGCGTCAGCCCACGGCACACGCCCCACGCCCAGGGCGTGATCCATCCGGGACAGCACCTCCGGCAGCGGCGTCGCCGGCTCCAACTCGGCCACCTGAACCGCCTGGGCCAGCGCCGCACGCCCGTGCCGGTCCGCTTCGACGTCGTCGACGCCGTTGCCGATCGCCCGCAGGAAGCCCCGCAGGTACGCCGACTGCTCGAAGCCGCTGCGGCCCTCCGTTGGCAGGCTGTGGCGCTCGCGCCAGGCCCGGATGCGCTCGCCACGGACGGCCTTCGCGGCCCGGTTCACGTGCTGCGGTTTCGCCGCCCCGTAGGTCTCGACGTTGCCGGACGCGACGCGGCGCACCGCCTCCGCGAGCACCTCGTCGGTCATGTCCTGGTCCAGGAGCGTCATCCAGGCGCGGATGCGTCGCTTACCACCCTCGGCGTCGACGATGCCGGGCAACATGCCGGCGTCCACGAGGATGCCGATCGCCAGAGAAACCCCTGTCGCCGTAGCCATCACAGGCCCTCCTTCGCGAACTGCTCGGCCAGGTCGTAGAACACCTGCCCGCCCTGTGGTCGCCCCTGGGGGCGTTGGGCTTGGAGGCGGAGGGTGTCGAACTTTTGGCGGAGCTTGGGGACGCTGAGGACGTTGGCGCGCCAGAAGTCGTTGCCCTCAGCCCAGTCGATGATGCGGGTGATCTCTTCGACGGTGCGGTCGTCTCGGTCGATCATGAGGCGTGCCTGCGTGCGCCAGGCGGCGGTGACGCGTGGGGCTCGTCCGGTGCGACGCTGGACGCTCGCGGCCATGGCGTCGCAGACGGCGTCGACGTCGGGGCGGGGGTCTTCGACGGCGTGCAGATCGACGTCGTCGATCGCTTCACTGTTCCCCTGTTCCCCTGTTCCCCTGTTCCCCTGTTCCCCTGTTCCAGGCGCGAGGGTGTCGCGAGGCGTCGCGACAGTGTCGCGAATTGTTGCGACGGTTTCGCGAATGGCGTCGTTCTGCGGGAAAGTGGTGGCGCCCCCCTCTTCGGGTTCGGGGATGCGTGACGCCTTCGGTTTATCTACCCTCTGGTGCTTTCCCCACCCCGTTACTAGGAAATAGGTCCTAGATGCGACGGTATAGCGAAGGATCAAATCCGCTTCGGAAAGCCTCGCGAGACCGTCGCGAACCTTCGCGACAGTCTCGCGAGGATTCGCGACCATATCGTGCGGATACAGCGCGGCCACGATCAGAGCCACGTCATCACGGCCCCGGCCATGGTCATCCACATACGACCAGAGCCCAATGAACAGCAGCCGATCACTGTCCGACAGGGCTGCGATATCCGGGCTCGACCAGAACTCCGGCTTGATAGACCGAATCCTCATCATTTCCTCCTGGCATTAAATACGGGGCTGGTTTGCATACGCCAGGTGAAGGCCGCCCACGCCTCGTCGTCCCACGCCCGCGCGGGGTCGGCGTCGTCGGCCGCGCACTCGGCGGCGGAGTCAGCAAGGTCCTCCAGGTAGTAGGTCCAGTCGTCTACGCCCGCGTACAGGAACAGGTAGTAGCAGATGGGTATGTGCCCCATGACCGCCTTCGCCCACTCGTGGAAGTCCTCGCCCGTGTAGCCAGCGTCGTCATAGTAGGGACCAAGCCACATCACGACGTGGCTGGCCGCATCCTGGCATGGCCGACACTCCCGCCACCCCCAGATCGCCCCGCGGTCAGCGATCGTCTCCCGGCCGTACTGCTCGCCCTTAGGGATGCGGCGGCCGCAGGCATCGCACCTGACGCGCCCACGAGAACGAGGCGACCTCTCGCGGATGATGTCGCTCATTCTGCGTCCTCCTGAATCTTCCGCTCCTCGACCTCCAGCCACTCGGCACAGTTGTAGGTGGCTGACATTCCCTCCTCGTCGACGCGGGAGACGTAGACGAGTACGCCAGGCTTGTAGCCGTCGGCGTAGTCCTTGGACGCGCGCCACGCCACGATCCTGCTGTCATCCTTGAGGACGCCGGGGCGCTTGTAGGGGGCGAGGGCGTCACCCACGGCACGCTGAAGCTTGTCCAGGTCCGGCTTCACATGCGGAAAGACCCTGCCTTTAGCGCTCTTGGGGCGGGGTAGGAGGAAGGCCGTAGTGACCTCGACGGGCCCGTCGTAGCGGGGCTCCCAGCCAGCCTTGCGTGCGGCGTCCTCGGCGGCTCTGGCGACTCTGAGCCGCCACTGGTCGAGTTCGGGGCCGCGGTCGTGGGTGACGACCACCCGCTGACCCGAGGTGAACGCCTTGGTTGAGCCCTCGGTGATCGGCTCACCGGGGACGAAGAAAGAGAATGAATCCATTGGTGTTCCTTGGTTTCGTAGGGAAGTTAGGCTGCTAGGAGAGTGAGCAGGTCGCCCTGCTCGGGCACCGGCGCGGCGTCAGCGTGGCCGGTGAGGTAGCAGGTGCAGCGGGGGTCATGGGTAGCGCGGGCGTCCCACGCCTGCCAGGAGTCGACGCCGTCGAGGATCGGGACGCGCCCCTGGGTGTCGGTGACCCAGCAGAGGGGCGCGTCGGCCGGCCAGCGGTCCATCCGGTGAGTGCAGGCGGCGTGGTCACCCGCCTGGCAGTCACCGCAGGCCCCGCCACGAGCGAGGAAGCGGCGGCAGGGGCACCGGTCGTAGAGGAACGGCCACTGGGCGTAGGCGCGCCGCATGGGAGGCAGCCAGGCGTGCTCTCGCACCCAGGCCGCCTCCTCAGCGGTCATCACGGGGGTAGTCATAGGTCGAAGAGGGGGATGGTCCCCATGGTCTCGTCGACGTCGTCGGCGGGCTGGTGGACAGCGAGGCAGGCGGGGCAGACGAGCGGGTCGGTGAGGTCGGCGGACTCGACCACGGTGCAGTGATCCCTGAGGAACGGCATGCCGGCCATCTTGATCTCGTGGTCGCAGAGGCGGGTGAGCATGAACCAGGTGCCGCCCTGGTAGCGAGTGACCTCCCCGACTTCGACCAGGTGGCGGCGAATCCGCCCCGGCAGGAGGAGGCGGGTCATGTCTCCTCCTGCCAGAGGCCGCGCTCGGCAGCCAGAGCCGCACAGATGGCCTCGAAGAGGAGGTCGTGGAGGCGGTAGACGATGATCTCCCCGCTAGGGTCGTAGCCCTGGTGGTAGCAGGATGCGAGGTCTCCTAGGGCGCTGAGGAGCCAGCCGATCCGCTCGGCGGGGTCCACGCCCAGGTCTCGGCCGCGGAGCGTGTATCCGATCATCTTCAGGATGGTCTCTAGATAGCCGTCTGGGTCCCGCTCGCTGAGGGCCTGGAGGCAGCGTGCGGCGACGATTCGTGCGCGCGCCTGCGCCTGGTCGCTGGGCTTGTGGGTGCGCGCCCGGTGCGCGGACTCGGCCCAGGCGGTGCACAGTTCTGAGACGTCCCGTGCGATGAGTGCGAGAGGGCCACCAGTCTCAGCGAGCTCCGTCCGACACGGGGGCATCGTGGCTCGGGCCAGGTCGGCCCGCCTGAGCATGGCCTCGAAATCGTGGCGGCGCTGTTCCATGGTCAGGGCGGTCATGCGGCGGCCCTCCCCCGCTCGGTGAGGGTGAGGAGGCGCGCCTTGCGGCCGGAGGGAGTGGTCCAGTAGCGCCCGGTCTCAGCGATGAGCCCCTTGTCCTGCAACTCCCTAACAGCAGTGCGGGCACGAGACGGGGACAAGATGCGGTAGGTGTATCGCTCGACGTCGCCGAGGGTGAACATGAGTGGCGGTTGGATTGCGCGGAGCGCCTTCAGGACGACGGCCTGCGATGTGGTGGCGTCGGTGATGGAGTCGGCGGCCCACTGGCTGGTGACGGGGGCGTTGGCGCGCACAGAACCGCGCTCGCGGGGGTGGATGGTGCTGGCGGTGGTCATGCTGCGGTCTCTTCCTGGTCGTTGGGCTTCTGGAGTGCGCGGGACTCTCTGTCGCTGGCGTAGCGGGCGGCGAAGGCGAGAGTCATGACGGGCTTGGCTCCGTGTCGGACCGAGGCCCTGGGCTCGGACAGGAGGACCATGTCGAGTGTGCGGAGGAAATCCATGAGATCGGCGATTGCCTCGCCGCGCTGGTGCGAGACAGGGATGTCGGGGAGCATCCGCCATAGGTAGTGGTAGCGGCCGCCGTCTAGGGGGACGATTTTGGAGACTGGGGAGATTGGCATGGGGGTTCCTTTCAGGCTTCGGGGCGGTTGCGCATCCATTCCTCCAGGTCGGAGGCGAGGATGATGTAGCGGCTGCCGGCGAGGCGGGCGGGGGGGGGGGGGTCGGGGGCGGGTGCTTTGATGGCGCGGCGGAGGAAGTCGACGGAGAGGCCCGTCAACTCGCTTGCGCGCTGGAGGTTGTAGGCGATGGCGACGCTCATCGGTTCTCCTTTTCGGTGCGGATGGTGTGGGCGGCGAGGATGGCGGTGAGGGTGACGGCGAGGAGGAGGACTCCCGTGTGGTGGCCGAGGGCTGCGGCGAGGACGCCCTCGGTGAGGATGGCGGCGGCGGCCACGGCTCCGAGGATGTAGGTGGTCATGCCGCGACCACCTCGACGTCATCGCCCAGGGGGTAGTGCGATTCGATGGTCCAGCGGCCGACGGTGCGGCTGACGCCCTGGAAGATCATCCCGTGGGATGTGAAAATGACATCTGGGGTGAGGCCGAGAAGGTCGGCGAGGGCCTGCGATCCGCCATCGTAGGCGTGGATGTCGACCTGGAATTGGCCGCCGCGGTGCGCCCAGGCGTCGACCTTATAGATGTCGATGCAGTTGCGCTCGGCCTCGGCGATGAGGGCGTTCACGAGAGGCATGGCCTCGCTGATGGGGTGCTGGGTGGTGGGGTTGCACATGGGGTTTCCTTAGGGGTTAGGCGGCTTCTGCCTGGGTGATGATCTGGCTGGCGGTGGTTCCGAGGGCGGTGGCGATGCGGCTGATTTCGTCGAGTTGGAGGCCGCGGCCGGTTCGGAGTCTGCGTTGGAGGGTGGAGCGGGGGATGTCTGTGGCCTTGCTGAGTTGGAGGAGGCTGGTGCCTGTGGTCTCCATCTGGTGGGTGATCGCCCGAATGATGGGCGGTGGGTTGGTGTCCATGTAGACCACAGTAGGTGCCCATTTGGGCACCTGGCAAGTCGCTGGGAAACCCATCAGAACTTCGTTACCGTTCCGTCATCTTGGTGCCCAATGTGGCACAGTGGAGACATGAGCACGCGAGCAACGAATCCTGGGGTCGGCCTCAACGCCGCTGCGGCCGCCGAACTGCGCACGCTCCGCGAGGAGCGGCACATGACCGTGAGCGGCCTCTCCGACGCCTCAGGTATCCCCAAGCGCTCTCTCATCCGCCTACTACAGGCCGAGCGGCCCATCACCTTCGAGCCCCTGTGTGCGCTTGCTGATGCCCTCGGGGTCAGCGCCTCCACGATCATCTCCCGTGCCGAGGACCGCCTACGCGAGGAGCAGCGGATGCCTGCGTTCTCCTGCTGACCGCACCCCATAGACGACGAAAGAGCCCCACCCAGATTCACTGGGCGGGGCTCTAGTCATCTGACCTCACCGACGATTGTCGGTGGCGGAGGCCGGTCAGACGGTAACGATTTCGTCAAAGAATCGGTCACGCGGCACCGAAACGCAGTGGCTCCTTCCCCTTGCGGGCACGACGCTCATTGATAAGGTCGCCAGTCGTCTTCTGCCACCAGCGCTTCGGTGCGGGAGCGACGTCGTCGGCTGGCTCGACGGCGGGCGACTCGGCCTCCCGCGCGGCCTTCTCAGCCGCGGCCGCCTGCCCCTGACGGACGATGGTCATGGCCTTCGCCGCGAAGGAGCGAGCCTCCCCGTAGCGCTTCACGTCGAGTTCGACGACGTGCGCATCATCGACGGTCTCGACGATGAGGAACTTCGTCGCCGCGACCTTCTTCTTGATGGCGAGGGCGAAGATGCCGACGGCGGCGACGCGGGTGGCGGTGAGTCGCTTGCTGGCCGCCTGACCGTCCTCGACGACGATGTCGACGACGTCGGCCGGGGGGATGACGGTGAGGCGCTTCGGGACGCCGACTGAACCATCGGAGAAGACGGTGATCTTGCCGTCGTTCGCCTTGAACTGGGCGGAGTGGAAAAGTGACATGGTGAGGTTTCCTTTCATGGGGTTGGGGTGGAGGTGAGGCCGAGGCGGGGTGCGACGGCCTCAAGAGCTTGGCGGGCCTGATCCAGGTCGGCGTGCTGGTAGCCCATCGACGTGGTGATCGCGGTGTGGCCCATGATGGCGATGACGACGGTGGCGGGGACACCGGCGGCCATGAGGAGTGTCGCCGTCGAGTGGCGGGCCTCGTGCACGAGATAGTACCCCCCATCCTCCTTGTGGACGCCAGCGACGTCCTGGAGGGCGCGCCACGCCAGGCGGTCGTCCTTTTTTGACCATGGGCCGCCGTCGGGGCGGGGCCACACGAGCCCGTAGGGGGACTCGGGGCAGTGGTCCTGCCAAGCGGTCAGGGCCGCTGCCATCCACGGCACCAGCGGCAGGACGCGGGAGCCCGCCGCGGTTTTGACCGGCCCCCAGTAGTAGCCGTCCATCAGGTGCTCATAGGTGACGCCGTCGGTGCCGGTGATGTCCTCGGCGGCGGTCATCTCTACGAGCTGGCGGTCTACGGTGAGCGTGCCGGCGTCGAGGTCGATCCGGTCCCAGGTGAGTCCCAGGCACTCCCCCTGCCTCATCCCCTGGAGGAGGGCAGCGACCCACCGGGAGGCGTCCTGCACGCTAGCGAGGCGGCGGGCGCGCTGGGTCGGGCCACTGGTGGCGTCGGGCAGGGGAGGCCAGGTGTCGGGCTCGGTGGCGGCCTTCAGGAGGGTGGCGGCGCTAGCGGCGGGGATGGCCTGCCGCTTGGAGGCGGCGGCCTTGGGCTTGGGGGCGAGCATGACGGAGTCGGGGATGCGGTGGCCCTCGACGATGGCGGCCCTGAGGACGCGGTGGAGGATCAGCCGGACGTAGCGGATCGACGTCGACGACTTCCCGTCGCGACGCATCGTGGCCTCCACCTTGCGTAGATCGGTGACGGTGAGGTCGGTGAGGCGGCGGTGCCCGATGGTGGGGGTGACCCACTTACCGAGGAGGGCGAGGTCGTTGCTGTAGGTGCGGGGGCGGGCGGTGCGCTTGTAGTCGACGGCCCAGGTGTCGATCCATGCCTTGAGGGTGGTGCGTGGGCTGACGACGGTGGACTGCTGCTCAGCGAGGACCTCCCGGCGGATGGAGCGCAGGGCGCGCTTGGCCTCGGCCTCGGTGGCTCGCGCTCGGGTGATGCGGCGTCGGCCGCCGGATGGCGTGTAGCCAGCCTCGACGCTGGCTATCCATTTGCCGTCTTTGCGCTGGTAGACGGTGCCTTCCCCGTATGCCATCGGATAGCCCTCCCTGGTCGGCGGCTAGCCATTCGGCTAGCCATCTGTGGCCCAGGATAGCATATGAGGGGGCAAGCAGGTAACCCGTGATGTGGCTTGATTCTGCGGCTTCCCGGTCGGGCTGGCGGGATTTGAACCCGCGGCCCCCTGCTCCCAAAGCAGGTGTCAACCCAAGGGTGACCCCCTGAAAACACTCACTAAGCCACCGACCAGCCATCCCAAAACCAGCCATCAACTAGCCATCTTTCCGGAACGCCGCACAAACCGCGGAATCACGCCACAAACAGCCCACAGAGACGACGAAAGGCGCCCCCACTACCTACTCGGGTAGTGGGGGCGCCTAGGCCTCATATGGGCCTCTCAGTCGTCAGCGAGGTCCCCGATCGGAGACTCCCCAGGACCACGCGGCAGGTCCCCCAAGGGCGCCCCACGGTCGAGGGCGATCGCGCGCGTCCTACGTGCGACCATCTCCCACTGAGCGGCCTCTCGACGGGCGGCCTGCACCTCCGTCTCCCGCCCCTGACGGGCGCGCCAGAGAGCCCGGATAGCGGACCCGATCTGCCCGACCAGAGTAGCGGCGAGGCCGCTCGTGATGACGACGGCGATCAGGTCGGCTGCTCGCATCCCGTATCTCCTCTCTCTGCGGCGCGGGCCGCTGCGTCAGCCTCGCGAGCTTTCGCAACGGTCACACCGATCTGTGCCCGACGAAGTGGGGTGTCCGGCTCACGGCCGGGCTCCCACGCGCGACCCCAGGTGCGGGCCATCCGCTGGGCGATCATGAGGAGGAGAGCGATGATGATAAGGAGCGGCCAGCCCGGCCACCGGTCAGTGGTGAGCGCACGTAGAGTGTCCTCGACGGCGACGGCGAGGAGGCCGAGGGCGGTGAGGGCCGCCGCTGGCCCCTCGACTCCCCACCAGCCCCGCCACGCGGACGGGGCGCCCAGCAGGCACCCGATGATGGTGACGACGCACCCTAGGGCGACGTCCCAGGGCTGGATGTGGGGGCTGGTGAGGATGAGGGCCATGGCGGCCGCCACGACCCCATACGTCGCCACCATCAGGGCAGTGACGATACGGGGCTCATGGAGGGTCCCCCAGATGCGGCGGCCCAGGCCCATCAGGACGCCTCAGGCTCGCTGATAGCGGGCTGCTGCGTCTCAGCCGGGGCGGCGGCCAGCCACGGCACGTAGATGCGCAGCCAGGCGTCCACACCAGGTAGGGCCATAATGCGGGTGACCGCACCCGTGATGGCGAGGACACCAGCGGCAGCGCCAGTGGCGACAGCCGGGTCCTGCTGGCTGGCGGCCGTGTAGACCACCGGAGCCAGGGCGCACAGGCCCACGAGGGCCTGGAAGACCGTCCGGATGACGGCGCGCGACGGATGAATTACCTGGGAGGCGGTAGCCTCATGCTTTCCCATGTTGTTCCTTCCTTGTTGGGTGGCGGTCACCAGAGGCGGCCGCTGTTTGCCCGGCTGTTGTTGAGTGCGCGCTGGAGTGCGCCGATCGTGGCGGGGCCGGCCTCGCCGTCAACCCAGTCAGCGAAGTCCCAGCCTGCCGGCAGGTACTCGCGATGCCAGGCCATGATGAGGAACTGCAACGTCCTCCACGTGTCAGCCCCAAGGACGCCGTCGACGTCGAGCGCCGGGGAATCGTTGAGCGCCTGCTGCTGGTCGGCCTTCACGGCCGCGTTCAGGAACGACTGAAGCCGCTCAACCGCCGGGCTGCCGTCCTCGTTCAGGATGCCATCGATCGGGGTCCCCATGACCTGCTGGAGCCGCCCGATCGTCGCGATACCGAAGACGCCGTTGCAGACAAGTTCGCTCTGGCCGTCGCTCTTGTTCTTCTTTCCGGTGTAGGGGCTCGCCGACGACGCTGGGGCGGTCGCTGGCGCGGTGGCGGCGACCTGGCCGCCGCCCTTCATCGTGTCCCACGCGCTGCGGTCACGCAGACGGTCCAGATCGAGACGCTTGCTGTAGCCAGGCAGGTAGCCGTCCTCGGTGTACTGGTGAATCAGGACGTTGCCGCCCCAGTAGGGGACGGTCGGGACGGCGGGGTCCGAGTAGGCGCGGCCGTAGTCGCTGTACTCGGGCCCACCGGCGTACCACAGCGGGAAACGGCCGGCCACAGCGGACCAGTCTCCGCTCTCCAGGCCCGCCCCGTTCAGGTAGATGCCCGGAGTGGATCCGATCTCGGCGACCATCTGGTTGAGGATCACGAGGGCGTCCGAGGGGGTCAGGTTGAGGGCGTCAGCCTCCCAGTCCAGCCAGAACGTCGCCCTTCCCGCGTAGCTCTTGGCGCGGTCGAGGAAGTAGCGGGCCTGCTCGTCCGCGCCCTCGTCGTTGGCGAAGAGGTAGAGCCCCAGCCTCTTCCCGGCGGCCAGTGTTGCCTCCGCCTGGGCACGCCAGAACGGATTCTCATAGCCGGTTCCCTCCGTCACCTTGACGATGACGAAATCAGCCCAGATCGCGCCGATATTGAGCCCGCCCTGGTGGCTGGAGATGTCGATGCCGTGCGCGTGCTGCGGCGCGGCAGCCTGAGATGCCGGAGCGGCCGGCTTGGAGGCCGGGGCCGACGCCTTCCACTTGGCGAACTGGGGCCACTGCGACAGGAATTTGCTCTCGTTGAAGCGGTGGCAGGAGGTCCACGCGCCTCGCTGAGTGTGCGGGTGCTCGCTGTAGCGCTCGGTCCGCGTCTCCTGCCCGGTCTGGTCCCCCGCGGTGCCCGCAATCGAGCCGTCCTCGGCGATCCACGCCTCCGCCACGAGCGGGTCGCCGCCGCCCTCGACTGCGACCACGACGTGGCCTACGCCGCCCTCGTTGCCCGCCGAGAGGATGATGTCGCCGACCTGGAAGCCGCCGGACGGGGTGAGGTCAGCGTCGTTCCACGGGACCTCGTTGAAGCCGTGCGACTCCATGCCGGCACGCATGTTGCCGGTCCAATAGTCATTAATTTCGAGCAACGCGGAGTGCCCCCACGGCACCCCGTAGGTGTGGTGGATGCCGTAGGAGATGGCCCCGCACGCCAGACTGGAGCAGTCCGCGTTCTGGGGGCTGGAGACCCGTCCGTGCGCGTCAGCGGCCGCGTACCAGCTGCGGCGCTCGGGCTGCGAGTAGCCCACGTTCTGTTCGTCGCAGATTCGCCGGGCGATCTCAGCGGTGACGCTGCCGACGGTCATGCCACGCCTCCCTGCTGCTCCTCCCAGCCCGCGGCGAAATTGACCGGACCGGCCTTGAAGGGATTGAGCCAGGCGCGGGAGACGTTCTTGTAGTACTTGCCAGTGACGATGATCCGCTCACCCGGCCCCACCATCGCGTCAGGCTGGAGGCTCTTGATGTCCTTCGCCTCCCCGGAGACGGACTGCATGTAGGCGTCGACGCGCTTGTCGACCTCCTCCTTGCAGTTGCGCAGGTACTCGCGGCGGGGGGGGTCGGTGGAGACTCGCTCGGCCAGGCCGTTAAAGTCGGTGTCGGTCATAGCCTTGAGGCCGCGTTCTGACGTGTCCAGATATCCAGCAGGCATTAGCCCATACTCCTTGGTAGTGCGGTTGCGAATAGGGTGGAGTAGGCGGAGTCCCCACTAATGGAGAATGTTCCGCCTGTTCCGTACGCTCCGGTAAAACCGCAGCGAATCTTTGGATCCTGGCCCGCGGGGACCACACGAATCCCGGTGACGGTCACGGACGCGCCAGTGGAGTCATTGGGGAATCGAGCCCTGTAGGGGCGGTCCAGGAGAAGCACGGTGGCGTCAATGTCGCCCGCGCTGACACGGCCCCATACCGTGAATGACACCTGGACAATCCGGTCGTAGGGGCGCACACCCAGGTCAACCTGGGCAGCCCCCGAGTACTGATTGTTGCCGAGCTTCAGGGTATTGGCGACGACGACGCTGGCCTCCGCGGCCTGCACCTCATTGATAGGGCGCAGGATCCACGTTCCGCCGTTCTTGGAGCCGTCGGAGCGGTAGAGGATGCCGCCGACGTCGAGGTAGGCGGGGTGGGCTGCCGTGGGGGCGTGGCCGGCGGCCTCGGCCTTCGACAGGATCTCCCGGCCGGCGGCTACGGACTGGGCGGGGAAGATGATCCCCGCGGCGTCCAGGGCGTTCGGCCACGCGGACAGGAGGTCGTCCCCAGCCTCCGGGACCGGGACTCCCTTCCAGTGATTCGTGGGCATGTGTCCTCCTCGTTACTTCGTGTAACTGACTTCGATTGTCAGGTCGTGTGACCAGTAGCCGTAACTGGCGTTCCCCTTGGTCTCAAAGGAGATCCCGCGGAAATAGCCACCCTTCCAGCTGTTCCACTGGTCTCGGGGGATCTGGATCCAGCGGCCGTCGCCGCGGCCCCAGCCGCCGGACTCATACCAGCGGTTGCCGCCACCGGAGTAGGATCCGGGCGCGGACTGGAAACCGTGGGACCCGATGCTGGCGACGCCGGTCTGCCC
>ERZ772990.37-NODE-37-length-28185-cov-6.26146_pt1 | contig 28185 bp, 15 predicted proteins | sample MGYA00511674_ERZ772990 | MGnify/ENA primary metagenome ERZ772990 (study PRJEB29015, sample SAMEA2738045) | human oral metagenome | biome: human oral; feature: human-associated habitat; material: saliva | place: China | collected 2233 ...
TAATATGAGGAGCGGTCATCGTTGTGCCTCCAAATCATTTCGAGTCAGAAGTAGAAGAGCTTTCTCGAAGGATCACACGGTGACCGCACCCATCACAAGCAACGGGCCGATCACCACACGGTTACACCACTATGCGGGACGCTACTCTTTCACCGCTTAGTTACCGCCTGTTTGAGGCTAAGCGGTATATCGAAAACGTTGGTATATCAGTCAAAACATGGTGTGTTGCCGCCTCTACCGCCTAATTTCTAAAAAGTGTACACGCGAGTGTTCATCTTCCTACATATGCGTGTGTATATATAAAAGTTTTCGGTTTTAGGCGGTGAAGGCGGTAAAGGGTTGGGATTCGGTTGAGATACGAGGGAAAATGCTATACCGCTTTTGCATTTTCAGGCGGTAAACAGCCGGTATCAACGCCGATTAGGCGGTGAAAATCCTCCTCTGCAACCTCCCTCCCACGAGATCATGCACGAGCGAAGATAGTCATACGCCCCGAAGGGGCGTTGGATGATAGTCCTCGATGTTGGGTGATAGTCCCCCCTCCCCCCACCTCGACGACGGGCCTGAGTTTGGCTGAAAGGTAGGGAATAACATAGGGATTCGGTCTCGTCAGGGCAAAACAAAACCCGGTATCTCAGCGACTTTTCGTTGAGATACCGGGTTTTTCTGGTTGCGGGGACAGGATTTGAACCTGCGACCTCCGGGTTATGAGCCCGGCGAGCTACCGAACTGCTCCACCCCGCGGCGACTCATACAACTATACAGACCCCAAACCGGGCATGCAAGCCAAAAACGCGATTTGTAACCAAGCACACAAAAATAGGGGCTGTTGGGTAGAAAGCAGTTGGGTAGGAATAGGGGCTACGGGGCAGTGCCAGGGGTAGAACATACAGGAACGGGGTGGAAGTGAATCACTTCCACCCCGTTCCCGCAGAGATGTTCCCGCAGAGACCGCTAGAGCTAGTCGGTAGGAGCCGTATCCAGTGCAGGCCCCGGATCTAGAGCGAGGACGCTAGACCCATGAGCATCCGGTATGGGCTACTCCCCCGCTGTCTCTTAGGCTTAGCCTCTTAGTCTTAGCGAGAAGCCGAGGCGCTGGCGCTGGGCTTCGCGCTTGCGGGGGCGCTTGCAGAAGCCGCGGCACTGGGAGCTGCAGAGGCGCTCGGAGCCGCAGAGGCACTGGGCGCTGCCGAAGCCTTAGCGGAAGCCGCGCTCTGCGCCTCCTCAGCCTCCAGAGCCTTCTTCACGGCTGCTTCCAGACGCTTCTGAGCCTCACCGTAGGCAGCCCAGTCGCCCTTCTTCATTGCCGCATCAGCATCGGTCATCGCCTTCGAGGCATCCGTCAGAGCCTGCTTCAGCTCCGAAGACTGCGAAGCCGACGAACCGCCGGTCGAAGCCCCCGAAGAACCAGAAGAACCAGAGGAGCCAGAGGCAGAAGCCGAGGGGCTAGCCGCCGAACCGTCCAGCTTCGCACCCGAAGAGCCACCGAACACCTGGTTCAGCGCTTCCTCCAGAGTCGGAGCGAAACCGACCTTATCGCCGAAGCTCACCAGCACACGCTGCAGACGCGGGTACTTAGCGTCACCGCTCGACTGCACGTACACCGGCTGAACGTACAGCATGCCGCCGCCCACCGGCAGAGTCAGCATATTGCCGTTAATAACCTCAGACGAACCGCGGCGCAGCAGGTTCAGCTGGTTCGACACCTCAGCGTCAGAGTTGAAAATATTCTGAGCCTGACCCGGGCCGGGAACCACCGAAGAACGCGGCAACTCCAGCAGACGCAGCTTGCCGTAATCGGGGCTACGCTCGCCGTCCTTACCGGTACCGGCATCACCATTAGCGGCAAGGAAGCCGTACATCACGTTACGAGAGTTCGAATCGCTCTGCTGAGGAATGAACGTGGTCGTCAACGAGAAGTGCGCACGCGAATCACCGGGCATCTGCAGGGACAGGTAGTAGGGCGAAATCGGCTGGTTACGATCATTGGTCGGGTCATTCGGAATCGACCAGACATCGTCACCGGCGTAGAAGCTATTCGCGTTCGTCACGTGGTACTTATTCAGCATGGTGCGCTGAACATTGAACATGTCAGTCGGGTAACGCACGTGGCTCATCAGCGAAGCGTTCATCTCACGGTAGCTCTTCACCGTGCCAGGGAAAACGCCCTGCCACGCCTTCAGCACCGGGTCCTCCTCATCCCACGCGTACAGGGTTACCGAACCGTCATACGCGTCCACGGTAGCCTTCACCGAGTTACGGATGTAGTTCACCGAGTTAGAACGCTGAGCACCCGCAGCGGTCGCCGCATCCTGGGAGCTACCCTGCGCGTAAGGGAACTGATCGCTCGTAGTGTAAGCATCCACAATCCACTGCACGCGGTTATTCACAATCGCCGGGTACGGCTTAGAATCCACGCTCAGGTACGGTGCCACCTTACGCACACGATCCAGCGGGTTGCGTTCGTACAGAATCTGCGAACCCTCACGCACCGCATCCGAAAGCAGAATGTCAGAGGACTGGAACTTAATCGCGTAAGACAGACGAGCCAGCAGCGAATCAACGCGAGGACCACCGTAACCGGTGAAGGTGTACTTCGCGTCGGAGGAGTTGGTCTCCTCAGCAGAAAGCGGACGGTCCAGCTCCAGGGTGTCGCCCTTACCACCCACAATCGAATACTCCGGCGAGCTCATGCCAAAGTAAATACGCGGCTCATAATCCTCGCTCAGGGTACCGGTCGCCTTAATGCCGGACTGCAAGAACTTAGGGTTACCCGCAGAATCCACCTGGTTACCGTACGCGGCAATCACACCGTAACCGTGGGTGTACACCACGTGGCGGTTATACCAAGAATCGCCGCTCGTCTGCGCCGGGTTCAGCTCACGAGCCGCCAACACAGTATCCTGCGTGGTGTTACCCACCGCATAGCGGTCCACCGACAGCTGCGAATCAAAACGGTAGTACGGGCGGAACTGCTGCATCTGCGCAAACGCCGAGGACACAACATTCGGATCCAGCAGACGAATATTCGCAATGGTCGCGCTCGAAGAGCTCAACGCACCGGCACGGGTATCAATCGTCGCGTCATACGGGGTGGTCTCAATCTTGTCCAAACCGTACGCGTAACGGGTCGCATCAATATTGCGCTGAATGAACTTCGACTGGGCACCCTGCTCATTCGGAACCACCTGGAAACGCTGAACAATCCACGGGTACAGGCCACCAGCAACCAGAGCAACAATCACCAGCATCGCGGTGCTAATCAGCGGCAGACGCCAACGATTCATCGAAGCCGCGACCACGAACATAACAGCCACCAGCAGAGCAGAAATCGCCAGAATAGCGTTCACCGGAATCGACGAGTTTACGTCCGTGTACATGGCGCCAGCCCAGCGGCCCACCTGCTGCTGAGTCGACGAATAACGATCCAGCCAGAAGCTCACCGCACGAGTCAGCAAGAACGCAGCCGCCACAATCGCAGCGTGACGACGGAACGCCACGGTAGTACTCACACCGCCAGGCTGCACCTTAATACCGCCGTAAAAGTAGTGCATGAACACGCCCGCAAGCGCCGACAGCACCACAGCGGACGTCAGCAGAGTCACCACCATGCGGAAGAACGGCAACGCAAACAGGAAGAACCCGTAATCCAGACCGAACTCCGGGTCAGTCTTACCGAAGGACTGCTGGTTGAAGAACAGCGCGACGGTACTCCACTGAGTCATCGTCGCCGAAGCAATGAACAGACCCAACAGCAGCGGAACCGCAACCAGCAGAACCTTACGCGCCTTATCCACGCTCTCGTGGTAGCGGCGCATGCTCTCCTCAGCACGCTGCTGACCAAACACGTCACGCAGCATCTGCTCGGCAGCATCCGTGCCGCTCGTCGGCACGCTCTGGTCCGGATTCGGCGCCTCCTGCGGCTTCTTCTCGGATGCCGGCGCCACATCAGCATGACGGACCGCGTAGGACATCGAAGCCCACAGCGGCACGGCAATCACCACGGCAGCCACCACAAATACGGCCGCCTTCAACAAAATCTGGGTAGTGAACACGGTGCTATAACCCAGCTGATCAAACCACAGCCAGTCCGTGTACACCTGGGACGCACCCACAAAAGCAGCAATGAGCACCGCCACCACAGCAATCGTCACCCTCAGGGGGCCACGACGCTTAGGCGTTGACTTCTTCGGCTTGGGATGCGCGGTGCTATTGGTCGACTCAGACACAATTCCTCGCTCATCATACGTTCAGAGAAAATAACTGCCTTTAAGTATCTCAGAGGTAACGCGGAAGGGCAGAACCTCGTAGAAGCTCGGGGCGAAATATGACCGGGTTGAGAGTTTTGGGCGCGAAATGATGAGGCGCGGGCACAGATGCGCTCAGGGGCGAGGGCAGAGAAGAGGATGCAGAACAGCCCCGGTACCCTAAAGTACCGGGGCTGACTTCTACGTTAAATAAGGGTCGGGGACCACACGATTAGGAACCGCAGCGGGGCAGGGAATCATCCGGGGTGCCGGACTTAATCGCCTCCACCGTCTTCACCGCTTCATCCAGGGTCGACACCGGCACAACCACCATCGTGCCGCGCACCTGACCGGCGTGATAGTAGTTGAACAGGTCGGGGTCCTGCGCCTGCATCTTCACAATCGAATCGCAGTTCTCCTTAGGCGCCAAGAAGTAGCGAGCACCGTAACGGCCCGTCGCCAAAATCTTGTACTTGATACCGCCAATTGCGCCGACCTTACCGTCAGCATCAATCGTGCCGGTACCCGAAATGTAGCTGCGGTACGGGTCGCCTCCGGCATCTTCATCGGCGAGCAGAGTACCCTCGCTCAGCTTATCGACCGTGCCCAACGCCAGCATCAGACCGGCGCTCGGGCCGCCCACACCATCCAGGTTGTACTGCACGTGCGCCGGCAGGTCATAGCTCTGTTTCAAACCCGCACCCAAAATCCAGCGGCTATCGTCGCTGGAACGAACAGGGGTCAGCTTAAAGGTCTGCTGCTTGCCGTCACGTTCCACAGTCACGTCAATCGGCGAGCCGTTCGAGGCGTTCACCGCCTTCGGAACATCGGTGAGAGTCTCAATCTGCTTCTCCCCCACCTTCACGATGCGGTCGTCAGCCTTCAGAGCGCTCGCCGCGGGGGAACCCTCCGCCGTGGAAAGCACCTGAACCTTCTCGGTCACCGCCATCTTCAACTGGCGCATCGCCGCGACCTTCGCCTGAGTCTGCGAATCAGCCATCTGCGCACCGGTCGCCGCCGTCGCCTGCTCATGGCTCACGTGCGGGTACAGGGCATCGGTCGGCACCACGAGGCTGCGGTTACCGTCAAACGCCAACCAGCCGTAGAACGCCTCCGCGCCGGACAGCTCCGTGTACGGGCCACCCGAAACCGACACCGTGGTCATGTTCATCTTGCCGAACGTCTTATAGCTGGGCGCACCAGAAATCTCAATGACGTCCTTATCCTGGTAGGTTCCGAGCACGTCAAAGAGCGGGCCGGGGCCCTCCTTCACATAGGAACTGGGCAGAACAAAAGCACCAGCCAGCAGGGCGCACGTCGCCACAGCGCTAACCGAACGCAGGTTCACGCGGCGCGGCGCAAAACGCGGACGGCGCTTGGTCGCCTTCTCATTACTCTTCACGCTCGCGGAGGCGGCGTTCGGCTGCTGCTCAGCATCGGGGGTGGACTTAGTCATGGTTTCTACAGTACCGGATAAACCGGCTTTTCAACACGTGGGCGGGCACTGTGACAACACGCGGGCGGGCACCGTCACCCCGCCAAAAGTAGAGCACCCAGGAGGCGTTCACGCCCTGACCCGTACCTGACCCGCGCCACGCTTAGTCAGCACCGCACGGTGACAGCGGCACGAAAAAGCTCCCAAAAACCGTGCCCAAAGACAAGCTTGTGTGCCCTCAGCTGATTAACCCGCCTCCACAGCAATAGCGCGGGAAATTCTCAGCAAAAATCGGTAGGCTGGACAGCGAGCGGGCCAGTTGCGCCCACCCCCGGATTACGAAAGGCTTCTACATGTCTGAGAACCCCACCGGCGGCGCCTCCAACGAGCGCGACCCCCTCGAAGAATTCCTTAAGAAGATGCAGGAGCAGGGCTTCGACCCCTCCGCAGGGGCAACCGGCCAGGGCGGCAAGGGCACCTCCAACAATGCACAGAATCCCTTCGGCGCGCTCTTCGGCGAAGGCGGTCAGAACCCCTTCGGCATCAGCATCGACCCCGAAGACCTGAAGAACATGGGCATGAGCTTTGACCCCGCCATGATGCAGAGCATGTTCGCGCAGGTGCAGGCGATGTTCTCCGGCGCGGGCGCATCCGACAGCCCCAGCGGCGTGAACTGGGACAACGTGAAGAACCAGACCCGCCAGATGCTCGCCTCCATGGGTGAAGACCCCTCCGTACCCGAAAACCTCAAGCGTGCCGTAGAAGACGCGGCGAACCTCGCAGACCTCTGGCTGGATGCGGTGACCACCATTGAGCGCCACAACCACCCGGTGCAGGCATGGTCCAAGGCGGAATGGGTTGAGCATTCCTTCGACTCCTGGCGCGAAATGGTCGAGCCGGTCGCAGCCGAAGTCACCCAGTCCATGGTCATGCCCGGCGCACCCGAAGACGTGCCCGAAGAGATCTCTCAGATTCTCAACAGCGGCTTCTTGAATAACATTGGTTCCGTGATTTTTGGTGCGCAGATGGCGCAGGCGCTCGCGCAGCTCGCCGGCGAGGTCTATTCCTCCACCGACGTGGGCTTCCCCCTCGCGCCCGGTTCCTCCGCGCTGCTGCCCAACGGCTACCAGCAGCTCGCCGAGAGCATCGAGGTGCCCCCGCAGGAGGTTCTGCTCTACCTTGCCGTGCGTGAATCCGCGCTGATTCGCCTGCACAAGGCAAACCCCTGGCTGCGTGAAGACCTGGTTCAGCTCGTGGCGCGCTACGCCCGCGGCATTCGCGTGGACATGAACCGCATGCAGGACGCCGCATCCCAGGTGGACATGAGCAACCCCGACGCCGTACAGGAAGCATTCGAAGGCGGCATGTTCAGCCCCCAGCGCACCGAAGACCAGGAACTGGCGGTGCAGCGCCTGGAGGGTCTGCTCGCCCTCATCGAGGGTTGGGTATCCGTCGTGACCGAGGATGCGACCCGCAACCTACCCAAGGCACCGCAGCTGACCGAAATCATGGCGCGCCGCCGCATCGACGGCGGCCCCAGCGAGCAGGTCTTCGAGAACCTGGTCGGTCTGGAACTGCGCCCGCGCCTGGTGCGTGAGGCACAGCAGTTCTGGCGCTGGTACGAAAACGCCCACGGCATTGAGGCACGCGACGGCCTCTGGGACACCCCGGAGACCCTGCCCACCCCCGCCGAGCTGGAAGACTTCACCGCATACGATGCGCGCATGAACGAAATCAGCCTGGACGACGTGGACTTCGACTCGGAGCTGCAGAAGCTGCTGGACGGCGGCTTCGGCGACGCGCCCGAAGAAAAGTAAAGCTGAGCAAAGTAAAGCGGCGAAAGTAGCGCGGCGACAAGTAAATAGCTGGCATCAGTAAATAGCTGACACCTCGAGCGGGGGTGGCTTGTGATTCTACAAGCCACCCCCGCTTGAGTGTTTTGGTTGGTTAGTAGGTTTTCAGCGATGCTTTAGTCGGCGCTGTTTTCGCCGCACTCACCCTCGCCGCGCTCACCCTCAGCCCGCGAGCGCCCCAGCGCGTACCCCTCCAGGTAGGCTTGCGCCCGCAGCAGCTGCGGGTAGCGCGCCTCCAGAGTGCGGAACGCCGCCGAATGATTCGGCTGGATGAGGTGGCAGAGCTCGTGGTGAATCACCGAATCCAGCACGTACTCGGGTACGCCCTGCAGCTCCGAGGAGATGCGGATCTGCGTGTTCGCGTAGGTTGCCGAACCCCAGCGCTGACGCTGATTGCTCACCCAACGAATCGATAGCTTCTCCACCCTGCCCGAGGCAACCAGCTCCGGCAGATGCTTCTGCGCCAGGTGCAGGGCGCGGGAGCGCAGGTACTCGTCCGTGACCGTCAGCTGCGTGGCACGCTCACGGCGCGCGGCACGACGCTGAATGCGCGGCAGCAGGCGGGCAATATGCTCGTCAATCTCTTCGCTCGTGCTCGCGGCGGGAATGAGCAGGCGGTAGGCGGGGTTGCCGTGCGCATCCTCACCGTCGCGTTGCATGCTGATGGTGCGGGTGCGGCGCGCCGAGCGGACCAGCTCAATCTGCGGGCGATCCTCGGTGGCGGGCAGAATTTCACGCTTAAAACGCTGAGCCATAATCTCCTCTTCCCTTCGACGAACGGCGGGGCTGGCTATACGACGAGCCGGCGCTCTCAGTCCTGCGGCGGCGCTTCGCCGGATCAATATCGTCCAGGAAACGCGAACGCTTCCGCTGACCGCGACCACCCACGGTGCGGGTCATCGTCCAGGTCAGCCACAGGTACTTGCGGGCGCGCGTAATGCCCACGTACAGCAGGCGGCGCTCCTCATCCACCTCATCCGGGGTGGTCGCAAAAGTAATCGGCATGAGGCCCTCGTTCAGGCCGCACAGGAACACTGCCTCCCACTCCAGACCCTTAGCCGCGTGCAAGGAGGCGAGGGTTACGCCGTTGACCTGCGGTGCGTCATTGAATTCGCTGCGGTGGTTCAGGGTCGCCACCACCTCGTGCATGGTCAAAGGTAGCGGCTCGGGCACGCCCGGGCGCGGGTTCACGCGGTGCTCCTGAAGCTGCTCCTGGCGGTTCTGCGCCATCATGTCCACCATATGCACGAGGGCGGCGAGGGACTCCCACTTCTGGCGGGTGGCGCCTCCCGAAAGGGGGCCCTCCTCCTTATAGCCGAGGCCGCTGAGCACGTCGCGGGTGTAGCGGGTGACGTCCTCGGTACCGTCCGTGGACTTCGCCGAACCACGCAGGGCAAGCATCGCCTGCTTGACCTCGGGGCGCTCAAAGAAACGCTCCGCGCCACGCAACTGGTACGGAATACGGGCGGCAGACAGCGCGGACTCAATCGCCGCCGACTGCGCGTTCGTGCGGAACAGCACCGCGATCTCCGAAGGCGGCACGCCGTCCTTCTCCATCAGGTCGCGGATGTCCTCGGCAATGCCGGCGGCCTCCTGCTCGTCGTCCGCGTAGCCGAACCACTCAACATCCACGCCGGGGCCGCGCTGAGACATCAGCTCCAGCGGCGGCGCCCACGAATGCGGGCTCGAATCAGGATGCGGACGACGCGCCGCCAACAGACGGTTCGCCAACTCCACTACCTGTGAATGGGAACGGTAGTCGCGGGTCAACTTCACCGTATGCGCGCCACGGTACCGGCGCGCAAAATCCAGCAGGTAACGGCTGGTCGCGCCGGTAAAAGAGTAAATCGTCTGGGAGGCATCACCCACCACGCAAATATCGTCACGGCCGCCCAGCCACACATCCAGCAGACGCTGCTGCAGCGGGGAAACGTCCTGATACTCGTCCACCACAAAATGGCGGTACTGGTTGCGGACGGTCGCGGCGAGCTTCTCGTCCTCCTCCAGCATGGCGATCGTCAGCAGCAGTACGTCCTCAAAGTCGATGAGGTTACGCTCATCCTTCAAGTCCTCATACGCTTGGAAAATACGCTGCATATTCTGCGGGGTAATCGCCGAGGGCAGCTGCTTCTCGCTCAGACGCTGCATGATGGTGTCCGGGGTGAGCAGCTGAACCTTCGCCCACTCAATCAGCGACGCCAAATCACGCAGCAGAGAACGGTCCGTGCTGATACGCAGACGGTTCGCCGCCTCCGTAATCAGCGATGCCTTATTCTGCACAATGGACGGGAACGTACCTCCCACCACCTGCGGCCAGAAATACACCAGCTGACGCAGCGCCGCCGAGTGGAAAGTACGCGCCTGCACGCCGTGCGCACCCAGCTGGTGCAGGCGGGTGCGCATCTCCTCCGCAGCACGCAGGGTGAAGGTCAAGGCGAGCACACGCGGGCCCTGGTATCGACCAATCGCAATACCGTAGGCGATGCGGTGCGTAATCGCGCGGGTCTTACCGGTACCGGCACCCGCCAGCACGCGCATGGGGCCGTCCAGCTCGGTGGCGACCGCACGCTGATCCGGGTCAAGCCCGGCAAGAATATCGTCTGCGGAGATCATATGCTGAGGCTGCTGAGGTGTGGCGGTCATAATGCTCCATCAGTAAGGCGGGCGGTACGGGCAGACGGCTTACGCTCGCGCGGGCATGCGGATATACGGGCATGCGGGTGCGCGAGGCGCTGATAGCCGGTCTTCCATTGTATTCTCCCAGACTGTGTTCGCCAGACCCGCCGCGGCTTCTTAGCGGTTGCTTTCGTTCAGGGCATGAAGAACCCGCCTGTTTGGACGCGTGCGGTTAGGCGCGCAACGAGGCGCGCAACGGAATGCGCAGGAATACGCAGACGAGCACGTTTAGCCTTGTCCACAAGTATCTTCACCACTTGGCATAAAGATCCTAAAAACTACTAAACGGCACACATAGGTTTGGTAACCTTAACCCGTGACTTTATCTCCCCTTCAGCTAGCAGCCATTGTCTCCGCCGGAGTGCCCGGGATTTACCCCGTCGGCGCCGAACCGGTCCGCGAAGACAGCGACGACTTCGACTCGGCAATCATCGCCGACTCCACCGGTCGCCGCTGGCGAGTGCGCGCCCCGCGCCGCCCCGACGCCAGCATGCGCCTTGAAGCTGAACACCTCATCCTGCAGTCGTTCAGCCCCGGCCTGCGCGCCCGACTGCCCTTCGCCGTACCCACCGTCGCCGGAACCGTACCCTACGCGGGCGGCAACGTGTTCGTGTACACGCACATCCCCGGCACCATCTACGACGTGGATCAGCTCGCCGAGCTGAGCCGCCGCGAAGTTGCGGCGGGCCGCCCCTCCCTGGCATCCATCATCGCCAAGGACATCGCGACCCTGCACGTGATGCCCGAAGACATTATTTACGAAGCTGACCTGCCCTCCTACTCTTCGGAGCAGATTCGCCTGCGCAAGAACGCCGAGCTCGAGCGTGCCGCCGCAACCGGCAAGGTGCCCGCCGACCTGCTCGCGCACTGGCGTACCGTGCTCTCCCCCGGACCCATGTGGCAGTTCCGCCCGCGCGTGGTCCACGGTGACATGGGTGCCGAGAACCTCGTACTGCACGTAACGCCCTCGACGGCGCGCATCGTGGAGGTCACCGGCTGGTCCGATGTGCATGTGGGCGACCCCGCGCAGGACTTCGCCTGGCTGTACTCCTGCCAGGACATCGACTTCACCGACGAGGCAATCGAGGTGTACCGCCAGCAGATGCCTCAGCTACCCGACGCCTACCTGGCGCAGCGCGCGAACTTCTACGCGGAGTTCGCGATCGCCCAGTGGCTCACCCACACCGTGGAGGTCGGCGACCGCGACGGCGCAACCCACGCCGTGTCCATGCTCCTGGACATTCAGGACGACCTGCGCGCCTCCGGCGAACTGCTCGGCCAGGAGGAGGTCGGCCCGCTGGTCGGCCCGGCAGAGTAGCTATTGGCTCGGGTAGCCGTTAGGTTGCCCCACTAGGGCGCCACCTAGCGCATAGGTTTTCAGTTCAGCCCCGCAGTACTGCACTGCGGGGCTGAACTGTATCTACGGGGGTTTTATATCCGCTTGCCTGTGCCCGGTGAAACCAGTTCCCCGAGTGTCTGTCAAACCGACGGGATGATGCCCATAAGAGCTAGTGGAGGGGCCTTAGTGGGCCTTTTATCAAAATTTATTTAAGTGTTTCCCCTCACCTTTTGAGCACCAGTTTTGCATTTTTGTGCATGAATGACTCAGATTAAGCCTGAGACTTGAAGGTGTGCCAAGGACGCCATTCACAATATTTCCCGGGTGCAAATACACCACAAACCCACAAAAACCAACTTTTGGTTTTGGGAGTCCACAGAGCCTCAACTCCATCTTGAACCATGCTCAAAATAGTGCATTTTAGGGTAAAAACTTTCCCTGTAGATTTTTCCAAAAACTCCTGGAATACTTTTGCTGTGCCGCGAGAAAACCAGCGGACACACTCCCCATAGCGCACTGACCAGCGCTAATATCGTGGCAGCGATAAATTGGGGAGACAGATTGGACGGGACCCTGACCGGTCATGTCAGGCCCGAGCCGGATTCATGCACCGCGCAACCAATCACCGATGGCAGAAATCTATAGAGCTACTTTCGAGGTTGTGTTTGAGAGTAAAGACGCACGCAAACCCCACGGGGCGCCGGCGGCGCGAGTGAGGCTGCGAAAGCGGCAGTCGTTCGGCGCGATTCTTTCCCGGAGCGTGCGAGGGCACGAAGTACCTCTATAGTTCTTCAGCGGCTGAGGACGCCTCATCACCCTAATGCAGTGGGGTGAAGAGGCGTCCTCTGCCATTAACCGTAAAAGTCCGCACAGAAAAGCAGCTCACGAGGCGCAACGCCTACGTGAGCTGCTTTTCTCTACTCGGTGACAGCAAGCGCTAGTACGCGAGCGCCGCCTGCCTGAGACTGTTTAGAGCTACTACCTAGCCCTTGCGCGCCTCACGAATCACCTTCGCCAGCTGCGCCTCCGTAGGCAGGCCGCCGCGGATCTGATGATCCCACACCTCCGCAACGCCCTTGCCGCCCAGGTACACGAACACGGTGCTGATACGCTCCGGGTCCACGCCCATAATGCGGGAGAACGCGATACGGTACAGACCCAGCTGGAAGCGTCGAGACTGCATAGTCGACATCTTCGGGCGGGAACCACTCTTCCAGTCCACCAGGACCCAGCGTTCGCCGTCCTCGTCCTCGGTGCGGAACACCGCGTCGATACGGCCGCGCAGGCTTAGACCCTCGATGTGGGTTTCGACCGGGTACTCGACCGCCCAGATGCGTTCCTTCCACTCATCGCTGCCCCACTCGCTGTTGGCGAAGCGCTCCCAGAGGCGCTGAACGGAGGCCTCCAGTTCGCTCTCGGACTCCTCGTAGGCGTCCTCGAAAGTGAACTCGTCCTGCTCCTGCAGGTCAGCCTGGATTGCAGATTCAGAGGGGTCTGCGGGATCTTCTGCAGACTCAGCGGGCGCGGTGGAGGCGGCTGAGGCGGCAGCGGAACCAGGCAGGTCAACGCCCACCGTGTCCTCCGCGTCGGGTGCCTCCAGCGGGTCGGCACTCGGTGCGACACCGAAGTGCTCCTCAATCAGCGCGTGCACCGCCGTACCAATCGTTGCCGCACGCGAGGGACGCTGAGGCACCGGGCGCATCAGCTGATGCACCGTGCCCTGCGGGTCCTCGCTCAGGCGAATGAACGTGGATGCGGACAGATGCCCCGGCAACTGATCGCGCAGCACCGGGTCGGTCTGACCCATCATGAGCAGAAGCAGGTCGGCTTCGCGTTCCCAGTCCACCGCCTGCTGGCGCAGGGATTCGGGAATGGCAGATGCAGGATGGCTTGCGCTCTCCCCCGCTACACCCTCCCCGCTCTGGTGCAGGTCATCGTCACCCGCGCCGACGGCGAGTTCCACCGCCAGGGCGGCACGCTCGACCGCCTCGCGACGGCTAGAGGAGTTAATCGCAATCTCACGCTCCAGGTGCTCATGCTGGCCGCGGCGAAGCATCTCCTTCGTACCCTGCGTGAGAGCGTCATCAGAAGCCCAACGCCAAATTACGGGGCGCTCCAGCGGGTCGAAAGGCCACATGGCGGTCAGCACCGCACCCAGGTTCGGGTTCCTGTCCTCGTAGTTCTTCTGGGCGAATTGGCCGCGCACCTCAATCGGCAGCGCCGCCGCCACCGTGGGCGAGAAACCGGGCTGAGGCGGTTGCGTCTCACGCCATTTCTCCCGCTCGGTGGCTTCGATGATCCATTCGGGCACCGGCAGGTTCAGGCGGGTGCAGTTCTCCGCCACCGTGCGTGCTCGTACGGAAGGAGCCGCCAGCTGCCAATCCTGCGCGAGGGCGGGAGCCATGACCTCAACCAGCGCCCAGGCGTAGCGTTGCACCTGCTCGGCGTAGGTCGCCCGGGCGTTCGCGCGCGCCTCCGCCTGCTCGGGGGTGAGCTCGTCAGCATCTACGTAGAGTTCGAGGTCCTCCAGTAGAGCCGCCTCATCGGGGGCGGGCGGCAGGTTCGAGGGGTCCACAACCGTACCGTGTACCAGGGTCACCGGCTCCACCAGGCGGTACTTCGACTCGGCCAGCTGCTCAACCCAGCGGCGCACATGGTTCAGGTGCACCTTTTTGCGTTTATCGGCGGGGTTCGGCATCGTATACGAGAGACCCATGCCGACCAGCTGCGGTGCCGCCCAGGGGGTATCCATCGTCTCTTGGAAGCGCACGGAGGGCGCATCTACCGTGGGCGTGCCCATGCCGAAGAGGGACTTGAAAAGCATCTCCATCAGCTCCTCCCAGAAGGGCTGCACTGGCTGAGGCGCCACAGAAGCACTCTTCCAGCGGTAGGCGCTCATCGCCAGCAGGTTACGGGCACGGGTCATCGCCACGTACATGAGGCGGCGGTCCTCCAAGCCGGCGTGCTCGGCGGCATCTTCCTTATGCTCGCCCAGGTAGTCTTCCAGGTCCTTTGCCTTCTCGAAGGCGGTAATCTCCTCCATGGTCTCAAGGATCGACGGAAGGTACTCGCGGTCGCCACGCAGCGGCCAGGGCAGAGCCGCACTAGCCGACATCTGCCACAGGTTCGGGGTCTGCCCGCCGGTCGCGCTACCGCACAGACCCGGCAGAAGCACATGATCCCACTCCAGACCCTTCGCGGCGTGCATGGTCATCAGCTGCACCGCGTTCGGGTCAGGTTCCACCGTGCCCAGCGCCAGGCCCTTCTCCTCATCATCGGCACGCTCAAGCCAGGCGAGGAAGCCCATCACGTAGCTCACGCCGCCCGAAGACAGCAGGAAGCGGCGCGCGCCCGGGTCGCCCTCCTCCGCGCTCACGCCGTCAGAACCGGCGTAAATCATCGCGTTAATACGCGGCGCCGACATGCCGTAGGCGGCGGCAACCTCGTGGAAAGCGTCCAGGTTCGCGCGCGAACCCAGCGGGTCGGTACCCGGGCGGACCGCCAACTCAATATCGAGCAGCATGGTCCGCTCAATCTCGTACAGCAGCGTACCCAAATCCTCGCTCAAACCGGCACGCAGCACGCGCATCTGCTCAGCAAAAGCACGCAGACGCTCCAGCGCCGCCGGGGAGAAACGGCGGCCGCGGTACTGCTCACCGTAGAGGGGTTCGCCGTCCGCGCCGTCCTGCGGCAGGTTCTCCACCGCTTCAATGAGGGAGGCGTAGCCGGAGGAATCCTCCACCGCGCCCTTGAGGGTTTCGTCCAGGCGTTCCTGGGCGGCACGCAGATGCTCCGCCTGCAGGGTGATAGCGGCTGCGTCGTCGGCGTCTTCAGCCTCGGCGAGCATACGCAACGCCATCTGCTCACGCAGGGCACGCTCACGCTCACGCACCAGCGACTGCGCCCAATCACCCAGCGCCAACATATCCGCCGCGCCCAAACGCCAACGCGCACCCGTCAGCAGGCGCGCCAGGGCATCCGAACGGTTCGGATCAGCCAGCACACGCAACGCCGACACCAAATCCACAACCTCCGGCTGGGAGAGCAAACCGCCCAAACCCACCTGCTGCACCGGAATGCCCAGACGCTCGCACTCCACACGAATCGGGTCCAGCTGACCGTGCACACGCGCCAACACCGCAATCTCGGGCATCTTCAGGCGCGGACGCACCGAACCGTCACCGGAACGATGCGCCGCGTAGGCGCGCTCATACTCGCGCACCGCCTGCGCACGCATCGCCGCAATACGCTCGGCAATAGCCACAGCCTCCTCGCGGTCAGAGTCGTGGTACGTCAAATCAACACGCCCCACCATGCCCGCGGCAGCCTGCTCGAAGGCGGGCGAGCCGGGCTCCCCCACCAGGGCGCAGCGCGGGCGCAGGTCGGGAACCTGAGCGGCGGTAATATCGCCGTCGGCGGCACGCACCCACTCGGGCACCTCCTTCAGTTTCTCCGCCACGTGGTTCGCCGCATTCAGCACCGAAATGTCGTTACGCCACGCAATGGACAGGAACAGCGGCTGCACATGCTCGGTCGGGAAATGACGGTAGAAGCTGAACATCTGACCGTCCGAAGCACCACGGAAACCATAAATTGACTGCTTCGGGTCGCCCACAGCCATCACCGGATGCGCCGGGATACCCGCAGCCTCATCGGCACCGTAAATCGAGGAGAACAAGCGCATCTGCGCGTGCGAAGTGTCCTGGAACTCGTCCAGCAGAACCACCTTGAAGCGGGCACGCTCACCCTCACGGATCGCCGGGTCAGCCTCCGCAATGCGGGCGGCAAAACGCATCAGGTCACCAAAATCCAGCACCTGCATACGCGCCTTCACGCGGGCGTAGCTCATCGCCATACGCGCGTACACTCGACGGTTCCGCAGCAGACGCTGAACCTTCAGGATGTCCCTCTCAGTCTTCGTCTCACGGCGCGGATCGGGCACCGCCGCGTACGCCGCCAGCTGCTCGGTGCAGAAGTCAATGACCTCCTGCGGCTCCACCAGATGCTCCGCGCACTCGTCAGAAAGCTGCAGCATCTGGTTAATCATGGTCGCAGCAGACACCGGCACGCCGTCCTTATCGAGGGGAAGCTCCCCCTCCCAGTACTGCACAATCTGCGCGGCAAGCTGCCACTTCTGCGCATCGCCAAGCATCTGCGCGTCCTGCTCCACGCCCAGGCGCAGACCGTACTCCTTCACGAGGTTATTCGCGTAGGAGTGGTAGGTGAGCACGGTCGGGTCAGCGATGCCCTCGCGCAGCTCCTCCTCGCTCGGGGCGACGCGGCGGCTACGGCGCAGAGTGTTCAGACCGGCACGCATACGGCTGCGCAGCTCGGTTGCCGCCTTGCGGGTGAAGGTCACGCCCAGCACCTCTTCAGGGCGCACAAAACCGTTGTCGACCAGCCAAATCACGCGGTCAACCATGGTCGCGGTCTTACCCGAACCGGCACCGGCAATGACGAGGGTCGGGGCGGGGCCCGCCTCAATCATGCGGACCTGCTCGGGGGTCGGCTTCTTACCGTCAGCGCCGTTGAGCATCTCGGCAATGTCAAGGGCACTGCGGTAGTCGGCAGGCTTCAGCGCGGGGTCATTCCCGACGGCTTCTGCCGAGAAGAGCGCGCCGTTGGGCAGCTGCCAGCTATTGTGCTCGCACCACTGGGCGGGGGTGAGCATGCCGGCGCCAGAACCGGGGTGAGTAGCGCCGTATGCGCCAGAGTCAGTCATGATTCCTCTTCCTCATGGATCATTCTCATGGGAGGTTCGGGGTGAGTGATATCGAAAGTAAACGTAGGGTACGCGACTACTAAGGCTGCGTCACCTGGCGGCCGCGCGTACAAATCGGGCAAATCTCCGGCAGGCGGCACCCGTAGCCGCCCTCACGGTGACGAGCCTGCACCTGCGAGCCAGCAATCAGCTCCGCGGCGTGCTGCACCAGCTCAGCCGCCCACGAATCGTGCTCCGTCAGGGCGGGCTGAACCTGCAGGCGAGTCTTGCTCTCATCGTTCACGCCCGAGGCGCCCAACTGCACGAGCGCCGCGCCTCCGGACCGACCCGTGTAGCCGGTGTACTCCAGCTCCTGGGGGCGGGCATCCGGTAGCGGTTCGCCCGCCTCCAGGGCGGCGGCTTCGGCGCGGTAACGCTCCTCCAGCTGCTCACCCGCGCCGGCTTCCACCGCAATCTGGTAGGCGGCAAGCTGCGGATGCGTCTCCATCTCCGCACCGGACGGCTTAGATTTGCCGGTTTTCAGGTCAACAATGGCGTAGCGGCGGGTGCCGTCCTCCGCCGGGGCGGTACCTTCGAGGCGGTCCACGCGACCGGTGAGCAGCGCATCCAGCTCGCCAACTTCACCGGCGGGGTCGAAGGGCACGGGCACACGCACCGAGAAGGAGCCTTCAACACCGAGGTTCTGCCAGCCGGCGTCGCCCATGTGCTGACGGTAGTAGTAGCTCAGGCGCAGAATCATGCGCTTGGCACGCTCGTAGAGGGCGTAGGATTCCCAGGGCACGCGCTCGCGGTACTCTTCGTCGGTTTCGTCCTCCTTGCGGGCGGGCACGCCGAGGGAGCTAATGCGCTCGTCGAGGGCGCTTTGGAGTTCTTCGAGGGTGCCGGTCGGGTACTCCTCGGCGATAGCGTGAATGAGCGTACCGAGGGAGCGGGACAGGTCGGTCTGGGCTTCCGCGCGGGCGGCAGAAACCAGCCAGTCCAGCGGGGAGCTGTGAATGGTTTCAAGGCGTGAGGGCGAGAGCGCAATGGTGCGGCGGCCGGGGTTTTCGGCAGGCTCTTCGGCGTGGTTTTCGCCGTCTTCACCGTGGTTTTCGTCCAGCTCAGCGCGGTCTGCCGGGCTGTGCTCAAAGAGCAGCTCCGTGCTAGAAAGCGGCAGCAGACCCCACCACTCGTCGGGTGCGGCACCGGGTGCCTGCGCATTCGCCAGGCGCGCCAGAGTGCGGGAGGCGGCATCGAGTCGGTACGCGGAAGCCTCCGGGCTGAGCGCATCTTCCTCCGGTGCGTTGTGCGCCTGCGCGCCGCCCTGAGCGTCTTCGGCACGCATGGCGTTCAGCGACTCCTCAACGAGGGTGCGGCGAAGCTCCGCCACCAGGGAACGCAGGGTGGCGGGGCGGCGCACGCGGGTGATGGGTACGTCCGTGGAGTCGCCGACCGCGTCGGTGGGCAGCACGAAGTCGAAGAACTCGCCGGGTGCCTGGTCGTCGTTGCGTACGGCGGTGAGCACGAGGCGGGTGCTGGCTCGGGTGGCGGCGACGGCGAACATGCGTAGCTCATCGTGGCGGGTGTCGCGCACGCGTTCGGGGTAGCTACGGATGCGGGCGGGCGGCACCGGCTGCTCGCTCTCCCCCGCCTGCTGTTCTGCCTGCTGGGCGCGCTGGCGGAGGCGCGCATCGCATAGGTCCACAAGGTCGCCGGTGCTCAGCAGGGAGCCGCGCACGGTGGTGTTGGGCCAGACACCTTCCTGCAGACCGCATACATATACGGTGCGCCAGGCCTGACCGGCGGCGAGCGCGGGGGTGAGAATCTCGACCGCGTCTTGGCGTACGCCGCGGGCGGCGAGGGTGTCCATGGGCAGGTCTTGCGCGTCGATGAAGTCGAGGAACTGCTCGGCACCGGCGCCGCGCATCTGCTCGTCGAAGCGGTCGGCGGCTTCGAAGAGACCGATCATGGCGTCGAGGTTGCGGTGGGCGGCATCGGCGTCGGGGCCTGCGCCGCGCGACTGGGCAACCCAGGTCTTTTCGAGGCCGCTGGCTTCCCAGAGCGCCCAGAGCACTTCGGTGCTGGTGGATTCGGGGCGCGCGAGTGCTTTACGTCCGGCGGAGAGCACGGCTGCGATGCGGTGCACGGCGCGTCCTACGCCCTCTTCGGGGAGGGTTTCGGGGTGCAGCAGGGCGCCGAGGAGCAGGTCGTCGCTGGGGCGGTGGCCGCCGCTTTGCAGTTCGATGGATCGTAGCTGCTGGCGGAGTCGTCGCACGTCCATGCTGGATGCGCCACCGAGCCGAGAGGTGAGCAGGGTGATGGCGCTCTGCGCGCCGCCGAGGGGGTTGGCGCGGCTTTCTTCGGCGATGACGTCGTCGAGGCTTCTGCGCATGAGCTCTTCAGCTTCGGTTGCGCTGAGGGCTTCGTAGCCACCGCGCTCCCCCGCCTCCGCACCTTCTGCGGCGGGCATGTGCACGGCGGGGTTGAGCGCCTTCTCGCCGCGCTTGCGGGCGTAGACGAGCAGGCTGAGCGCATCGAGGAAGGGGCGTACGGCGGGCTCGTCGCGCACCGGCACGAGCGCTGCGGAGGTACGCGACGGAATACCGTTCGAGGAGAGCACACGGCGGATGCGCGCCACGTCCGCGCTGCTACGCACGATGATGGCGGACTCGCGGTAGGGGTGGTTGCCGTAGATGCGTTCTTCGAGCAGCATTTGGGCGATGAGGTTCGCCTCGTCCTGCGAGCTGGAGAGCGCATACTTATACACGCCCGCGGGTGCGGTGCGGTAGTGCGCGGGGTCGAGGATTTTGCCGTCGGCGCCCAGGTGCAGCAGCGGTTCGTCGGCGGCACCCCAGGTGAGGGCTTCGTCGGCGGGGGTGGTGTTGATGCGTCCAAAGGTTGCGGGCGCACTGTTCTTTGCGCCTCCCTGCACACCATTCTTCGCCCCATCCTGCTCGGCGGTGAGCGGCACGAACCGGGTGTAGCGTGGCAGGCGGCGGCGAATGTCCGCCACGAGCGGCATCATGAGTGCGGGCAGGCGGTACGAGGTGGTGAGCGTGCGGGTGCGCATGCTGGGGAAGCTTGCCTGCAGGGTGGTGACGAGGTCGGGGCGTGCGCCTCGGAAACCCTGGACGACGGCTTCGTCGCTGTAGGTCATGACAACCCGGGGGCCTTCAGCGAAGAGGTCGGGGTGGGTTTCGGTCAGGTGCGTAGCGTCTGCGGGGGCGACTTCTGCGGCGATGAGGCGCAGCAGCCGGTAGATGGAGGGGCTGAGTTCCTGCACGTCGTCGATGAGGATCAGGTCGTAGCGGCGGCGTTCTTCGGCGAGGAATTCGGGGGCGCGCAGCAGTAGCCGGCAGGCGTCGTTGATGAGTACTGCCGGGTCGTAGGCGTTTTTGGCGCGGAGGGCTCGCACGGCACGGTATTCGGTGTGCAGTTGGGCGAGGGCGTGCCAGGCGGGCTGGTTGTGTTCGGTGTCGAGGGCGTGTACGTCTTCGGCGGTGAGGTCGTATTCTGCCATGCGGTCGAAGAAGTCGCGGATTTCGTGGCGGAATCCGCGGGTTGCGAGGGCGTCGCGGAGTACGTCGGGCCAGACGGGTCCGGGTGCGATGCCTTCGGCGTGGTTGGCGAGTAGTTCGCCGATGATGACGTCTTGTTCGGGGCCGGAGAGGAGTTTGAGGCTGCCTTCTACGCCGCTGAGTAGCCCGCGGGTTTGGGCTCGTTTGAGCAGGTCGAAGGCGTATGCGGCCCAGGCGCGGGTGGGTGCTACGGAGAGGCTGCGGTCGCTGGATGCGGCGATGGTGTCTCGCATGCGGGTTGCGGCGGTGCGGGTGGGTGCGAGGATGAGTAGCCGGGCGGGGTCGTTGCCGTCGGCGAGGTAGCGCAGGGCGCGTTCGGTGAGGTGGTGGGTTTTACCGGTTCCGGGGATGCCGGTGAGAAGTTGGGTTGTCATGGTTTCAGTCTATCGGCTGTGGCGCGGTTGTACCTTGTCTACCGTCATGGCTGTTTCAACAGTATTCATAAAATACTAAGGGTGCTTCTTTCTGTCCGGTGTGACCCACATCGAACAAAAGAAGCACCCTTGTAAACTCATTATTTAGTTATCAAAACCCTTGATTATTTCATATACCGGCTCAAAGGCCTTATCATCAATACTCTTCAACAGCTCAATTTGATAACGTAGTATTTCGTCGCTAGTAATAGGATCGCTTGGCATAAGTTCGCAAAACTCTCTGATTGCACTCTCATGACTTGCAATTTCCTTTTTTGCCTGATTTCCAACATAATCACCCATATTTAGTTGTTGCAAAATCCAAGCTTCAGGGTTTTCAGCCCCCGGCAAGTATTGAACATGCTTCTCAAGCCACGCAAAAACAGACTGGACGTAAAGCGCCCTCTCCTTCTCCGAATCCCCCTTTGGCAGCACGAAATTATTAACTTTCTTATTCACTTCACTCAAACATTTTTTAATATTTGCCGGGTTACCAGCCTCCAGAGCTGTCAGATATGCTTCTACAACATCGTAACCATTTGCAGCCTTAGGCTTTTTCCCTTGAGACTCGTCGATATTCGAAACATAATACAACGCCACCCGACACGCATAATATTCATACCCATACACAGGCCCCAGTTTTTCTTCAAGCCTTGATATAATTCCATTTTTATTATGTCGATTTGAATCTCCATCCAGAATCCACAGAGTATCTTTAGAATTACTTTCAATAGCTGAAGGAATATACCGATCAAGCGCAGTTGAGCAAGAGCCAAAAAACTCAACGTCGTATTTATTGAGAGAATTTTCACTACAAAATGCTCTGAGAGCTCGTTTAACCACGGCAGCCGCAAGTTTATCTTCTACCTTGATGGTAACCTTTGCTATAGCTGTGTCCGGGGCGCCGCCTATGCCAATAAAAGCATCTCGACTGCTTACATTTGATTCAAATTCAACAGAACCATTCTTGTTGCGATAAAGATGATGTATAGACTTATCATCCATTCCTTCAGCCATATAGGCTGAGTGAGTTGAAATCACAAACTGATGTTTTTTTGCTATTGACATCATAAGTATATACTCCATAAGACGGCGCTGAGATTCAGGATGCAATGAATTTTCAGGTTCATCCATAAGAATTAGCGACTTTTCAGGAGCACTAAAAATAAAGTGAACCATCATAATAACAGCATATTCACCACTACCTGCATAGGCTTCTGAATATCCCATATCACCAGAAACACTATTTTCTATATCGACTTTTACAGTAGTTCCTGGCAACCCAAAAAGCGAGTGATTAAGCAGGGAAATTTTCCTATATTTCCTGCCTAATTATATAACTAATCCACTCAATTTCATCGCCCCCTAGATAAACTGGAGGCTCGCAATGCCCCTCAATTTTAGAATCTTTTAGGAAACGACTAAACTTAAGGTCAGATTCGAGAATGGCACCATCTTCAATATTAAAAAGATCAAAAATTTGATCACTAGCACTTCTTACTCTACTCTTTTGGGCTTGAATAACCCTTTTATAACCCCTCGATGATTCAGCCTTAACTACTTCTTTTGAGTCAAGAATAAAACCGAGCAATGCAAACTTCATATTTACATCATAAGCCGAGGGGTAGTCCCTAATATCTATGTAGCAAACATTCTTATTCAAAGGACTCCAACGACTCTCCGAATAATATTCCGAATACTGATTTCCTAAATTCTTAAAGTCTACATTATCCATATATCGCGTAGACGCAGGAGGTACAGTTTCGAAATAGTCTTTCTCCTCTCTATCCTGCCTATATATACGCTGATACATTACCTGAGCACGTTTTTCTTCTTTTCCAGAAATTGGCAGACTATAAGAATAAACATACTTCGGCCTCTTCTTTGTATCACCAGGAATTAAATCCAGCTTACTATCAAACCAATAATTCGACAAACTATCACCTGCAACACTTCCCTGAAGAGCTCGCAGGATTGAAGTTTTATTCGTTCCATTTGAACCAACAAGCAAGGAAACAGGAGACCCAAATTCAAGCTTCGAGCCATCTTTAATATTTTTATAATTCCAAAAACTTATATCGGTGATCATTGGGCGATATTGCCCACCCAGATATGAACCAGCAATATCTTCAATATACCCATCACGGTTCTTATATCCAGGCTTTTTAATTTCTTTAGTTTTCTCTTTAGTAGCCATCAGAAACAACCTTTCTAATTGAATTGGACAAAGACAAAAATATTTTATGTGACATCTGTACTGGGACAGCGTTACCGATTTGCCGAGCTATCGAGACCTTCGATCCGAACCACAAGAAATCGTCAGGGAACCCTTGTAGACGTGCAGCCTCAAAATGTGTAATTGCTCGGTCTTGAGTAGGGTGTATATACCGGCCCTTCTCAGGTTTAAAGAACTCAGTACGGATAGTGACCGAGGGTTTGTCCCAAGATAACCGTCCCATTACGTCAGCTGCTCCGCTCTTATGCTTACGCCAGCATGGGGAGAGCAACTCATCAGGTATATCAAAGCGGTTGCCACCAGGGGGAATATGTTTAAACCTTTCAAGCGACAGGTCCGTATAGTTCCTCCCAAGGTGCAACTCATCCGTCCTGTAGAACTCTTGGCTATCCGGCAGGTTAATACCTGAGACTTCTAGCGGTATCCCTTGGAAGGCATCTTGAAGAGTTCGAGGTTCACACTCCTCAAATTCGATGGGCTCCTCAAGATATTTCTGATATCCGACGATAATTCCTCGCTTACGCTTCTGAGGAGAGCCTAGAAGCGATGAGTCTAGAACTCGAGAATAGATAGAATAGCCTTCAAGAAGACCACCTTCATTAGTCAAAGAACAAAATTCTTCAAATTCCTTAGATTTCAGGAATGGAGGGACATTCTCAAGCACAAAAATCTTTGCCTTAGATTTCAGAATTACTTGAATATATTCCTGCCATAGCTGATTCCTAGGGTCAGGCGCAGTCTTCTTGTTTAGCAAGGAAAATCCTTGACACGGTGGACCGCCAATGACTATATCCGCTTCAGGGATTTCATTACTTTGAACCCAAACACCAATATCTCCAACGTACTGGTTATCAGGGCTGAAATTTTTTGCGTACGTCTTTGCCGAGTCTTTATCAAGCTCCACAGAGGCAACAACTTCAAAATCTGTCCCTAAATCTTCCATCGCTTTATGGAACCCTAGGGTAAGACCACCCGCCCCTGTAAATAAGTCAATAGCTCTAAGCGTTCTCATGTTTTACGAGCGCTACTCCTATCCAATATCTTCGAAAGTAATTGCGCGGTTCAACGAGAAGATTTCGCGAATTTCCGCGTGAGTATATGGCTTCTTCTTGTGGCGTTCCACCATACGCACAATATCGCGTGCAGTAATCACAGATCCAGGAACTCCAGATTTCTCTGAGATAAGACGAATCTGAGGAGTTACCGAGTTCTTGTAGTCAGACACCACGTACGAGAAGAAGGCAAGAGCCGCAAAATCAGGCCCGTACTCCGGGTATCGCTCAATGTACTCAACCATACGGTTACGGTGGTCATGTCCGATGCTGTATCCCTTGGCATATGCTTTACTGTCCAAGATGCCTGACCAGCCCTCTTCACGAGAGGCAACAACTACGTCTGGGACGATACCCTTCTGACCGATGTGTTCAGCATAGAGCCCAAAGATATCGGCAAAAATTGAGGTCGTCGTTTTCTCAAATTTAGTAGCCCTATCACGTGAATCAAAGGCCATCTGAACATACTCAGAGAGGAAGGAATCGACAAGACCATTCGGATACTTAGCAGAAAGGATACGTTCAGTATCCTTAAGCGATACACCCGTTTCGAAAGAAATATCAGAGATAAGTTGCTCATCTACGCCGTTGATAAAACGCTGAGTAGCATACTTCTCAGCAGCAAGAAGAACATTCTTCTCCTCAATCATCTTCGAAGAGACGTTGCTCGGACTTTCAAGACGACGGGTATCTTTCAACTTGCCAGGTCGCAGACCATACCTGCGCTGGAAGTATTCCTCGTCTTCCGGCTTAGCAATCAAAGGCTTAGAAGCGTATTTCTCAACAATTTCTCGTGCTTCGTCCTCAGCTCCAGGAGCGATAGACCAAATATTGTTATACCTTTCAATGAGCTGCGTATAGCCCAGCCAATTGCCGAAGGTATTTGCAATACTCCCGTGATTCGAGAAAATTTTCTCAATATCACGTACCGTACGTTTTGTCGCGTACAAATCAACGTAGTTATCTTCCAGCGAGGCGTCCCCGATACGACGATATTTCAGGATACGAGTTACAACATCATCGACACATGATGCTTTATTCGATATACCGTGTGCAATGACAATCTTTCCAATTTCGTTCTTCTCATGAAGGTAGCCTTCTAGACGTTCATCTAGCAGGAGTTGCAGAAGAAAGATGGAGGGACGAACTTTAAAACGAGTATCAACAGATGACGCCCCCTTATACGCAAAAGCGTTAGGGAATTGGTACTCCAAAACCTGCTTTTTAAGGACAGCAAGAGGAGACGCCTCCTTCTGGACAAGCGCCTCCCCTGCATCGGTCAGCCAAAGTTTCCCGTCCTTATCCATGAAGATAAGGCCGAGGCTTTTCAACCAGGCTCGATACGTGCGGGCTCCGCCACCCGTCTGATCTCGACGTTTGCCCTTTGTCTTGAGACCAGCCAATTCAAGGTTCTCCTCAATGGTGAGTTCCATTGTTTTACCGGCTGATTTCCAGACTTTACCTTGAGCTTCATAGGCAATTGCCATCAGGCAACGAGGAACAGGGGGCAGAGCACGCTTTGGTCTAGTAGCCCACCACGTATTACGAGCCATAAAAACTACTCCTTCGCAGTTTCTTTAGGTTTAGAAAGAAGCTTCCTGATAAGGATATTCTTCACCCTTAAAAGTCTTCAAAATCGCTTCAAATATAACACGGGCTCCCTCAGCAGGAACTGCCATGCCAATCTGCTTACGAACAGACTCTTTACTACCCGCAAAGTTGTAGTCGTCAGGGAATGTCTGCAAACGCGCACGCTCACGGTTAGTGAGCGCTCGGTTCTCTGCCCAGTGGTACATATGAGTACCGCCGCCGCCAGAGCCAGTTACGGTATAAGCGGGCTTCTCGGGGTGAAGACGCTTATAAATCTGAGAGATTTTCGCGCCCTTAACCTTCAGCTGAAGATGCTCTGGAATATCCGCAGTAAAGGCATTCTGTCCCGGCTTAATATATGACAAACGCTCCTGAACGACCTGCGACTGCTTAGTCAGTTCGGTACCAGTCATCTCAGCTGTGATAGGTGGCTGCTCCAATGCGGTACGAGCCGACACATCATGATTTCGATAAGGCTCAGTAGAAGGAACCTTGAACTCTACATCCTGGTCATTACGAATGCCCACGATAATAATGCGGTGGCGAGCCTGGGGAACTCCGTATTCCTCAAACTTATAGAGATTGGTCACGAGCTTGTAACCAGCCTTCTCAAAGGTCTCAAGAATCTGGTTAAAAGCTTTACCCTCATTAGCGCTACGAAGGCCGCCGACATTCTCAGCAAGGAACCACAGAGGCTGGAACATCTCCAAGGCCTTAGCACCATAGGTATAAAGCGGACCGTAAGTGCCGTCCAATCCCTTCTGCTCACCCACAGTAGAGAAGTCATTGCAGGGGAAGCCGAAGGCTAGACCATCAATATCGCCAAGCTCTTTCAACACGGAGTAGTCAAGCTCTCGAATGTCTGCATGTACTACAGACTCAGGGCGGTCTGGGCAGATATTTTGGCGGTAAGTATTGCAAGTATCTTCGTCGTAGTCAGTCGCCCACTGGTGAACAATCTTCCAGTCGGGGTCAGAGATAGAAGCGCGAGTTGCGCCAATGGCAAGGCCGCCGGGGCCACAAAAAAGTTCACCTAGCTTAAATTCCATGCCCACAACTATACACTAATATATTCGAAAATATAACCATGAGCTGCACATATTTTCGAATATTGAAAACATTAAAATATCTAAAAATATATTTAATTGAAGCAAAAACCATATTATCACCATCCTCTCAGTATTCGAATGCACAAGCAACCACATGTATAGCCTCCCCCTTTCGTTCCGATGAGCGCCCAACTTACATGCCCTTGTTGGATGTCCCATATCTATATCTAGCTTCCAGCTCACCAGTCGGGGAGCCAATGACGACCGGGCGCGCGCCTCCTTCTCCACTGGGTTAGTCTTATAGCATGACCTGGATGAACGGCCTGCGCGCCACTTTTGACCTTGAAACCACCGGTGTGGACGTCACCACCGCCCGCATCGTGACTGCTTCCCTGATCCTGCTGGATCCTCAGGGTAATGTGGTGCGCCGTGGCGAGTGGCTGGCCGACCCCGGCGTTGAGATCCCTGCCGGTGCCGCCGCCGTGCACGGCATTACGACCGAGTACGCGCGTGAGCACGGTCGTCCCGCCCGCGAGGTCGTGTGGGAGCTTGCCGGCGCGATTGGTGCGCTCAATATTGATGGTGTGCCGATTATTGCGTTCAACGCCGCCTACGATTTTTCGGTGCTACACCACGAGATGCTGCGCCACAATATTGCCAACGGTGAGCTGCCGCCGGGTGTGGTGCTCGACCCGTACGTTCTGCATAAGCACGTGATTCCGCGTAAGCGCGGCAAGCGCACCCTGGAGGTTCTCGCCGCCGAGTACGGTGTTTCCCTGGAGAATGCGCACACGTCCGCTGATGACGCCTTGGCGGCGGAGCGTCTGCTGGTGAAGCTGACCGAGCAGTTCCCGCAAGTTCTCAACGTGGATGCGCGCCAGCTGCACGAGCAGCAGATTCAGTGGGCGGCGGAGCAGGCGGCAAGCTTCCAGGCGTGGTTGCGTACGCAGCCGGGTAAGGAATCTGAGGTCATTGACGGCCGCTGGCCGGTACGCCGATAAAACTACGCCGATAAA
>ERZ772990.40-NODE-40-length-27172-cov-8.66427_pt1 | contig 27172 bp, 19 predicted proteins | sample MGYA00511674_ERZ772990 | MGnify/ENA primary metagenome ERZ772990 (study PRJEB29015, sample SAMEA2738045) | human oral metagenome | biome: human oral; feature: human-associated habitat; material: saliva | place: China | collected 2233 ...
ATTCCTAAAATTTAACTTTTTCCTGAGTCGGGAAAGTATCTGTTTCATAATCTTGCTTTTAAGCTGAAAAACATCCCCTACCCTCTTAGTTCTCTTCCAAATAACAAAGAAAAGCATAAGATCGTCTTTCCAAACAAAGAGGTCGTCTGAAACCTATCTTTCAGACGACCTCTTTTCTATTTCATTGTTATTTCAAAAACGTGCTGCCTCAGCCCCTAGCCTGCTTCTTGTAAGAAGCCTGCCAGTTCGGCGGTGTCGAGTGCGATCATCAGTTCTTCGTTAGTCGGTACGACCAAAACGGCGGGATTGGAACCTGTCGGGCTGATGATGCCTGAGTTGCCGTAGCGTTTTTCCATATTGGCTTTGGTGTCGATGTGCAAACCCAAATAGTCGAGGTAGGCGACGGTTTTGGCGCGGATGTTGCGGGAGTTTTCGCCGATGCCGCCGGTGAAGACGAGGGCGTCTATGCCGCCGCAGGCAACCGACATCGAGGCGATGTATTTGGCGAGGCGGTAGGTCATGACTTCGAGGGCGAGACGTGCGCCTTCGTGGCCTTCGTCGGCGGCGATTTCGAGGGTGCGGCAGTCGTTGGAGAGTTCGGAGATGCCGAGCAATCCTGATTTTTTGTTCAGCATTTCATCGACTTGCTCGATGTTCATGCCGGCGTGGGCGGTCAGGTAGCTGTACACGCCGGGGTCGATGTCGCCGCAGCGGGTACCCATGACGAGGCCTTCAATGGGGGTGAAGCCCATGCTGGTATCGACGGATTTGCCGTTTCGGATGGCGGTGATGGACGCGCCGTTGCCGAGGTGGGCGACGATCATGCGCAAATCTTCCAGCGGTTTGCCCAAAATCCGCGCGGCTTCGGGGGCGACGTAGCGCATGCTGGTGCCGTGGAAGCCGTAGCGGCGGAAGGCGTGTTTTTTGCGCAATTCGCGCGGTACGGCGTAGGTATAGGCGCGTTCGGGCATGGTTTGGTGGAACGAGGTGTCCATCACGCCGACGTTGGGCAGGCCGGGGAAGTGTTCCTGCGCGGCGAGGATGCCGCTGATGTTGGCGGGGTTGTGCAGCGGGGCGAGCGGGATGCAGGCTTTCAGTTCGTCGAGGACGTCTTGGTCGATGAGGACGGACTCGTGATATTTTTCGCCGCCGTGGGCGATGCGGTGGCCGATGGCTTTGATGCGGTCGTGCAGGCCGTGTTTTTCCAGTTCGTTCAACAGCATACCCACCGCGCCGGCGTGGCAGTTGCGGCCGGTCAGGGGAACTTGGCGTTTGTTGCCGTCTTTGCTGAAGGTGATGACGGCTTCGGGCGTACCCAAACGTTCGCCGAGGCAGCTTAGGACGACGCTGCCGCTTTTGCGGTCGATAACGGCACCTTTGAGCGAGGAACTGCCGCAGTTCAGGACGAGGATGAGTTGGTCGGACATGATATTTCTCCTTGTAGTTTGTGGTTGTTTTTTTGGTGGGGTCGTCTGAAAAAGGATGGGCGTTGGGCGGGGTGTGTTTCAGACGACCTTTTGGGCAAGCTTATGCCGCATTTTCTATCGTCATTCCCGCGCAGGCGGGAATCCATATTTGCTCACAAGCAAGCTCTGATAAAAATCAGGAAACAGAATATCGACTGTGGATTCCCGCCTGCGCGGGAATGACGGCGGTTAGACTATTCGACTTTATTGCAATCCTTTATCAAATGTCGTCTGAAACAGTGGACAGTGATGTCCGTCCTACATGATTTCAAAAACAATCATCGGGAACGCGCACCCGCCCTTCCATAATCACGCGCGCACTGCGGCTCATAACGGCTTTTTTCACCACCCAGATGCCGTCCGAACACTCTGCCGCCGCGCCGACGCGCAATGTGCCGGAAGGATGGCCGAAGCGCACTTCGTTGCGCGTTCCGCCGCCTGCGGCGAGGTTGACCAGCGTGCCGGGGACGGAAGCAGCAGCGGCGATGGCGACCGAGGCGGTGCCCATCATGGCATGGTGCAGTTTGCCCATGCTCAGGGCGCGTACCAGCAGATCGATGTCGGCAGCGTTCACGGTTTTGCCGCTGGAGGCGGTGTAATCGGCGGCGGGGGCGACGAAGGCGACTTTCGGCGTGTGCGCGCGGGCGGCGGCCTCGGACACGTCGTTAATCAAGCCCATTTTCAGCGCACCGTAAGCGCGGATTTTCTCGAATTTTTCCAGCGCAGCGGCATCGTTGTTGATGTCGTCCTGCAACTCTTTGCCTGTGTAACCCAAGTCGGCGGCGTTCAGGAAAACGGTTGGAATGCCGGCATTGATGAGCGTGGCTTTCAGACGACCTATGTCCGGAACGTCCAGCTCGTCCACCAGATTGCCGGTCGGAAACATACTGCCTTCGCCGTCGGCGGGATCGAGGAATTCGATTTGCACTTCGGCGGCGGGAAAGGTAACGCCGTCCAACTCGAAATCCCCCGTTTCCAACACTTCGCCGTTTTGCATAGGAACGTGGGCGATGATGGTTTTGCCGATGTTTTTCTGCCAGATTTTCACCGTGCAGATGCCGTCTGAAGGGATTTTGCCTTTATCGACCAAGCCCTGCTCGATGGCGAACGCGCCCACGGCGGCGGTGAGGTTGCCGCAATTACCGCTCCAATCGACGAAAGGCTTGTCGATGGAAACTTGCCCGAAAAGGTAATCGACGTCGTGGTCGGCACGTTCGGACTTGTCCAAAATCACCGCCTTGCTGGTGGACGAGCTGGCGTTGCCCAAACCGTCTATCTGCTTGCCGTAGGGGTCGGGGCTGCCGAGTACGCGCAACAGGATTTTGTCGCGCGCGCTACCCGCTTCCCGCGCCGCCTCGGGCAGGTCGGATCGTTTGAAAAACACGCCTTTTGATGTACCGCCGCGGTAGTAAACGGCGGGGATTTTGATTTGCGGCATTCTGTTTCTCCTTGTTTCTGATTCGGGTTTTCAGACGACCTCTACGCCGCGTTTCCTTCCAAAAAGTCCTGTGCAAACCGTTGCAGCACGCCGCCGGCTTCGTACACCAGCACTTCCTCTGCGGTATCGAGGCGGCAGGTCACGGGGACTTCGACGGTTTCGCCGTTTTTGCGGTGGATGACGAGGGTCAGGTCGCCGCGCGGTTTGCGTTCGCCGACCACGTCGTAGGTTTCCGTGCCGTCCAGTTGCAGGGTATGGCGGTTGGTGCCGGGCTTGAATTGCAGCGGCAAGACGCCCATGCCGATGAGGTTGGTGCGGTGGATGCGCTCAAAACCTTCGGCGGCGATGGCTTCCACGCCCGCCAGCCGCACGCCTTTTGCAGCCCAGTCGCGGCTTGAGCCTTGACCGTAGTCTGCACCGGCAATAATGATGAGCGGCTGTTTACGGTTCATATAGGTTTCGATGGCTTCCCACATACGCATCACTTGACCTTCAGGTTCAACGCGTGCCAACGAACCTTGGCGTACGCTGCCGTCTTCGTTTCTCACCATTTCGTTAAACAGTTTCGGATTGGCGAAGGTTGCGCGTTGGGCGGTCAAGTGGTCGCCGCGGTGGGTTGCGTAAGAGTTGAAGTCTTCTTCAGGCAAACCCATTTTTGCCAAATATTCGCCTGCCGCACTGCTAGCCAAAATCGCATTGGATGGTGAGAGATGGTCGGTGGTAATGTTGTCGGGCAAAATCGCCAGCGGACGCATACCTCTTAATGTGCGTTCCCCTGCCAGTGCGCCTTCCCAGTAAGGCGGGCGGCGGATATAGGTGGACATTGGACGCCAGTCGTACAGCGGGCTTGGTGCTTTTTGCGCTGTGCCGGTGTCGAACATCGGGATATAAACGTCGCGGAATTGTTGCGGTTTCACATATTCGGCAACGATGGCATCGATTTCTTCATCGGTAGGCCAAATATCTTTCAGGCGGATTTCTTTGCCGTCTGCAACGCCGAGTACATCGTTTTCAATATCGAAACGGATGCTGCCTGCCAGCGCGTAGGCAACGACCAACGGAGGCGAAGCGAGGAAAGCCTGTTTCGCATACGGATGGATACGGCCGTCGAAGTTGCGGTTGCCTGACAATACGGCGGTAGCGTACAAATCGCGGTCGATGATTTCCTGCTGGATTTTCGGATCCAGCGCGCCGCTCATGCCGTTACAGGTGGTACATGCGAAGGCAACGATACCGAAGCCGAGTTTTTCCATTTCAGGCAGCAGGCCTGCTTCTTTCAAATAGATTTCGGCTACTTTTGAACCCGGGGCAAACGAAGATTTCACCCAAGGTTTGCGTTGCAAGCCGAGGCGGTTGGCATTGCGTGCCAACAGCGCGGCGGCGACAACGTTGCGCGGATTGGAAGTATTGGTACACGAAGTAATCGCGGCAATAACCACTGCACCGTCAGGCATTTGGCCGTCTGAAGGCTCTTCATAAGGTTTTGCCAAGCCTTTGCTGGCCAAATCGGCAGTCGCAAAACGGGCATGCGGGTTACTTGGGCCTGCCATGTTGCGCGTTACGCTGCTCAAATCAAATTTCAAAACGCGAGGATAAACGGCGGTTTTCAAGGCATCTGCCCACAAGCCTGCGGTTTTGGCGTAGATTTCTACCAATTTCACTTGCGCGTCGTCGCGACCGGTCAGTTTCAAATAATCAATGGTTTGCTCATCAATAGCGAACATCGCGGCAGTCGCGCCGAACTCCGGCGTCATGTTGGAAATGGTCGCGCGGTCGCCGATGGACAAACTTCTTGCGCCCTCACCGAAAAATTCGACAAATGCGCCAACCACGCGCTCTTTACGCAAGAATTCGGTCAGTGCCAACACGATGTCGGTGGCAGTAATGCCCGGCTGGCGTTTGCCGGTCAGCTCAACGCCGACAATATCAGGCAGACGCATCATGGATGCACGGCCCAACATCACGGTTTCGGCTTCCAAACCGCCCACGCCTACGGAAATCACGCCCAATGAATCGACGTGCGGCGTATGAGAGTCAGTACCCACACAAGTATCAGGGAATGCCACGCCGTTTTTGACTTGGACAACCGGAGACATTTTTTCCAAGTTGATTTGGTGCATGATGCCGTTGCCCGCCGGAATCACGTCCACATTTTCAAAAGCGGTTTTCGTCCAGTTGATAAAGTGGAAACGGTCTTCATTGCGGCGGTCTTCGATTTCGCGGTTTTTGCGGAACGCATCGGGGTCGTAGCCGCCGCATTCCACTGCCAGCGAGTGGTCGACGATAAGCTGCGTCTGCACCACCGGATTCACTTTGGCAGGATCGCCGCCCTTCTCTGCAATCGCATCGCGCAAGCCCGCCAAATCCACCAGCGCGGTCTGCCCCAAAATATCGTGGCACACCACCCGCGCGGGATACCACGGAAAGTCGATTTCCTGCTTGCCTTCTATCAACTGGCCCAGCCAGCTTTGCAGCGTCGGCAAATCAACTTTGTCCGCGCGGTTGACCAAGTTCTCCGCCAAAATGCGGCTCGTGTAAGGCAGCTTGTCGTAAGAGCCGGCTTGAATGTCCTCACACGCCGCACGCGCGTCGTAGTATTCCAAATCCGTACCGGGCAGCGGTTTGCGGTAACGTTGGTTGGCAGCCATGTTCAGTTCTCCTGTGGATCTATTTTTCTTGTGGTTTGAGGTTTCAGACGACGTTTGTTGGAAGGGGTCGTCTGAAACTTTAATATTCAGTTTTTAATGGATAACAACGATTGCACGTTGTCTGAAATCCGTTCGGCTCGCGGGCTTTTCCTGCATTTTGGCGAAACCGTGAAAAAAGTTGCCGCGCTGCCTCCGTCATTCCCGCCGCGGCCTGTCCTCGCTTAGGCGGGGGCGGGAATGACGGCAGACGTTGCGGCTGGTTTTTCAGACGACCTTCTCTCTCTCGCATATTTCAACAGGCCGTCTGAAAAGCGGAACCGTAGGCGAATCTCAGTTTTCCGCGGGTAAAACCCACGCTACACGTCGTCTGAAATCCGATTGGTATTTCCTACGGCTGTGGTCCGTCTCAGCGTTCCTCAATCTCCACAAACGCCAAATCTTCAGGGCCGGTGTAGTTCGCGCTCGGACGGATGATTTTGCCGTCTTTGCGCTGTTCGAGGACGTGTGCCGCCCAGCCGGTGGAGCGCGAAATCACGAAAAGCGGCGTGAACATGGCGGTCGGTACGCCGAGTTTTTGGTAGGACACAGCGGAGAACCAGTCTAAGTTGGGGAACATCTTTTTCTCTTCCCACATCACGCTCTCCAAGCGTTCGGCGATGTCGAAGAGGCGCATGTCGCCCGCTTCGCGGCTCAAACCGCGCGCCACTTCTTTAATCACGACGTTGCGCGGGTCGGAAATGGTGTAAACCGGATGGCCGAACCCGATAACGATTTCTTTGCGGGCGATGCGTTCGCGGATGTCGGCTTCGGCTTCGTCGGCGTTGCGGTAGCGTTTTTGGATGTCGTAGGCAACTTCGTTCGCGCCGCCGTGTTTCGGACCTTTGAGCGCGCCGATGGCGCCGGTGATGCAGGAATACATGTCCGAACCCGTACCGGCAATCACGCGGGCGGTGAAGGTGGAGGCGTTGAACTCGTGTTCCGCATACAGAATCAGTGAAACGTGCATGGCCTTAACCTGCGATTCGGTCGGGCGTTTGCCGTGCAAAAGGTGCAGGAAGTGGCCGCCGATGGTGTCTTCCTTGCTTTCGACGTCGATGCGTTTGCCGTTGTGCGAATATTGATACCAGTAGAGCAGGATGCTGCCGAGGCTGGCAATGAGTTTGTCCGCAATATCGCGCGCTTCGCTTTCGGGGTGGCTTTCGCGTTCGGGATGAACGCAGCCGAGCATGGACACGCCGGTACGCATGACGTCCATCGGATGCGTGTGCGCAGGCAGGCTTTCCAAAACCTTAATCACGCGGATAGGCAGGCCGCGCATGGATTTGAGCTTGGCTTTGTAGGCGGCGAGTTCGAATTTGTTGGGCAGGTGGCCGTGAATCAGCAGGTAGGCGACTTCTTCAAACTCGCATTTCTGCGCCAAATCGAGGATGTCGTAACCGCGGTAGCTCAAATCGTTGCCGGTGCGGCCGACGGTACACAGCGCGGTATTGCCCGCCGCCACGCCGGAGAGGGCAACGGATTTTTTCGGTTTGAAGGTCGGGGTTTCGGTGGTTGCAGTCATGGTATTTCTCCTTTGTGTTTTATGGGTTTTGGGTTTTCAGACGACCTATTCAAGGTTGAGGGTCGTCTGAAAACGGTTTTTTACTTCTGAAACAATTTATCCAGCTTCTGCTCGAAGTCGTGATAATTCAAATGCTCGTAAAGCTCGGCGCGGGTCTGCATGGTATCGACCACCGCCGCCTGCGTGCCGTCGCGCATAATCGCCTCATAAACATTCAGCGCGGCCTTGCTCGCGGCGCGGAACGACGAGAGCGGATACAGCACCAGCGACACGCCGTTGTCCGCCAGCTCGCGCTGCGTATAAAGCGGCGTCGCGCCGAATTCGGTAATGTTCGCCAACACGGGCACTTTCACCGCGTCCGCAAATTGCCGGTACATCGCCAAATCCGTCATCGCTTCGGGGAAAATCATGTCCGCGCCCGCTTCCACGCAAGCCTGCGCCCGCTCGATGGCGGCATCCAAACCTTCCACCGCCAGCGCGTCCGTCCGCGCCATAATCACAAAATTCTCATCCACGCGCGCATCGACGGCGGCTTTAATGCGGTCTACCATTTCATCTTTAGAAACAATGGCCTTGTTCGGACGATGCCCGCAACGCTTCTGCGCCACCTGGTCTTCGATATGCACCGCTGCCACACCCGCACGCTCGAAGTTGCGAATCGTGCGCGCGATATTGAACGCCCCGCCCCAGCCGACATCGATGTCCACCAGCAAAGGCGTATCCACATTGTCCGTAATCCGCCGCGCATCAATCAGCACATCTTCCATCGTGGTGATGCCCAAATCCGGAATCCCGCACGAACAGGCCGCCACGCCGCCGCCCGACAGATACACCGCCTTAAACCCGCTCTGCGTCGCCAGCCGCGCAAAATAAGCGTTCACGCAGCCGACCACGGCAAGGGGATTCGACTCCTTCACAGCTTGGCGGAAACGGGTGCCGGCAGAAAGTTGGCTCATGATATTTCTCCTTTGTAGATTAGATTTTTTTCAGTATCGACTCAGCGGCCCGGTTTCCGCAAAACCTGAAACGAACCGTTCAAAAAGAAACAATGGTTTCAAAACCGTTTTCAGACGACCTTTCAAAACCCAAACCTACCAGGTCGTCTGAAAAATCAAAATCAATAAAAACAATCAGTTAACAAATTTAATACAAACAATTCGGCTAAGGCAGAGGTATATGGATTTTTAATAATTTTTAAATTCGGAAAGGAAATACAGTTGGAAAGACAGAATTTTCAAAACCCAAACCGTCCGCAGAAATGCGGAAACCCCGGTTCGGGCGAAGAGCCGTCAGACCGCCGCGACTGCCCAAAAGCAGACGACGACGGATGCGGCAGAGATAGAAGACGATCTATAACAAGACGGAGAAGTTTGGTACAGATTCATGATAGGGTTCCTTTGTAGTACTATGTAGTTTTTATAAGTATGGACAAATTTAAAAAATAATTTTCAGGCTGTCAAACACTTTTTCTAAAATATTTTTAAAAAATTCAATCATTAATAAACAATACTTCATAAATAAAACCAAAAACTCCCGCCTCAAAACAACCCAAATCTATAACTGACGGAGATTATACCGTTCCAAACCAATCAGAACGATTTTAAACAATCTATCTCAAAAACAAATATAATTAATTCATTTTTCGAGAATTTTTATTCAAGCGCGAAAATAGGTATCCACACCACCCAAACCGCCCAATTTTGCACTCACTTACTTTCAGACGACCAAAATCAAGATAGCATCATGATTTTGAATTAAAAATAATAAGATTTAAAAATGTAGTCATATGTAGTTTTAAATATAAAAAGGTCGTCTGAAAACCGTAACCCTATGATTTCAGATGACCTCACTCCCAGCCGTCGTTTTTGGTTTACCTGTCAGAGAAAGTTTTGTATTTCATGAAAAAGTTGTTTACTTATATCAGATTCAGGTTCATCCACCCTAAAACACAAAAAGGTCGTCTGAAACCTATAAACACATGGTTTCAGACGACCTTTTCTCACATTCTCAGCACGCGCTATGACTCTGTTTGATGCCGCTTTAGGCGCATGGCGAAAAACACCATCACCGCGCCCAACACTAGCGCGCTGCCCATCGCCAGATGGATGCCGTCGAGCATGGCCTGTTGCGGCGAGGCGGCGGAGGACAGTTTCTCGCCGATATTGGTCGCGCCGACGAAAAATGCCGCGCCGATCGCGCCGGCAATCGGGTTGATGGTGGTCAGAATCGCCGCGCCGTGGGGATTGAGTTTTTTCGGCAGCGCGTTCAAGCCGTGGGTTTCGCCCGTTACGCAGGCGGATACAGACACCGCCATCAGCGTGAACATGGCGGTCAGCATCATGACTTGCGTGTCAATCCGCAAAAACAGCCACAACACCGCCAGCGACACCGTCAGCATCACCGTGGCGGGCAACACGACAAACCGTCCGCCTTTCTTGTCCAGCAGTTTGCCGAACAAAGGCGCGGCAACCGCTTGGGCGATACTCGCGGGCATCAAAATCAGCCCCGTCGCCGTACCCGTCAGCATCAGCACCTGCTGCGTGTACATCGGCATCAGCAGTTCCAAACCTAAAAACAGGAATACCGCGCCCGCCAGAATCACGACGCAGTGGCGGAACTGCTTATATTCAAACGCCCGAAGGTTCAGCAGCGGCGTCGCCAAGCGGGACTGGCGGTATGCGAACCAGCCCACCAACGCGACGGAGGCGGCAAACAGCAGGATAAATTCCGCCAGCGGCAGACTGGCGAAATTACTGCTCGCATACACCAGCCCGCCGAAGCCAACAATCGACAGTACGGCAGACAAAATATCAATCTTCGGACGGCTGATGGTGCTCAAATTAACCGTCAGATACTTGCCCACCAACGCCATCGCCGCCAGCATAAACGGCGCGGTAAAGCCGAACAGCACGCGCCAATGCGTGTGGTCGATGATGATGCCCGACAGCGTCGGCCCTATCGCGGGCGCGGCGGTGAACATCATGGTAATCACGCCCATCGCCGTTCCGCGTTTGTTCGGCGGGTAAATCGACAAAACGCCGTTAAACAGGAGCGGCACGAAAAACGCGGCAGACACCGCCTGCACCATCCGCCCCGCGACCAGAATCCCGAAAGTCGGCGCAAACGCGCAAATCAGCGAACCCGCCAGAAACGTCGCCTGCGTAAACAACACCATCTTGCGCGTTTCAAACCATTGAATCACGCCTGCCGTAATCGGCGTGAACGCGCCCATCACCAGCAAAAAGCCCGTCGTCAGCCATTGGACGGTGGTCTTATCGACACCGAAGTCCTTCATAATCGGCGTGAGCGCGACATTTAAAAGCGTGTCGTTGAGATAGCCGAAAAACGCGCCGATAAACAGCGTCGCCACAACGGTTTTGGCAGGAAAATCGGGATTGTCGGCGTGGTATTCGTGAGCCGTATCGTCTGTTTCAAAATCGGAAGCGTGCATAACATCGTATTGAAATGTTTGAGGAACACGGATTTTAGCATGGAGATGCAAAAGGTCGTCTGAAACTATAGTGGATTAAATTTAAATCAGGACAAGGCAACGAAGCCGCAGACAGTACAGATAGTACGGAACCGATTCACTTGGTGCTTCAGCACCTTAGAGAATCGTTCTCTTTGAGCTAAGGCGAGGCAACGCCGTACCGGTTTAAAGTTAATCCACTATACAACGCGACAATAAAATTATTGGGTATACACTCGATGAGTAGGAGCAGTTATTCAGGGCCGTATGGCCTCCTGCTGAAAAATGTCAGCCTCAAGATAAGTAATAAGTTTATTCGCTATAAAGCCTGTCCGAACCTGTTTTCGATAGGCATTTTTTTATTTTAAAACAGCAGGTTGTTTTTCAGTAAGGTATTTCCAATAGCGTTGCGGCATTTGTTGGCGGTGCAAGCGGGGATTGCGTCGGGATGGAATATTGCTGCTGTTGAAATAGTCCTGCCAAAGGGCTTGGTAACTGCGTTCGTCAGGGGTGTACGATGTTTGGATGCGGTCGGCTTCAAGCCCGTTGATTGCGTGCAGGCCGTTTGGGTCGCTTAAGATGCCGTAATGGCGCTGCATATCGAATATTGCCCATTGCTGTTGCGGATAACGGTTGCGGAAATGGCGTGTAATCAAGGGCAACACATCGTATTGAGGTTCGATACGCGCGAGATACAGACCGTCTGTCAGCTCTTCAAAACGGACAAACGCTTCCATCCGGTGTTTTTCATGTCCGACGGTTTTCACCCATTGCGCCCATTGCATCACATCGTAAAGACCGTAATCGCAGAGCACGTCTTTGCGCATCGGGCGGGCAAGCATCAGGCTGACGATGCGCAGAAAAGTGTCGGGCATCTCAGGTAGGGCGATTAAAAAACCATACAGCAGTTTGACCATACCGCTGCGCCCGATTTGCTGTTCGAGCCGTTTGAAAACGCGCTGGGCGCGTTCGGGGGAGGTGGTAACGGTTTCGCTGTGGCTGAATAAATCCGTATCCTGCGCATCATGGGTAATATGCACGTTTTCAGGAGCGTATTTGCAGGCGTAAACATGAAACACGGTGCTTAACAGGCCGTCGAAGCTGCCGTCGTAGTGCAAAGTGAGTTGCATAATGTTGACCTTTTCGTTATCAGCCGAACAAATCGGTTTGCACGGCATCGCTTTGGCTGAATTTGGAGCGTGTGTTTTGTAAAAGCAGGCCGCGCAGTTGCGGGCTGTCGATTAGGTCGGCGTAGCGGTTGGGTTCGGGCAGGGTGATGAAATAGCGTGCGCGGTTTAGTGCCACGCCCATTTTGCGCAGGTGTGCCATGGTAATCATGCGGAAGCGGCGCGCCTGTACGATTTTACGGGCGGACTTCACGCCGATACCGGGCACGCGCAAGATGATTTCAAGCGGCGCGTGTTGCAGCGGCACGGGAAACCATTCGCGGTGGCGCAGCGCCCAAGCGAGCTTGGGGTCGAAATCCAAGTCGAGAAAAGGTTGCTGTTCGTCTAAGATTTCATGATCGGAAAAGCCGTAAAAACGCATCAGCCAATCTGCCTGATAGAGCCGGTTTTCGCGTCGCAGCGGCACTTGTGTCGATAAAGGCGGCAGGTGTTTGTCTTCCAATACCGGTACATAGCCCGAGTAATACACGCGTTTGAGGCCGTAATGGCGGTAAAACCCGCCTGCGGCGCGGATGATTTGGCGGTCGGTTTCGCCTGCCGCGCCGATAATGAACTGCGTGCTTTGTCCGGCAGGGGCGAACTTGGGCGTGGATTTGATGGTTTTGCGGCTGTCGGCAAAGGCGGTGATTTCGTTACGGACAAACGCCATCGGTTGCGTCATATCGCTGTGTTTTTTTTCGGGCGCGAGCAGCTTGAGGCCGGAAACGGTGGGGATTTCCATGTTGACGCTGAGGCGGTCGGCATACAGCCCGGCTTCGTGCAGGATTTCGGCAGACGCTTTCGGAATGGTTTTGAGATGGATGTAGCCGTTAAATCGATGTTCTTCGCGCAGTTTTTTAGCAATCCGCACCAAGCGTTCCATGGTGTAGTCGGCGTTTTTGAAGATGCCGGAACTCAAAAACAGTCCTTCGATATAGTTGCGGCGGTAAAAGCTCATGGTCAAATCCACCACTTCATCGACCGTAAACGCCGCGCGCGGGATGTCGTTGCTGCGGCGGGAAGCGCAATAAGCGCAGTCGTAGATGCAATGGTTGGTCAGCAGGATTTTCAGCAGCGATACGCAGCGGCCGTCTTCGGTGAAACTGTGGCAGATGCCCGCGCGCGAAGAGTTGCCCAAGCCTTGCCCGTCGTTGCCGCGCGAACCGCCGCTCGACGAGCAGGAAACATCATATTTGGCGGCATCGGCTAAAATTTCGAGCTTACGGCTGATTTTTTGATAGTCCATAGCTTATCTGTTATTAGAGAAAGTTAAGTTTTTTTATTATAATTGTAAGATTTTATTTAGTCAGCTAAATTTTTCCTTAGTTTGAAGGATGATTCAGACAGACATGATGCCTGTCTAAGCATTTATGAAGGTTTGTAACGCGACAGAATGCTACGTTTTGGATTGAAAGCAAAATGCAAGATATTCGGGTTAAGCAGGAGTATGATGAAAAACGCGCCGATAAACAGCGTCGCCACAATGGTTTTAGAAAGGAAGTTGGGATTGTCGGCGTGGTATCCGTGAGCCATATTTTCTGAGTCAATATCGGAAGCGTTAATATCAACATATTGAAATATTTTAGGCATGCAGATTGGCATGGATATGCAAAAGGTCGTCTGAAACCCGATACCGGATTTTCAGACGACCTTTGAAGCTTGATAATTATTTTCCCGAATGCCGTTTTACCAGCTTCGTCCAGTTGATATAGCCGTAAACCGAATTGCACAAATACATGACGTACATCAGCAAAAGCGGCAGGCTCGTTTCTCCGTTTTTCAACCATGCCGCAGCCCACAGCGAAATCGTCAGGATATTGACCACAATCCACAATGCCCATTGCTCGCGGTAGCGCAGAATCATCAACACCTGAGCCACAATCGACACGACGACCGTTACGCCGTCGAGGGTCGGCAACGCGCTGCCTAAGTGGTGCAGCCATTCGATATATGCCGAAGTCCCCACAACGGACACGGCAACCACCAGCAGCCACTGCCTGACCGTCAACGCCTTCGCCTTCACTTCCTCCGTTTCTGCCGTTTCGCCCAAAGCCATATGTTTGCGCCACATAGCGAAACCGACAAACTGGACAGGCACATACACCAATAAATTCAGCATCATCTCGCCGTAGAGCTTAAACGTATAGGAAACATAAGCATACAGCGATACGGAAATCAGCCCAAACAAATAATTGCTGATTTTCCCTTTACCGACGAAGACGACGCACAAAATGCCCGTTACCGCCGCAATGCTCGCCAGCCATGAGTCAGGATTGAAGACGAACACGACCGCCTGTATCCCCAAAAACATCAGCAGCCACACCGCTTCGAAATGCGTCCAACCGCCGAACAATTCGCGTTTCCACCAGTCTAATGACATGATTTTTCCCTCTTTTTTCTTTATTGATGCTCGATGTGGGATGCCTCTCAAACCCAAAAATCCATCCCATATTGCATATGTTTTACATTATGCGTAAGTTTCAATTCGCACGCAATAAAACAATTACTAAAGTTATATATCTAATTAAAACTGTTGTCCAAGGAATACAGTGAATCCGAAAAAAACAAGGCTTTCCATCTGTCGATATGTCTTCAAGCAACTGAATTTTCATCAAAATTCCCATAACAACCGCAAAGAAACGAAATCTCAGCGTGTACGACCTGCCCGTAGATAAAGCCGCCTTAACGCGATGCCCTAATCTTGACCGTTATCCGCGCCCATTTTAAAATGAATTTACGAATCGTTTTTATTTTCACACAATCAGGAGAAAATTTATGGCAAAAAAAGTCAGCATTTTAGTAGGCAGCCTGCGTAAAGGATCGTTCGCCCGCAAAGTGGCGCAAAACGTCATCCCCATGTTCCCCGAAGGCTACGAAGCCCAAATCGTCGAAATCGGCGGCTTGCCGCTCTACAATTTCGACTACGACGACCCCGCCGAAACCGACTTCCCCACGCCCGAAAGCTACACTGCCTTCCGCGAAACCATCAAAGCCTCCGCCGGCGTATTGTTCGTTACCTCCGAAAACAACCGCACTGTCCCCGCCTGTCTGAAAAACGCGGTAGACATCGGCTCCAAACCCAACGCCGACGTCGCATGGAAAAACACGCCCGCAGGCATCATCAGCCATTCCGTCGGCAAAATGGGCGGTTACAGCTCGCAAAAAAACCTGCGCCTCGCCTTGTCTTACTTCAATATGCCGCTGACCGGACAGCCCGAAGTCTTCCTCGGCAACTCCCCTACTCTGTTTGACGATAACGGCAAACTCATCGAATCGGCACGCAGCTTCGTCCAAGGCTATATCGATCAACTCGTCGCCCTGATCGAGAAAAATCCCAAATAAGCCGTCATCTATTCCGTCAGAGCATTTCTATAAAAAAAGGTCGTCTGAAAACCCATACCGAAGGTTTTCAGACGACCTTTCTATCCCGCCGCTTTACGCGGTTTCTTTCTTGCTCAACGTCAGACCCGTCCAGCCGAACAGCAGCGTCAAAATCAGGCTCAGATAGCAGAAGAAGGCATAAGGCAGGTATTCCCAGACGGGTACGCCGAGGGCGTGGCTGATGAACACACCGCACACGCTCCACGGCACAAGCGGATTGATGACCGTACCCGCGTCTTCCAGCGTGCGCGAAAGGTTGCGCGAATGCAGTCCGAGCTTGTCGTACACGGGTTTGAAGGTTTCGCCGGAAAGCAAAATACTCAAATATTGTTCGCCGATGAGGAAATTGACGCCGACCGACGTAGCGGCAACGCTGAATGTGGCGCGTCCGGCGGTGGTCAGGAACGCGCGGATGGCGTCCAGCAGCGACGGAATCACGCCGAGCGTAAACAATAATCCACCCAAACTCATGCCGAGAATCACGATGGTTTGCGTGAAGAACATGCTTTCCAAACCGCCGCGCGAAATGAGTTTGGCGATGTCTTGAAACGCTTCGCCTTCGAGTTTGTAGCCGCCGTAAAACCATGTGCCGAGCTGGTTCAAGTCGGGCGTGCTGTGGAAATAAGTTACCGCAAGCGCGGCGAGGATGGTGAAGAGCATGGCGACAACGGCGTTGATGCGCAACAGCGCCAGCACGACCAACAGCGCAAACGGAATCAGCGAATAGCCGTGCACCAAGCCCGTCGCTTCAAGCTGGCTGCGGAAGGATTCGACGCTGTTCAAATCGTGGGCGGCAACATTGGGCAAGAGCCACAGCATCAATGCCGCGCTGATGAGCCACGCGGGAATGGTGGTGTACATCATGTTTTTGATGTGTTCGAACAAATCAATGCCGACGATGGAGGCGGAAATACCCGTGGTATCGGAGAGCGGGGACATTTTGTCGCCAAAGAACGCGCCGGAAACAATCGCACCCGCCGTCATCGCCAAATCGGCATGAAACGCCGCCGCCATGCCCATAAAGGCAACGCCGACGGTGGCGCAAGTGGTCAAACTGCTGCCGATGGACACACCGATGACGGAACAAAGCGCAAAGGCGGAGAAATAGAAATAAGTAGGGGAAATAAGCCCGAAACCGTAATACATCAGCGTTGGAATCGCGCCGCTCATCATCAGCGCGCTGACCATCAGCCCGATGAAGAAAAACAGGTAAATCGCGCCCATGCCCTGCCCCACCGCGCCGACCATGCCTTTTTGCATGTCGTTATATTTCAACCCGCGCGCGAGGCCGTAGAGGATAAGGACGGTAATGGCGGCAATGATGGACATATGGGGCAGCCAGCCCAGCGAAATGATGGTGTAACCCATCGCCCCGATTAACGCCACGACGACGGCAAGAGCTTCTCCGCGCGGCATATCGAGCAGTGATTTGAATGTAAACATATTGCTTTGCCTGTTTTGTGTGTATTTAACGAAGTTTAGCACACGGGGTCGTCTGAAAAACCGCTTTTCAGACGATCCCGTGATTTTTTATGAATGTAGCAATAGATTTTTATTAAAACAATATAATTTTAAATTGGATTTTTTAGAAGAAAATATCTATTTTTTAGTATTTAAGAAATATTATGGCTTTTTATACCACAGATAACCATATCGGCCATCATATGAAAATACTGGGCGAATTTCGTTTTATTCCGCTTCACACTGTTTCAAGTTAAACCTTGCCGCAGACGCTTCGCGTTTGTAATCTGTTTCGTTGATGTAATTTGGCCGATAATCCCGCAGCCATTCGGACAATGGGGCAAGCGTTTTGCGGCAGGCCGCTTTATCTCCGGCATTTTTAAAGCTGACTGCCAAGTCATTCAAAACCCGCATCCAGTCGGTCAGATAGAGGAATCTGCCGCATTGGTTCAGATATTGCCGCTTTAGGTTTGCCGCCTCTCGGAAACGTTTTTCCCGATAGGCAGCCCGGAAACGCCGCTCTGCCGCTTCTGCATATTTCGGGGCGCAGGCCGTCGGCATTTTATAATAAACCCTGTCGAAAAAAGCATTATGCCCGCAATAGCTTTGACAGGCTTCTCGGGCGGTTTCGGGGATGTCCAAACGCACGCTGTCGCGCTTGAAACTGAAATGCACGACACAGCCCTCCCCGTCACTGGCAATACGGTTGCGAACGATGCCTTCATAATCGCACACATTGCCGTTTGGATTGACTGTACTGACGGAAAAACTGCTGCCCTCAAGCGTCAACACCCCGCTACTGAGCCGGTCGTCGGCAATGACGTAGTTTTGTGCGGCAGCATGCAGGGATAACACGGCGGGAAGTAAAAAGATTAAGGGTTTCATCAATACGGACACTCCTCAGAATTGACGGTCTCAGGCACTTGGCAAAGCTTTCACGCCCGAAATGGATTCATTAAGAAAATACCCTTACCTCCTTTTCCACCCAAGCAGGAAGGAAGGCAGGAACTTTCACGGTTTGAATGGGCTATATTTCTGTAAAAAGGTCGTCTGAAAACGTTCAGACGACCTTTGGGTTTTATTTGCAGGTTTTCATATTCAGGCTGCCGTAGCGGCCGACGATGTTGCGGATTTCCTGTGCGTCTTTTTCATCGACCGACATGAAGATGACGGTCATGCGGGAAACGCTGAGGGTGCTGTCGGCGGCGTTGCCTTTGTCGTCTTGTTCGACGATACGCGCGCCGCCGAAGCCTGCTGCGGACAGGCGCGAGATGAGGACTTGTGCGGAGGAGCGGCTCTTCATCACGCCGAGGCTGATTTCGCCGTTGTGAAGCGTGCCGTTGAAGCCTTTGTTGCCGAGCGCTTCGAGGCGGTTCATGGCTTCGCTGTCGGCGGGCAGCACGACGCGGAAGGTTTTGGCGGCGTGGTCTTTCGATGCGCCGCGTTTTTCTACGGTGCGGCTGGCGGCGTGCGGCCAGCGGGTCAGCAGGCCTTTGATGCGGTGGTAGTCGTCTTCATCCAGGGTAACGCTGGCGTTAGACGTACATTGGCGGGCGGCGGCTGCGTTTTTGGCGGCGGGATTTTCGTTGGCGGCAGCATTCGGATTGGTGTTTTCGGCGGCGGCTTTTTCTTTTTCGCGGCGGGCTTTTTCTTCACGTTCTTTTTTTTCTTTTTCGCGGCGCGCCTGTTCCTCTTCTTCTTTTTTCTTGCGTTCGGCTATGGCTTCTTCGGATTCAGGCTCGGGCAGGTCGGCTTGTGTTTCGTCGGTTTGCAGCCAGTCGGGTTGCGCGTTGTCGGCAGGCGCGGGGGCTTGCTGCGGGCGCAGGGATTCGGGTTGGGCGAGTTCGTGGGCGCCGCCTTCTACGGGCGCGGCGTTGGGGGATTTGGCGTTGTTGAGGCGGTGCGTAATCATGCCGCCGAAGACGATGATGTTGAGTGCCACGAGGGCGGCGAAAAGCCATTTCATGAGTTGTTTTCCTTTTTTGTGTTCGGTTGCCGTTGCGGTGTGCGGGCGGTTTTGTGTTGTTATTGGTTGTGGCGGATCGGCATCAAAGCCAACCCGCTGAAGTTTGCTGCGTCTGAAGGTCGTCTGAAAAGCGGTGTTGCGTTTCAGACGACCTTTTTGATTCTGCGCTACGGCATTGCTGCTTATTCGGGCAATTTATCAGGCTGTTCCTGCTCTTGCGCGACCCAGTTCAATAAGCCGTAAATGACGAGATTATCTACAATTTTTACTGTATTGTCCAAAACAAACTGCTTGGGCAGGGCGTTGACGACTTTGCTTGCGCCGCCGCCGGTGATGATGACGTCGACGGGTTTGCCTTCGCCCGTTTTTTGTTGCAGCCGCCCGTGCATCATGATGACGGCTCCGCAAACGGCATCCATCATGCCGCTGGTGATGGCGTTGGGCGTGGTGGTGGGGAAGGGGTACACTTTGCCGGCGGGGCGGTCGAGGTTGGCGGTTTTGGCGGCGAGGGCTTCTTTCATGAGGTGGAAGCCGGGCATGATGGTGCCGCCGAGGTAATGGTTGTCTTCGGTGAGGGCGTCGGTGGTTACGGCGGTGCCGCAGCTAACGACGACGCAGGCGTTTTGGCTAAAACGGCGGCTGCCCAAGGCGTTGAACCAGCGGTCGGAGCCGTGTTCGGCGGGGTTGCGGTAGTGGTTGCGGATGCCGAGCGCCTGCGGCATGGAGGGCAGCCAGCGGACGGGCGCGGTCAGGTGGGCTTCGACCAGGGCTTTTTTGAGGTCGCCGCACACGGCGCAGCCGACGATACGGGTACGGTCGTCTGAACGCGCTGCCCATTCTTCGCCGAGCTTGCTCAAATCGCGGTACGGCGCGCGGGTGACTTCGTTGAACACGCCGTTTTCCACCCATGCCCATTTGAGCTGGCTGTTGCCGCCGTCGAGCAGGAGGAGGCGTTCGGGCGGGCGCGGCGCGGCGGCGCGGGGCGTGTCGTCGGGGCGCAGGCTGATTTCGCCGCTGACGACGGTTTGTTCGCCTGCGGCTGTCATCAAGTGCAACGCGCCTTGTGCATCGACGCTGAGGACGGTGCCTTCGTTTACGGTCTGCCCGTCGCGCAGGAGCAAGACGGGTCTGCCGTGGTCGCGGTGGGCGGTTTGGTATTCTTCGAGGAAGGGGGCGAACCCGTTTTGCGCGTATTGCGTCAGGACGGCATTGAGTTCGCCCAACAATTTGTCCAACAGCGTTGAAGCGGGAATGCAGTGTACGGAGGCGGTGCCGCGGGCAAGCTGCGCGTTGTGGAAAAGGGCCTGGACGGAAGCGGCGTTTTCGACTTCTTTGGGCAGGACGAAATTGATGCCTATGCCGATGACGGCGGCGGTTTTGCCCTCGTTGCGGACGGTTTCGATCAGGATACCGCCGAGTTTGTCCCTGCCGGCGACCAAATCGTTCGGCCACTTGATTTGTATGTCCAAACCCGATGTGGCTAAAGCGCGACGGCAGGCGAGCGCGACGGCGGGGGCGAGCGAGCCGAGTTCGTGCTGCGGTTTGTCGAATACCCAGCCGAAGCTGAACATCAGGCATTCGCCCAGCCGGTGTGTCCACTTGCGTCCCTGCCGCCCGCGGCCTTTGGTTTGCAGATGCGCGACGCAGAGCGATTTATGGGCTTGTTCGGGCGAAGTGCGCGCCAGATTCAGGATTTCGTCGTTGCTGGACGTGCATTCGTGTTTTAAGGTCGTCTGAAAACCGCGTTCCGCGCCCAAGCGCTGCAAGGCTTCTTCGTCAAACAAAGCAAGCGGGCGCACGAGCCGCCATTGCCCGTCGTGCTGGCGCAGCAGTCCGCGGATGTGTGCGGGCATCTGTTGCCAAAAGCCGTTGAGCTGGTGCGGCTTCACGCCCGCGATACGCGCGAGATGGGAAACGTGTTGCGGCAGACCGTCGGCGAGTTCCGCCAAAACCCGACTGTGCGGCAGTTTCAGCGCGGTCATTTGCCGCCCTCGGCTGCGCGGATTTTTTCCAGCGTTTTCGTGGTGGAAGTCTGGTGCAGGAACGGAATGGAAAACACTTTGCCGCCGCGCGCCAGCGTTTCTTGCGCGCCGACGATTTTTTCGACCGGCCAGTCGCCGCCTTTAATCAGGATGTCGGGTTTGATTTGCTCGATCAACTCGGCGGGCGTGTCTTCGTCAAACCAAGTGACCAAATCCACGCTTGCCAATGCCGCCGCCACCGCCGCGCGGTTTTCCAGCGGGTTGACGGGACGGTCGTCCCCCTTGCCCAAACGGCGCACGGACGCATCCGTGTTCAAAGCCAGCACCAATGCCACCCCCGCCGAACGCGCCTGCGCCAGATAGGTAACATGCCCCCTGTGCAGAATATCGAAACAGCCGTTGGTAAACACCAGCGGGCGGGGCAGTTCGTGCAGACGTTGCGCCAATTCTTCGGGCGGGCAGATTTTGCGTTCGAAATCGGGGAGGGACCAGTCAGACATAATCGGGATTCCGTCAGGGATAAACAGACAGGCGGTATGATACCGAAGCGGGCGGAAAAGGAAAACCGCGGGGTAAAAATAAGGAAAGGTCGTCTGAAAACCAAAATCGGATTTTCAGACGACCTTCAAACCCATCCTATTCGCGGGCGATGCCCACGCTGCGTATCGGTTTGCGGGAAACGGCTCAAACCATTATTTGAACCACCTCGACAGCACCGGAATCCGCGACAGCAACGCCATATCCAAGAGCCAAATCACGGCGATGGCGGCGATGGCGGTCGGAAACAATACCGCCACGATCAAAAGCGGCACAGCCATTGCCCACCATACCGGCAGCTCGATTTTCTGCGCCGGAGGAACCAGTCCGCCCGCTTTGGACGGGCGGCGTTTCCACCACATCACGCAGCCGCTGATGCAGATGAAAATAACCGCCAGGCAGAACAAAACGTTCGCCAACACGCTCCACCAGCCCAGCGTTCCCATGTGCAGCGCGATGCTGGCCGCCATGAATTTGCCGAAGAAGTTGTAATCGTCGAAACGGATGTCGGCCAGGATTTTGCCGCTGTATTGGTCGATGTGCACCGTGCGGTCGGCGGTCGGGCTGACCATGTCGTAGCTCATCGAATCCTGCGACAGCGTCCACACGCCCGTTTCGCCTTTGGGCAGGTTGAGCTGGTAGCGGCCTTTGAAACCGATTTCGCGGGCGAAGCGGTCAACCGTTTCCAAAGTCATCGGTTCGCTCGGATTGATGCCGTTTTCGCCCTTCGTCGTACCGGAAACAGGCATGGGCGTGAGTTCTAGAATCCACGGCACTTCTTTGGTTTTGCCGTCGTTCAACACATCGCCGTGGGTCGGCACGACGGATACGGGGTTCGGTTCGACCCCCCATTTGCCGGCGGGGAACTGGCTCCAAGACTGAACGAACTTACCGCCCCAAATGCCCGCCCAAGCAACACCAGACAGGCAGAACAACAATAAAATCAAAGAAACCCAAGTGCCGAATGCACCGTGCATGCTACGCCACCACGAGCGTCCTTTGCCCGTTTGCGGCACAAGCATGGATTTCAGGCTGCGCTGTTTCGCCCACCAAAGATAAATCCCCGTAATCATCATCAGGATGGTCAGCGATGCGGCAGTTTCTATCAGATAATCGCCCGCCGTGCCGAGCATCATATCGCCGTGGATTCCGTCCATCGTGTGATACCAGCCCTCATTGCGCGGCATGGAACTGACGACTTTCGCCGTGTAAGGATCGACGGCGACCATGGTCGCTTTGTCGTCGTTGTTTACGCGGAACACGGCAACCATATCGTCGGCGCGCGGCGCGATATATTGCACCACCGAAGCGGTTTCAGGGTTCACAGACTGCCGCGCCGCTTCCGCCTGTGCCGACAAAGGCTGCACCTGCGCCTGCGGGGTAACGTGTATGCGCTCGCCCTCTTTACCGGTGATGTTGGCGAATAGAAGCATGCCTAGACCTGTTACGGCAAGCAGGGTCAGAAAGGGCGCGACCAATAGCCCGAAATAAAAATGCCACCGCCACACGGTCAGATAGCGGCGGTTGGCTTGTTGGTCGGAACGGGGCGCAGGTTGGGATGTGTCCATAAATTCTCTCTGTTGTTTTATCGTGGGTTAAAAAAGAAAAACGCCTGCCCGCGCGGGAATGACGACATAGGTATTCCCTATTTGAATTTGTTGCAATACTATACAAAATAACTAAAAAACTAATACTTTATAAGTATAATCGAATTTTCAAACATGAACAATTTCTGATAATACTGCCTCATCATAAGACAGCACCAACAAAAAACCGTATCAAACAAAAACAGCTCCCTGTCCGAAAGCGTTTCATCATAAAGCTTTGCTGAAAAACAAGGTCGTCTGAAACCTCAAACCGGGTTTTCAGACGACCTTTGTTTGTTCAATCAGAATTCGATGTTTTCGTAGGCATCGTCGAATACAAACGGGCCGCGTTCGCCGCCGCTTTCGGATTCGAGGTGGATGCGGGTCATCATCATGGACTGGTCGACTTCTTTCATCATGTCGTAGATGGACATGAGGGCAACGTTGACGCCGGTAATGGCTTCGGTCGTGATGCTTTTGCCGCCTTCCGAAGTGACGGTTACGGTAGCTTTGACGTAGGCGAGTTCGAGATCGACATCGAAATCGACGCGGACGTGTTGCAAGACAGCGGGTTGGTAAAGCGGGACAATCAGTCCGACCTGCTTGATGCCTTGGACGGCGGCAACACGGGCGACGTTGAGGATGCCTGCGTTTTGGGTGGCGTTTTCCGCCAAAACTTTGATGGCGGAGGTACTCATGTTGATGGAGCCGCTTGCCACTGCGGTGCGGACGGTGGGTTGGCGTTTGTCGTTTTCGCGTACGGAATTGAAGTTGAACATACTGTGCCTGCGTGAAAATAGGATTTTATGTCGTAGTATTTTACGGGATTTCTACGCTTCGGACTATGCTGCGGATACGAACGGCAGAATAATCGGACTGAAATGCACGGACGGCTTTGTTAAGGAATTAATGGCTTGACTTGCGCGGACGCGGGTTACATCAAGTTTCAGTGTTTTGCAACACCTTTTCCGATGGCGGTTTCAGACGACCTGCTATACAATGTTTTACGTTTGTTTTTGAGATAAATAAATAAAGAGAGAAAATCATGCAACTGCATATCCTGAACAATCCCAAAGACGCGGCTCTGGCAGCGGACGCGGAATTTTTAAAACAGTCTTTATACAAACTTCTGCACGAAGAAGCCTCGCCGTTGGTGGTGGAAACGGTCAAACTGTTGTCCACTTCGGACGACAGCGCGGCTTTGATTGAGAAGGTTTTGCCGCAACTGGACGAACAGCAAACCCACGACCTGACGCTTGCCTGCGGCTTGTTCGCGCAAATTCTGAACATCGCCGAAGACGTACACCACGAACGCCGCCGCCAAATCCACGAAGAGGCGGGACACGGCGGCGCGGAAGGCAGCCTGGCGGAAACGGTACGCAAACTCAAAGCGGCGAAAGTCGGTGGCAAAACGGTTCAAAAACAATTAAATACGACCAATGTTACCGCCGTTCTGACCGCGCACCCGACCGAAGTGCAACGCCAAACTGTGTTGAACTTCAACCGCCGCATCCGCGCCCTCCTGCCCCGCCGCGAACGCTGCACCCATGCCGATGCGCTGGCGGAATTGCGCCGCGAAATCGACACCATCTTGTTGGGCTTGTGGCAAACCAGCGAGACGCGCCACCACAAACTCAGCGTCAACGACGAAATCAACAACGGTGTATCCATCTTCCCGATGAGTTTCTTCGAAGCGCTGCCCAAACTCTACCGCAGTATGGAACGCGAGTTTCAGACGACCTATCCTGATGTGGATGTACCCGACATCTTAAAAATCGGCGGCTGGATAGGCGGCGACCGCGACGGCAATCCGTTTGTCTCCGCCGAAACCCTGCGTTTCGCTTTCCGCCGCCATGCCGACGCGGTGTTCCGTTTTTACCGTGGCGAACTCGACAAACTCTACCGCGAGCTGCCGCTTTCCGTCCGCCGCGTCAAAGTCAACGACGACGTGATGGCGTTGTCGGACGAATCGCCCGACGAAGAGATCGCTCGCACCGAAGAGCCGTACCGCCGCGCCATCGCCTACATCATGGCTCGCGTCATGGGCAAAGCCCGCTCGCTCGGCTTGGGCATGGGCTGCAAATTCGGCTTCATGATGCCTTACGCCTCCGCGCAAGAGTTTTCAGACGACCTCCACAAGCTGCAACGCTCCCTGCGCGACAACGGCAGCGCGCTTTTGGGCGAAGGCAGACTCGCCGACCTGATCCGCTCCGTGTCCGTGTTCGGCTTCCACATGATGCCGCTCGACTTGCGCCAACACGCGGAAAAACACGCCGATGTTGTTGCCGAACTCTTCAAACACGCCGGTTTGGAAGACTACGGCAGCCTTTCCGAAACGGAAAAACAAACCGTCCTGCTGCGCGAGCTGAAACACCAGCGGCCGCTGTCCAGCCCGTTCATCACTTACAGCGAACACACCCGCCGCGAAATGGCGATTTTCAACGAAGCGCGCAACATCAAAGACGAATTCGGTGAAAACGCCGTTACCCAAAGCATCATCTCCAACTGCGAACAGCCCAGCGACCTGCTCGCCCTCGCGCTGCTGCTCAAAGAAAGCGGCTTATTGACGGTTGAAAACGGCAAACCGCAAAGCCGCATCAACATCGTCCCGCTCTTCGAAACCATCGAAGCCCTCGAAAACGCCTGCCCCGTCATGGAAACCATGTTCAGCAACGAATGGTACCGCGACCTGCTGCAAAGCCGCGACAACATTCAAGAAATCATGCTCGGCTATTCCGATTCCAACAAAGACGGCGGCTACGTGACCAGCTCTTGGTGCCTCTATCAGGCGGAATTGGGCTTGGTCGAACTCTTCAAAAAATACGATGTCCGTATGCGCCTCTTCCACGGCCGCGGCGGCAGCGTCGGACGCGGCGGCGGCCCGTCTTACCAAGCCATCCTCGCCCAACCGGCGGGCAGCGTGGCCGGACAAATCCGCATCACCGAGCAAGGCGAAGTCATCACCGCCAAATACGCCGACCCCGGCAACGCCGTGCGCAACCTCGAAACCCTCGTCGCCGCGACGCTCGAAGCCAGCCTGCTGCCCGATCAAAAAGACCCCGAACCCGCGCTCATGCAGGCATTGTCAGACGTATCGTTCAAATACTACCGCGAGCTGATTACCCACCCCGACTTCATCGACTATTTCCTGCAAACCAGCCCCATACAGGAAATCGCCACCCTCAACCTCGGCAGCCGCCCCGCCAGCCGCAAGACCTTGGCGCGGATACAGGATTTGCGCGCGATACCGTGGGTGTTCTCATGGATGCAAAACCGCCTCATGCTGCCCGCGTGGTACGGCTTCGGCAGCGCAGTGGAAAGCCTGTGCGAAGGCAAACCCGAAACCCTCGCCGCCCTGCAGGAACACGCGCACCACAACCCCTTCTTCCAAACCATGCTCTCCAATATGGAACAAGTCATGGCGAAAACCGACATCACCCTCGCCGAAAACTACGCCGGCTTGAGCGAATCGCCCGAAAAAGCCGCCGTCATCTTCGGCATGATTAAGGAAGAATACCAACGCAGCCGCAAAGCCCTGCTCGACCTTCTGCAAACCGACGAACTCTTGCGCGACAACCGCAGCCTCGCCCGTTCGCTCGCCCTGCGGATTCCGTACCTGAATGCGCTCAACGGTCTGCAAGTCGCCATGCTCAAACGCCTGCGCAAAGACCCGCACGACCCGCACACCCTCCTGATGGTGCACCTGACCATCAACGGCGTGGCACAAGGTTTGCGCAATACAGGTTAAGGCAGCACGAAAAAAGGTCGTCTGAAAACCGTTTCAGACGACCTTTAGACCAAGTGCAAAACCATAGCGCGTGCTTTATTTGCGAAAGCCCATACTGTTCTGCTGCATCACTGTGTTTACCGGGATATGGCAGCCGCTTCGGCGTTGCGGATGATCGACGTACTGACACACCTTAGCGCGGTATAGTGGATTAAATTTAAATCAGGACAAGGCGACGAAGCCGCAGACAGTACAGATAGTACGACAAGGCGAGGCAACGCCGTACTGGTTTAAAGTTAATCCACTATACTGCCCCATATCGCCGCACCATAACATTTCAGACGACCCCGAGGTCGTCTGAAACACAAAAACAGCTTACGTCAAGGGAGCCATCATTATGTCTGACATTGTCTTTATATTGTTATTCGGCAGGCTTCAACCCCACAGGACACCCGACTCATCCGACTCGCCCGTCCCCTTTTGGCATTCGGCGGCAGGCTCGGCTTTGATTTATTTATGCATACGCATAGTGACAATCATCGTTCATGATTCGATTTCCAAAGCCATTGACAGCCTCCCCTTCATCCTGTTTCAAACCATCTGCATGTTCGGCTGCTTGCTTTTGTATTTCAAAATGTTGCGTACCACACCCGACCCGAAACGCCGCCGGTTTATCTATTGGGGACTGGGCATTCTTTCAGGTATAGCCTTAACCCTACTGACCGAAAAATTAGACCTCTTGCGAAAATATTCATCCCATCGCATTAACCAGTCCTGCAATCAG
>ERZ772990.44-NODE-44-length-25874-cov-9.91375_pt1 | contig 25874 bp, 32 predicted proteins | sample MGYA00511674_ERZ772990 | MGnify/ENA primary metagenome ERZ772990 (study PRJEB29015, sample SAMEA2738045) | human oral metagenome | biome: human oral; feature: human-associated habitat; material: saliva | place: China | collected 2233 ...
ATTAGTTGTTCTCCTTGTTGCTAGGGTGACGTTTCATGGAAGCATACCTGCGGCCCCTTCCGGGGCGGTTGTTCATCCAGTATTCGACAGTGTCGATGCTCCAGCCGGGGGGCTCACCCTTGCCGGTGAGGTAGAAGATCTCGGGGGCGGGCAGCATGCCCTTGAGGAAGTAGCTCTGGATCGTGCTGTCCGTGAGGCCAACATGCTTAGCGAAGGCGCTGACGCCGAGGTACTTAGGTGTCATTGGATTTCCTTTCTGTCGTTTCCTTCTCCCGAGGCGTCGGCGTACGCGGCGCCTAGAAGAAGAGAAGAAAACCCCCTACCAGCCGGGTAGGAGGGTCTCTGTGTGTGTGCGTGTGTGGTTAGGGTTGGTCGTGTTCCCTCGCCCGCTGGTAGAGTTCCCACGCATCACTTAAGAGAATGTCGAGTACTAGGGGTGTTTGCTCGGACTCGTCTTCGTGAAGTAGGATCGAAGAGCAAATGATGATCCTCTCAATGATGATCTCATCGGAGTTGTTTGGTGCGTCAAGGAAGTCAACGACCTCCATGTACCAGCCTGCCCCGAGGTTGGTGTCCCTCCGCCGTGGGAGGCGCGCGCACCTGTTGATGAGGATTTCCAAGACGGCCTTATCGTATTGTGTGCCTTCCAGGTCACTGATGTTGTCTGGTGGTGTGACGAGATCAGTGGCCTGCTTAGTGAAGATCCCAGGGTAGTACTTCCATAGCCAACCGGTGTAGAGGGCAAGGTGTTTGATGAGGTCAAGGCTGCTGTCTGGTAGTTTCTTGGCCTTGTAGGCAATAGCAGGTATGAGGCTGTCGGCGCGCCAGTGCTGCTCATAGCGGTCAAGCCACGCGCCTGCCTGAGTGAGGAAATATTGCTGAGGAGACTCATTCATTGTCTTGTCACTTTCTTACTGTCTAGTAGCTCAAAGGATAAGAAAGGAGGGCCTGCCAGAAGGATTAAACGCAGGCAGGCCCCTTCTCTTCTTACCGCAGGGTGGGCTTGACCTTGCCAGCAACCCACCGCTTCAACGACTCACCCTCAGGGCTGTTACCGCAATCCATGATGGTTACTCCTCAAAGCTGGCGAGGAGGTGGGCGCGCATGCCTGTCCACCAGCCCTGGTTCCTAGCCGGGTCCGTCGGCACGTAGCCGAACAGTTCAATGACTACCAGGTGTGGAGAACCGGGGATTTCAAAGAGCATGACGTCTTCAGGGTCAGGGTCTCCCTGCGCAGCCTTTTCGACGGCTTCGTTTACAGCCTCATAGATGACTTCCCAGTCGGTGTCGTTGAGGTCGGGGATCATGCTCGCGGCGGTGTACCCGGCGTACTCGTCTGGGTTAAGGGCACTGGTTTCTGTGTGGATGATTTCTGCACAGCCCGCGTAAAGGGCAGCCTTGAGCAGGTCGACGGGGTTGGTTTTGTTGAGCTTTCGTGCGGTCATGGTTGTAGTCCTCTCCTTAGTTATCCTTGTGTGTGCGTGTCTTGCTGGTTGTCACACGCCGGTAGTCAACCCATGAAACCACGCACACAGTGAGGATCATCATGGTGGCTGTCACCATCCAGGGGAGGCGCGCCAGCACGTAGAGGGCTAGTGCAGTTCCTACCAGGGAGCTGACGGTGACGATAGCAGTGTAGTAGGCGAGGATCTCCAAGTACTTTTTCACTTCCGACCCACCCAACGCTGGTAGTCGACGCAAGCAACCGCGCACAGGGCGAAGATCAGCACGGGGATTGCCACCTCCAGGGGGGTGCACAAAACTAGTGCGATACCCGCCAAGAGGGTCATGGCGAGGACTGAGACGGCACAGGTGAGAACGAGGGCGTAGTTTTTCATTTCTCTTCTTCTTTCTGGTTGGTTGTGTTCTCATTGGTCACTGCTGCACACATGATGGCTGCAGTGAGTGGGAGGATCACCCACACGGTCATGACTGGCAGGTGGTATGTGGTGATGATGGTCAGTAGGAGTCCTACCGTGGTGGCGAGGAACAGCGTGTAGAGGGCGTGTTGTAGGAGTTTCACTGCTCTTCCTTCTTGTTGATTCGGCGTGCAATGAGGACGCGCCTGTGGTTGGATATGGCTGCGGGTGTGCGTTGAAGCGTGTCTGCGATCTGCCACGCGCTCTTCGAGTAGTCGAGTGCCAGCTCGTCCTCCCATGGCTCCCATCGGCGGTTGTTACGCCAGAAGGTAGGCTTGGGCTTGTCCCGCCGGTAGCGGGCCATGTAGGTGGTGTTGGCGCTTCGGCACTCATCGCACCTGCACCCTGCGATGTAGGCGTAGCGTGTGCCGTGTGTCTTACTCATGCTGACCCTTTCTGTTGGGATCTTGTGTGATGCCACTAGTGTAGCATGTTTAGCGCTTCATATATCCCAGCAACACACAAATGAGACACACACCACAACAAAAAGAAGAAAAACCAACCACCACACACACACCCGCGCTACACTACACCCATGACAGCATCACGAACCGGAACCGCCCGCCACAAAAATTGGCGCACACGAGTCCTCCACCTCGCGCGCGCAGCCGGACAAACCAACTGCCCCGACTGCGGATGCGAGCTAGCTTGGGGAACCACACTCCAACCAACCAGCCCCGAACCAGACCACATCATCCCCTACGCGAGGGGCGGCACCGACACCATCACCAACGCACGCGTCACCTGCCGCAAATGCAACCAAGCGCGAGGAGACAAACCCATCGGATGGAACAACGTAACCAGCACCACACAACAATGCCACACCATCGGAAACCTTGACTGGTAAACACATAACGGAAAGATAACGGAAAGATAACAAATCGATAACGACCACACCCACAACCACCACACACGTGGTATACTAGAAGCAACCACAGAGGTAGGGGGACAATATCCCCCCACCTCTACAAAGAGTACCCCGGAGGCCTAGCAGGATACCCCCCCGGGTGATGTTTTTAGTCTGGGTCTGTTCCTCTGTCACTGACGACAGGGTTTTAACTTATCCCTCCTGTCCTAGGACAGGGGGTTTTTTTTGTTTTTGTTCTCCAACCTCTGCCGCGCAAGGTAGGGGTTTTTTGTTTCTGCTGAGGTGGTGTGGGCTGCTGGTGCTCGTTAAGGCCTCTGTATGGCCCGTAGAAGCCCTTACAGCCTCGGAGAGCTACCAGGGTACCTTCAGCGTCTGAAAGGCTCTCAGATCGCCGTATAGAGCCATTCTCCAACCAGTGTCTCCCAACCAGGTGTGCGCGCGACCCAAAAACCTGAGGGCATGGGGTGCAAGGGACAAGGTTGTCCCCGGCTTTGTCTCAGACTTTTCGTTGGTATTCCAACGGTTTCTCGGGGTAGTGGGACAAATGGGACATACTTTTCCTTATAGACCCCTACTAAAAAAAAAACTCTCGATGACATGTTACATAGAGAAAAAAAACAAATATATAAAACAATAGAAATTATATGTCTTATTGTCCCTCTGACACTCTGACAAAGGGGGTTTTTCGTTGATATCCCAAGGAAAAACCCTTGTCCCCTGCTGTGACAACAATGTCCCACTTGTGGACGGGACATCGGGACAGAAACCCTCTCTTAGTGACGCCGGTCACTAGAACTCGGCGTGAACGCCGAACAAGCGCTACCCACTAAGTCTGCAACCTTGGGATCCCAGTGTGTGTCCCACCACCACACCCCCCACACACACAACCCCAAGCGTGCTAAAATAGACCCCGACAAGAGTCGACTTACTGCTAGAGAGAGGATTCACCATGAACATTGAGCTGACAATTATCGGGTCCCGCACTGACAAGCAGTGGTTCCCCGCCACCATCACCTGGGAGGAGTTCGTCGAAGGCGCACAAGAGCCCGCTACCAAAAAAAACTGCGGCGCGTACATGGCAGGCAAGGCAACCAGCACAAGCCGCAAAAACAGCTGGGTAGAATACCGCACCATGGTCACCCTCGACGCCGACAAAGTCAAGTCTGACCTCCCCGCGCGCGTGGAAGGGTTGGGACTCACTGCCCTCGTACACTCCACCTACCGCCACACCACAGACAAACCCCGCTACCGCGTCATCATCCCCCTCCTGGGACCGGGACTCACCGAAGAGGAATACCCCCGGGCGGTACATGGCCTCATGGAAGCCCTCGGCAAGGAACAGTTCGACCCAACCTGCGACCAGCCCAAGCGCGTCATGTACGGCCCTTCCGCCAAGCACCCCGACCAGTACGAGGTGTACTCCTACGAAGGCGAGCCAGCGACCGCACAAATGCTCCTGGAGCGCTTCGGCGGGTTCAGTGCCAAGCCTGAACACAAGCGCGGACGCAAGACCGACCCGTACAAGCTCCCCGGTGTGATCGGCGCATTCAACCGCCTGTACGACATGGACCGTGCGGTAGAAGAATTCGGACTGCCCTACGAACGGGTGAGTAAGGATCGCTGGCATTACATCCCCGCCGAGAGTGAGGGCGGTGTGTGCGTGTACCCGGATGGGTACGTGTACTCCAACCACGCCTCAGATCCCGCTGGCGGGCGCGCATTGTGCATGTTCGACCTCGTGGCCATGCACAAGTTCGGGGATTTGGATGTGGAGGCCGGCACGCCTTTGAACACCGCTCCTAAGGATCGCCCGTCTATCCGCAAGGCCATGGTAGAGTTCACGGAGCTGCCCGACGTTAAGGCGGAGATGATGGGTTTGGATATCGACCACCTCGGTAAGGGTGGGGAGAAGCGCGCGGGCGATTGGGTGTCGAAGCTGCACGTTCACCCCAAGACAGGTAAGGTCCTGGATGACGGCTACAACTGGCGGCTCCTCACGGAGCATGACCCTGTGCTGAGCGGGTTGGCGTACAACACCATGAGCCTTGCGACTGTGACGCGCCAAGATTTCCCTTGGCGTAAGGTAACCGCAGGTAAGAATGATCAGCTCACTGAAGCTGATCGTGAAGAAATTAGTGATCACCTTGAGTGCACTTACAACATGCGCTACCCCTCTGAGAGGCGCCTCAATGGTGCTATCCACAAGGTGGGACAGAGGAATGCCTTCCACCCTGTCGAGGAGTATCTGGAGGGTCTTCAGTGGGATGGTGTGTCTCGTATCGAGACGTGGCTTCCTGGTGAGCAGAATGCGCATACTCGGCGCGTGGCCCGGTTGGTTGCAGTTCAGGCTGTAGCGCGTGTCTTGAACCCTGGCGTCAAGGTGGATAACTGCTTGATTCTTTCTGGCGGCGAGGGCCTCGGTAAGACGCGGTTTATCGAAACGATGTCCCGGGGTTGGCATACTCAGCTTGGCTCTATTGAAGGCAGCGCGCTGCGGGACACGGTTATGCATATGTCGAAGTCGTGGATCACTATTTCGGATGAGGGTGTCGCTATGAAGAAGGCTGACGCTGATGCTTTGAAGCAGTTCATTACGCTCACCCATGATAATGTGCGTTTGCCGTATGCGCGTGAGACGGTGGAGTTGCCTCGTCGTCAAGTGATTTGGGGTACGACCAACAACGTTGTTTTCTTGCGCGCGCAAGAGGGGAATAGGCGTTTCCTTGTTGTGGAAGTGACGAAGAAGATTGATGTGTTCACGGATGAGTACGTGGATCAGGTGTGGGCGGAAGCTGTGCACATCTGGAAGGAGAGCCGCGCTAAGTACGGTGTGAAGAGCAATCCGGACCTGTACTTGTCTGATGAGGAAGAGGCTGTTGCTAAGGGCGTGCGTGAGGCAGCAACTGAGGAAGATCCTTTGGTTGGTTGCATCCAGAATTACCTTGATATGCCTGTCCCTGATAGTTGGGAGAGGATGTCTGTGAGTGAGCGCATTGACCATCTTCGTCTTTATGAGTCTGGTTTGGCGAAGGGTACTCGCCGGATTGAGCGCGTGTGTTCGATTGAGATCTGGTCGGTTCTGCTTGGCAATACTCAAGGGAAGATGTCTCGTGTGGATAGCTTGGAGATTGGTGAGGCTTTGAGGAAGATCCCTGGTTGGGAGAGTTCAGGGGCGAAGCGGGCGCGTTTCCATGTCTTTGGGCAGCAGCGTTTCTTCTCGCGTGTGGAAGAGGTGCCTGAGCCGGTGGAGGATGCTGCGCCTACGCCGGTAGAGGATGCTGAGCTGGTGGTTGTTGCTTTGGACCGGGCTTCTGCGGCGATTAACGCTGGTCGTGCGGCTGATGTGAAGGCAGCGTTGGACAAGGTTGGTGCAAGCCGTGTGAGCTTGCTTGAAGGCAGGCAGATTCAGGAGTTCCTTGACGCCCTCCCGTGTGAGCAGGATCATAGCCTTAACTCTGAATTGCTGTGAGTCCTCGTGTATACTAGTGCTTGAGGATGAATCCAGGATCACTCTCTTGTCGGCTCTCTATGGTGATCCTGCCCCCCTACCATTTGTAATGTCATGGTAGGGGGGCTTTCCTTTATCCACAACACACAGTTGAACATTCAACTCCCTCTAGCGCTAGCATGGTATAATCGAACCATGAACATACTAGACATCCTCGACGACACACCAAACGGTGAACACAGCGTCGTCATCTACCCCGACCGACACACACTACGCGCCGCCTTCCAACCCTACGTCGGCACATACAGCCCCCTATACCGGACACACAGCCTCCACCGCGCAGAATACATCGAAGACCCCAAGAGGTGTGCGCGCGTCTACCTACGCACACCCCGGCAACTCACAGCCGTCAACCGCAACCGAGCCATCGACGGCTCCGTGCGCGCATACGTAGCAGACGGCGTAGAAGTCACCGACCTCATGAAAACATGCCTCAACCAGTCAGGCATCCACAACATCACCACGGTAGGAGAACAAGAATGACCCGAGAAGAAGAAGTCCGCATGCTCCTAGCCAAAGCATGGCAGGCCATCGAAGGCGCAGACCCCAACAAGATCGCACCCCTCCTCAACACCGCCAACCGCCTCTCCAAGGAACTAGCCGAACTCGAAAAGCAGGCAGCCGCAAGCGAGAACACCAACGAGGAAGAGGAAGGCACCAGTGCAGTCGCCATCTTCCAGGCAAGGCTACGCAAGCGTGACATCAACGCCTCTTGAAGCCACACAACAGCCCTGCGTGTCAGTAGCATCCCCCGCGACCGAGTCGTTGGGGGACCTCGCCGTAGCACTCGCAGCAGCCTACCAGCTCGACGCCGACCCTTGGCAGGAACACGTCCTGGGCCACTGGCTCGCAGTAGGTGAGGACGGGTGGGCCAACATGACCTGCGGACTAGCCGTCCCACGCCAAAACGGCAAAAACGCCATCCTAGAAATCCGCGAACTCTTCGGCACCATCGGCAGGGGGGAGCGCATCCTCCACACCGCGCACGAGGTCAAGACTGCACAGAAGCACTTCCGCCGCCTCAAGCACTTCTTCGGAGAATGCGCAAACGACCCCGGCGCCAAGTTCCCTGACCTCAACGCCCTCGTCGCCAACATCCGCAACGTCAACGGCCAAGAAGCCGTCTACCTCAAAAACGGCGGCAGCATCGAAATCGCCGCACGCTCCAAAGGCTCAGGACGAGGCTTCACCGTCGACGTCCTCGTCCTGGATGAAGCCCAGGAGCTCGGCGACGAAGCCCTGGAAGCCCTTCTCTCCACCACAAGCTCTGCACCCCTGGGCAACCCACAGTGGATTTACACCGGCACACCCCCAAGCCCCACAGCAAATGGTGAAGTCTTCTCCCGCAAGCGCCGTGATGCGCTCTCGGGTGAATCCCTGTACACGTGCTGGGACGAATGGTCCCCACCCGGCCTCCCGAAGTCCCTAGCAGACATTGATCTCAACGACAAAGACCTGTGGGTGCGCACCAACCCCGCCATGCTCTCAGGCAGGCTCAAAATGCGTGTGCTTGAGGGTGAGCGTAAAAGCTTCTCCGACGACGGTTTTGCCCGCGAGCGCCTCGGCTGGTGGGCATCCATCGACGCCACGCGTCGCCTGATCAGTGCCCCCGACTGGGAAGCCACCGGTGTGACGCAGCTGCCTGATGAGCTGACTGGGCAGGGGGTGACACGCGCGCTGGGCGTCGCCTTCTCCAAGGATGGCACGCGCACGGCCGTGGCAGGATGCCTCTACGACCGCAAGACGGGCCTCGCGCACGTGGAACTCATCGACGTCAACACGGGCACCATGACCAGCAGTGCGCTCGCGGACTGGCTGTATGAGCGCCGCACCCACTACAGTGCAGTGGGCGTGTCAGGCAGGTCAGGTGGCCTAGCATTAGAGCAGGATCTACGCGCCATGAAAGTCCCGAAGGGCTACCTGCACGTTGTTGATACCAGGGAGTACTTCACCGCGTGCAGTGGATTCCTCAACGCCGTGCAAGCACATACCGTGACACACCCTGGTGGGCATGACGCAGACACTGATGCCCTGGACGCGTCTGTGGCAGTATCTGATAAGAAGATTCGCGGTGCCGACGGGGTGTGGGGCTGGCACTCAACCGGGCAGGAGGGTGACGAAGTTCCACTGGAGGCTGTGAGCGTCGCATTGTGGATGGCGCGCACGTCGCGTCGCCGACCGAACAAGAGTCAGGAGGCTCTATCGTGACTATGAATGTTGATACCCGTCTGATTACCGGCGCAGGGCCCGGCATGTTTAGCCCGCCTGTCGTAGCCGGCCTGTCTGACACGCTGCAGGCCACCCTTAATGAGCTGGTAGGCACGTGGCAGGCACGGTACGCGTCCAACATGCGCCGTCAGGCTTACTTGGACTGCAAGGTCTTCGTGGACAGCCTGAACATCTCCCTGCCGCGTGAGATCGCGCGTGATCTGCGTATCGTGTCGACGTGGCCGGAGAAGGCCGTGTTTTCTCTGACGTCGAGGTGCCACTGGGATGGTGTCGTGGCCCCCGACGGGTCGGAGGACCCTTACGGGCTGGCGTCCCTCCTGGATGAGAACCGGTTTGCTACCGAGATCGGGCATGCTATTTCGAGTGCGGCGACGCACGGCGTGTCGTTCCTGGTGACCCTGCCCGGTGACGTGAGCGCGGGTGACCCGCCGGTGCTCGTGTTGCCGTACTCGGCTATGACCGCGTCTGCACTGTGGGATCGACGTCGGCGTGGCATCAAGGCTGGTCTGCTCATCAACGACGTGGATTATCTAGGGCGACCCACAGAGCTGATCATGCTGACTCCCACCGTGATGGTGAGCATGAGCCTGTTCGGCAATCAGGGCTGGTATGTGACGGGGCATGTGGAGCATAATCTGGGTCGCACGCCCATGGAGGCTCTCGTGTACCGGGGCACTCTCGACCGGCCGCTGGGTAGGTCGCGGTTGACTGACGGCGTGCTGTCTATCGTGGATCGCGCTGTGCGTGCCAGTATGCGTATGGACGTGTCGTCTGAGCTGTTCACTGCTCCTGGTCTGCTGCTGCGTGGCGTGGATGAGGCGACGTTCAGTCAGATTAAGTCTTCCTGGAGCTGGCGTCTCGGGTCGGTCAAGGGTATCAGCCGTGATGAGGAAGGCGAGCTGCCTGAGGTGGATGTGCTGCCTCAGCAGTCCATGCAGCCTTACGTCGATCAGCTGCGTGAACTGGCCCAGGAGATGGCCGGTGCGCTGTCTCTCCCGGTCGGGTCACTTGGCATCGTGCAAGATAACCCGTCCTCGGCTGACGCGATCTACGCAGCGCGTGAGGAGCTGGTGACCGAGGCCTCCGACTTCAACGACGCGAACTCTTACGCTTTGAACCGCGTGTACAGGAACATCATCCAGTTGCGTGATGGGTGGCTGCCTGATGATGCGGCACGTATTTCCACGCACTGGCGTAACCCTGCACGCCCGTCGATTGTCTCCCAGTCTGATGCCATGATCAAGCAGATTCAAGCGATTCCCGAACTGGGTAGGACGGATGTGGCTTTGGAGGAGCTGGGCTATACGCGTCAGCAGATCATGCGGATTCGTGCCCAGTCCGAGCAGCAGCGCGGCCGGGATAACTTGGATGCGATTCTGCGTGGGGCGGGCGGTGAGTAGCTGTGACGTCGCTGCAGGAGGTTGAGGTCTACGACAAGATGGTTGATGCTGTGCTGAAAGGCTCAGAGGACCAGCTGGCGGCCCTGTTCAGGCAATTGAATTTCGAGGACGTGGCTTTGGCTCGCGAAGAGATGAAGCAAGTCCTCGGAGAGATTGTGGATACGTACGGGTCGGCACTCACGCAGGGGAGCCTTGACTGGTATGAGGAGTTGCGGCCCTCTTTCAAGAAGGCCTACGCGCCTGAGGCTATTGTGCCTGCGGGTCAGGTGGAGCGTATTGACCGTTTGAGTCGGTATGCTGCCGGTCTTGCCAAGGAGGACCTGGGTAAGTCTATCCGTGTTGTGGCGGGGGCGCTTGGTAGGGAGATTCAGACGGGTCCGAGGCGTACGATCCTTCGGGCTGCGGATTTGGACCCGTCTGCCCCGAGGTTTGCGCGCGTGCCGGTTGGGAAGACGTGCGCGTTCTGTTGCATGCTGGCCTCCAGGGGGTGGGTGTATCACTCGAAGGATTTGGCGGGTGGTGCGGGTCATGAGTTCCATGACGCGTGCAACTGTCGTATTGTGCCGGATTGGGAGCATAAGAATCTTCCAGGTTATCATCCCGATGAGATGTACGATGTGTATTTGTCGGCACGGCGCGCCGCAGTGAAGGCTGGTGTGAAGGAACCCCCGGGGGGTATAATTGCCTCATACATGAGAGAAGGGCACCCTGAGATGTTTTCAGATGGTCAGGGTGTTGCCCGGCCGGCTAGTGAGTTCCGCTCACAGAAGCTCGGGAAGCTAGCGGATTCTCTTGACAAGGAGAAGGATAAAGGAGAACAGAAATGAGTACCAAGAAGATCAGCAACCCAGCCCCCGGCACGGAGGCAGTAGAGGCCGTGGCCCTCAATCAGGTGGGCACTGCCGCGGACAATGACGCACCCATTGAGGTTAAGGGAGACGACGTTGCAGATACGGTGGATACACCTGTTGAGGATAAGGCGCCCGCACCCGTTGAGACGCAGGCACCTGTTGAGGATAAGACGCAGGCACCCGTTGAGACGCCGGCACCTGTTGAGGATAAGACTGATGACGTTCAGGTGACCATCAACACTCTCAAGGCCAGCGTCGAAGCCCTCACCAGCCAGCTTCAGGAAACCAAGGAACATCTTGAAGCAAAGGAGCGCGCCGAGCAGCACGCCATCCGACTGGAGAAGGCTGGTATCCCCAAGGCTCTCGGATCGTTCATCCGCGACGATGCTGACCTCGAGGCCTTGAATGAGACCTTGGCAGGTCTCTCTCGAACCACCCCGGCTGGTGTCGGGGCTGTTTCCACACCTACTCTCCCCACGGTAGGTTCAAAGAATCCTGGTGGGGAGATCCTCAGCATTGACGAGATGATCGCGCGTGCTGAAGCAAACAATGACCACGCAGCCCTCTCTAGCCTGAAGCTGGCGAAGCTCTCGGCTGCATCCAACCTGTTCTGAATTAGGAGGAATAAATGTCCGGAGCAACTGGAGTGGGCACGACCTACAATCTGCCCAACTACACTGGAGAACTTTTCCAGATTTCCAAGGAAGACACGCCTTTCCTGTCTGCTATCGGCGGGCTTACTGGTGGTGAGTCGGCAGGTTCCACTCTCATCGAGTGGCAGACTGAGGACCTGCGTGATGCTGATATTACCCGTCAGCGTCTTGAGGGTGCTGTGGCCCCTGGTAGTGAAGAGCGTGCGCGCTCCCGAGTGTCCAACGTCCTGGAGATTCACCAGGAAGTCGTGGAGCTGTCCTACACGCGTCAGGCCACCACCCGTATGCGCAACACTGACGGTGAGAAGATGGTGACGATTGGCACCACGACTCTGCCTGAGGATGAGCTGCAGCATCAGATTGAGCTGACGCTCAAGCAGGTTGCCCGCGACGTCAACAAGTCGTTCATTCAGGGCGTCTATGCCAATCCTACGGCCAACACGACCCCGCGTAAGACGCGTGGCCTTGTGGAGGCTATTACGACGAACGTCGTGACGGCTACGACCGCTAACCTGACCGAGGACCTGGTGCTTGACACCATGCAGAAGGTCTGGGAGAACGGTGGTATTCGTGAGGGTGAGACCCGCACGATCCTGGTCGGTGCGAAGGTCAAGCGTGCCCTGTCCAAGGTGTTCATCAAGGATAACAACTACCGTGAGACCTCTCGCACGGTTGGTGGCGTGAACGTCACCGCAATCGAGACGGACTTTGGTACGTGCAACATCATGCTTGACAATGATGTGCCTGCTGACACGCTCCTGGTTGTGTCTCTTGAGGAATGTTCGCCTGTGTTCCTGGAGATTCCGGGGAAGGGCACCTTCTTTGCTGAGAGTCTGGGTCGCACTGGCTCGTCTGACAAGGTTCAGATCTATGGTGAGATTGGTCTGAAGTATGGTGCTGAGCAGCACCACGGCAAGCTGAAGCTGAAGGCTTCGTGACACACCACCCGTGGTGGGGTCTTGAGAGTCTTGGCCCCGCCACGGGTCTTCTTGTAAGGAGAACACGTTGAACGTTCAATCAGTGAAGTACCCTGAGATGCTTCTGATCACCCCGGTTGGGCGCGTGCATTTCCAGGGTGGGTGGGCCGAAGTGTCGGAGAAAGCCTTGGAAGCTGAGGTGCGCGCACTGGCAGGCAGTGACGAGGAGCTCGGACTTATCGTCCCCGCTGCAACCACTGGTAGGAAGCGCCGTAACCATGAGTAGCATTCCTTTCGCCACACTTGAGGATCTGCGAGCTCGCCTGCCTGTTGAGGACAGTACCATGATCGCAGACGCGCGCGTCAAGATTCTCCTGCAAGACGCCACTGACCTCATCTGCTACCGTTGCCCAGGTTGGAAGAATGCACCCAAGACGGTACTAACAGCCGTGACGTGCCGCGTGGTGAGCCGGGCTATTCGTCAGCGCCCTGCGGGTGTTGCAGGAGATGCTACGCAGCTCACTCAGACGACTGGGCCGTTCTCTTTATCGACGTCGTGGGCTAACCCCTCAGGTGACCTGTTCCTGACCAAGCAGGATCGCGATGACGTCAATGGGGTGTCAGCATCCTTTTTTGGCTCGGCCGATACCTTGTTCGGGGGTGGGCAGGGGTGAGCGCAATGGACGCGTGGAAGGAACCAGCCGTGCTATTGCGCCATAGTGAGCCCAAGCGTGACCCGCTCGGGGTCGCCTACCGCAGTGGCGCCGTGCAGGAGATTCGCCTGCCTCCCGTCCTCGTCGCCACAACGCAGTCCTCCGACCGGGAGGGCACAGGCGAAGACTACGGAACCAGGGAGACCGTGACTGTGTACTGGGATACTCCTTTAGATGAGGTCATGTATATCCTCCCTGGTGACAGGGTGCGTCTTCGAGGTGACGTGTGGCAGCCTGTCGGCACCCCTGTCGTATACCCTCTGGGGGTATACTTGAGGCTATGGAAGGAGGCGCCACGTGAAAGTTGAGTTCGTTATCCATAAGGATGGTGTCAAAGACCTCCTGAAGAGTCAGGAGGTGCAGAACATGCTCGCCGCCAAGGCAGCAGGGATCGCCGCCCGCGCGGGTGATGGGTTCACATCCAAGGTGCAAGTCGGCACAGACCGCGCCCGCGCCTACGTCCGCCCTGACACGTACGTAGCACGCAGGCGCCAAGCCAAGCACCACCTGCTAGAACGCGCCGTAGGAAAGGGATGACGATGAGCATTGACCTGCAAAAGTTCGTGATCGACTACCTGAACAAACAGAACTTCGAAGGCGAACTAGAGGGCACCACGGTAGGAGGCATCCGCCCCTCCACTGAGGAAAACCCCCACCCTTACGTGCTCGTGCTGGCGACGGGTGGGCCCGGACGGTCTGAACGTATTCTCTACACGGCTCAGATCACCATCGACTCCTATGCGCCCACTTCCTGGTGGGCAGGCGAGCTCGCTCGCCACGTGGGAGATGCCCTCCACCACCTTCCAGAGGCGGATGGGCCTGTAGCGGTCGTAAGCTCTCCCGCACCAGCGGAAATGCCCGACCCTGATACCGATATGCGCCGTTACACTGCGACGTACCAGATTACCGCAAAGTTGGGAGTTACCAATGGCTAAGACCAATGCTGACAACGCATTCATGGCAGGTTCCGAGAAGGATACACTCTATCTCGGCCCGGCTGGCACCGACCTGTCCACCATCACCAACCTGACCACGCCTATGCCCGAGGGCATGATCGACGTCGGCTGGACCAGTGACGACGGCATGACGCTGGACATGTCCGACAGCGTGGATAAGATCCGAGGCCACCAGGGGCACAGGGTTGTCCGAACCTACATGTCGGATTCCACCACCTCGTTCAAGGCAACTCTGCTTGAGACCAAGCTGGAACTGCTCAAGAAGTACCTTGGCGCCACTAAGGCCGAGAAGGTCACCACGGCTGGCACGGATAGTATCACCCGCATGACGGTGTCTGCCTCCCGTAAGGTGGAGGCCCTGTGTGGTGTGGTTGACCTGTTCGACGTCTCTACCGGCAAGCAGCGCCGCTATATTTTCCCGCGCCTCGAACTTGGAGAGCGCTCTGGCGTCACCTTCAAGGTTGGTGAGCTGTCCGCCTACGAGTACAACCTCGAAGTGCTGGATAAGTACGAGCTCCTCAGCAACGAGGATGGCCTGAAGGTCGGCTGACCTTATGACTCCTGCCGTGTGTCGCTTTTCTGTTCTCCCGGCACACGGCAGGCAATAACCCTTTTGGAGAATAGAGTGTAGGAGAACAGAACCATGACTACGAAGAAGGCCCCCACCGCTGCTGAGCTCGCCCGCCGTGAAGCCCAGTCCAAGAATGATCGTGGCGAGGCGGCGCCCATCCACGTCGAGGTCCGAGGCATTGCCCTGGATTTCAACCCCTCTGATCTGCTCGACGACTACGACGCGATGACGGCACTGATGGAACAGGGGCGCCCCAACCCGATGCTGGCCCTGCTTATCCCTGATGAGGGTGAGCGTAAGGCTGCACTGGATTCGCTGCGTGATGAGAACGGGAAGCTGCGCGTGACTACTATCGTCGAGTTCCTGACTGAGGTCTTTCAGGCTTCCGGCCAGGGAAACTGATTGACCTCCTGCACCTCTTGTGGGAACACTGGGAGGTGTTGGAGGCGGACTTTCAAATGACGTACAACCTCGACCTGACGCAGGTGTTCACGGGTGAGTTGAGCCTGCGTCGGGTGGGGGTTCTGATCAACAACCTACCTGTTGGGTCTCTTCTCCGTAAGCGCCTTGGCGGGGCGGGCGCGTGGACTGATGAAGTGTCGGCTGTGTTCGCTCAAGGCAACCGTCTGGAGGGGATTCTCATCACCGCGTTTGGTGGCAAGAAGAAGGATGTGCCAAAGCCTGCTAGCCCACCCGAACCCGGCTGGTTCGAGAAAGCCGAGGTCTCCCGGGTGCGTCGTGAAGAGCGGGCACGCCGGTGGGTCGAAGCACATAGTTAGGAGTATTAGCAGTGGCTGAGAACGGTTTTAGTTTAGGTACCGCGTGGATTCAGATTTCTCCTTCCATGAAGGGCCTTCAGGAAGCTATCCGCAAAGAGCTGGCTGGGACCGATACACGCCCTGCTGAGAAGAAGGTTGAGTCCGGCCTTGGCGCGGCATTTAAGCGTGTCGCCAAGGCCGGTGCTCTCGCACTCGGGGCTGTTAGTGGTATCGCGGCGGCGGCTGGTTTTGCTGACGTGGCTCGCGAGGCCTTGAATGCGTCTGATGCTACTGACAAGTTTAAGTCGACGCTCGGGTTTGCTGGTGTGTCGGCTGATGAGATTGGGAAGCTGACTGCTAGTACGAAGAAGTACGCGGATGACACTGTCTATGAGCTCAGTGACATCCAGAATATCACTGCCCAGCTCGCCGCTAACGGCGTGCAGGGCTACGACCGGCTTGCCGAGGCCGCCGGTAACCTCAACGCCGTGGCCGGTGGTAATGCTGAGACATTCAAGTCGGTTGGCATGGTGCTGACCCAGACGGCTGGTCAGGGCAAGCTCACGACAGAGAACTGGAACCAGCTTGCGGATGCTATTCCCGGCGCTTCTGGTAAGCTCCAGGAGGCCCTTCTGGCTAACGGCGCGTATGTCGGCGACTTCCGTGACGCCATGTCTAAGGGCGAGATCACGGCTGATGAGTTCAATCAGGCGATCTTGGATTTGGGTTTCACGGACGTCGCCGAAGAGGCTGCAACCAGTACCACCACCATTGAGGGTGCGTGGGGTAACCTGCAGGCCACCCTGGTGACGGGTGGTATGGGCATTGTTGACAAGCTTAAGCCTGCGCTCACGGATTTCATGGGTGTGGTGTCTGATGGCGCGTCGAAGGCGTTTGGTTGGATTAATGACACGGCTGTGCCTTCCCTGGAGGGCGTGTGGGATATTCTCACTAAGGGTGATTTCACGGGCCCGATCTTTGGTTTCCAGGAAGACTCTGGCCTGGTTGATTTCCTGTTTAACCTCCGGGATGCTGGCCTGTCTGTGTGGGACATGTTCAAGTCCCTGTGGGATGCTGGGTCCAGCCTGGGGGGCGTGTTTGCTCCTCTTGGGGCGGATATTGCTGGCGCGTTCGGTGGTAGTACCGTGTCCGTTATTCAGGCGACAGCGGATGCGCTGAAGGCCGTGTTTGACTGGATGGCTCGGAACAAAGATGTTGTTGCGCCCCTCATTGTGGTGGTCGGGACGGCTGTGGGGACTTTTCAGCTGCTGAGTACGACTATGGCTGCTGTCAATGCTGTGAAGGCTGCTGGTGGTTTGCTGCAGTTCGCTAAGGCTACGAATGTGGCGAAGGCCGCGCAGGTGGCGTTTAATGCTGTCATGAGCGTGGGACCGATTGGCCTGATCGCGGTGGCGTTGGCTGCTTTGGTGGCTGGCCTGACGTATTTCTTCACACAGACAGAGACCGGCCGGCAGGCGTGGGCTGCGATCACGGAAGCGTTCTACTCTTTCGTGGATTGGGTTGGGTCAGCGTGGTCTTCCGCTATGGAGTCTCTCTCTTCGTGGTGGGCGTCGACGTGGGACCAGGTTGGCGGCACTGTCGACTGGTTTAACTCGACTGTGGTGTCGGGCCTTGCGTCCGCATGGCAGGGTATTCAGGATGCTATCGGCGCGTGTGTTGACTGGCTGAACACCTATGTGGTGCCCGTGTTCCAGGCAGTGTGGGATGGCATTAAGACGGCCGTGTGGGTGGCCCTCCTCCCTGTCATAACTTATTTCGAGTTGTGGAAGTTGGCTTTGCAGGCTGTCGCTGACTTCGTGGTGACCTACGTGTGGCCCTACCTGCAGCAGGCGTGGGAGGGTATCCAGGCTGGTGTGGCCGTGTTGTGGGAGTACATGCAGGCGGCGTGGGCTGGTATCCAGTCGGCTGTGCAGGTGGTGGCTGATTGGATCGCCGCCTATGTCCTGCCTGTTGTCACTGGTGTGTGGGATGGGATTACGGCTGGCGCGAACCTGTTGTGGACTGGCATTCAGATGTACTGGCAGTGGATTCAGTTGTGTGTGCAGACGGTTGCTGACTGGTTCACCTCGTATGTCCTGCCGGTTATTCAGGCGGCATGGGATGGTATCCTGTGGGTTGGTCAGTCGTTGTGGCAGGGTATTCAAACTGTCTGGTGGGGTATCCAAACGAGCGTGCTGACTGTGGTGGGTTGGTTTACCGCGTATGTCCTGCCGGTGGTCCAGTCTGTGTGGGATGGTATCCAGGCTGGTGCTAATAATTTGTGGTCGTGGATTACGTTTATTTGGAATGGTATCCAGTCTTCGATTAGCACGGTTGCTAACTGGATGTACTACACGCTGTGGGGCACGATCACGAGTGTGACGGATGGTATCAAGTCGGCGTTCCAGTCGATGAAGGATTCTGTGGCGTCGATTTGGGAGTCTGTGAAGGGTGTGGTGGCTAAGCCCATCAACTTCATTATCAACACGGTCTACACGTCGGGTATTAAGAAGACGGCGGACTCGATGGCTGAGAAGCTGGGTTTGAGCCTGCGTCTTCCGTACGTTGCTCCTATTGCTGAGTACGCGTCTGGTGGTGTCCTGCCCGGGTACACGCCCGGCCGGGATGTGTTCCACTTCTTCTCCCCTGATGGTGGCGGTGCTCTCGCCTTGTCTGGTGGTGAGGCGATCATGCGTCCTGAGTGGGTGCGTGCGGTTGGTGGGCCTGATGCTGTGGCTCGCATGAATGCTGCTGCCCGGTCGGGGTCGACGCGTATTCCTGGTGGGGATGCGGGCGTGAAGTTCGCTGCCTTCGCTAATGGTGGTATCTGGGATGGGGCTCAGGGCGCGTGGGATTGGATTAAGGATGCTGCCGACACGATGGGTAAGATCATTGCTGACCCTGCTGGTGCGGTGGCTCGCTTCATTAAGGCCCCTGTGGATGCGATGATGCGTGGCCTACCTGGGTCGGGTATGATCGCTGATTCTATGCGCGCTGTTCCTGGTGTGTGGATTGATGGCTTCGCTAACTGGTTGAAGGGCAAGACGTCGAGCATGGGTGCGACGGGTATTGTCAACGCGGCTAGGAAGGCTATTGGTGTGCCTTATGTGTGGGGTGGTTCGTCTATCCCGCCGGGTCTTGACTGTTCTGGTCTGGTGTATTGGGCGGCTCACCAGATGGGCTCTAGGATTCCGCGTTTGACGGCTGCCGGCTACCAGTCGGGTTCTGGTGCTGGTAATGCGAATGTCCCGGGCAATCTGCTGTTTTGGGGTAATCCTGCGTGGCATGTGGCTATTGCGTCCGGTAAGGGCATGATGGTGGAGGCTCCGAAGCCGGGCGCGTTTGTGCGTGAGACGGGTATTTGGGGGTCTCCGACGGCTGGCACGTATAAGTTCGATAATGGTGGTTACATCCAGCCTGGTCTCACCACGGTGTTGAATAAGACGGGCCGTCCTGAGCCGGTGTTTACTGATGGGCAGTGGGATATCTTGCAGCGTCACACACGCGCGCAGGACTACCCGGAGACTCTGGTTGTTGTGGATGAGGATGGTCAGTTGGTTGGTCGTATGCGTGTGGAGGCTCGTGGCGTGGTGAATGATGCGTTGTCTCCGGCGTCCAGGTCTCGTGCTCGTGATCTGCTTGGTACAGGTTTCTAATAAGGGGTTGGTAGGGTATGTCTACTGTTTGGTCCGCGTCTAGCGGCTACATGTTTATTGGTGTTGGCTTGGAGTGGTCGGGTGATCCTTCGAGTGGTTCGGTGACGGTGACGGCCACTGTTACTGCTTGCAGTGATGGGTATGGGCATAGTTTCTCGTCGGCGTGGTCATGGTGGGGCTACTACGGGTCGGGGTCGGAGGGCTTCAGTTTTTCGTCTGGCTATGGGCAGACGGTGTATAAGCAGCTGAGCCAGTGGAGTTTCACTGTGCCTGTGGAGTATGGGCGCGAGAAGACGGTGACGATTGGGGCGAGCCTTGGCCCGATCTGGAATGGCGGTAATCCGAGTGTGGAGAATTGGATTACGCTTCCTGCCCGCCCGGTGGTTCCTCCGAATCCGCCGACTAGTGTGACGGCTAGTCGCGTGTCTGACCAGCAGATCAATATTGAGTGGGTTGCGCCCGCGTCTGGTGAGTCGAACCCGATTGACTATTTTGTGGTCGAGCGACGTGTTGACGAGTCTGATCAGTGGACGGTTATTGCTCCCGTTAAGGATGCTGTGTCTTTTGCTGACATGGATGTCACGCCTGGTCATAAGTACTCCTACCGTGTGAAGACAGATAACGCGGCTGGTGGGTCGGAGTATGTGGAGGCTGAGAGGCCTGTGTTTACGACGCCTCCTGCCCCGGTGAATGTGCGCGCGGTGAAGAATGCGTCGGGCGATATCGTGGTGTCTTGGGAGAATAAGGCACCTTACATTCCTACCAGGTGGGAGGTGTATGATGGTGATAAGCTCGCTGCCCTGGTGACATTGGATGTTGAGAGGTGTACGTGGTCGCATAGTTCACCTCGTCTTGATGTGACCCACCAGTACCGCATCGTGTGCGTGGGTGGCTCTATGTCGTCCGTGAAGTCTGAGCCGTCGAACATCGTGCAGCTCTTGGCGCGCCCGAATGCTCCTGAGCCTACCTCGGATGGCTTGTATTTTCCTGCTGATGAGCCTGTGACGCTTGGGTGGCGGTTTAATGCGACGGATTCTAGTCCGCAGACTCGCTTCAAGCTTCAGTACATGCGGCGTCAGGGCGGTACGCAGGCCCCCCTGTTTGACCAGGCCTCGTCGAAGCAGGAGTGGACTGTTGGCGTTCTCCCGCCGGGTGTGTATGAGTATTGGGTGCAGACGTGGGGCCTGCATGCCGACCCGTCTCCCGTGTCACGGCGCGCACTGTTCTACGTGGAGACTCGCCCTGTCATCTCTATCCAGTCCCCTGGCCAGGTGGTGAAGACGTCGTTCATAGACGTGTCGTGGGCGTACTCGGCTATGGGTGGGCCTGTGCAGACGAAGGCCATTGTGGAGCTGTACCAGGGTGATAGCCAGCTGGTTGAGACTCAGGTGGCGCGCGGCTCTCAGGCTAGCGTGCGCTTGAAGACCTACCTGAAGAATGGCATGTCATACCGTGTGAGTGTGACGGCTGTGAATGCTCATGGCGTGAAGTCGAAGACTGTGAGCCAGTCGTTTAAGGTGGAGTATGAGCAGCCGCCCACCCCGCGCGTCTACCTTGAGTGGGATGATGAGGTGGGGTGCGTGCGTGTGCGCGTGGTGAACCCTGCTCCTGAGGCCGGTAAGCCGGGGGCTGTGCGTAACCGTGTGGAGCGCAGTGATGACGGCGGGTTGACATGGACTGTTCTCACTGAGGATTTGCCGGTGTCCGGCATGATTCTCGATTACCAGTCGGTGAGTCATGGCAGTGTGTCCTACCGGGTGACGGCGACGTCTGATCTGCCTTCGTCGTCGACCGTGGTGGAGAGCATTGATACCCAGTCGTGGGCGATGTGGATTGGTGGCGGCCGGGACTTTAGTACGACTGTGCCGTTGCGGTGGGATCCGGTGCATTCGTGCAAGATGGGGCTTGCCAACCGGAAACTGCACCGGTTTGCTGGCCGTGAGAAGGCGGTGGAGATGAGTGGCACGCACCGGGAGAAGACGCTCAGCTTGTCAGCCGTGTTGTTTGATGAGGACTTCCCGCTGATTCAGCGTCTTGAGGAACTATCCTACCTGCCTGCCCCATTCTTGTATCGTGATCCGATGGGTCGGCGCGTGTACTGCTCGATTGCGAGCGTCAGCGTGGATCGTGCGTTGTCTGGTAAGTGGAGTGTTAAAATTGAGGTAGAGGAGGTAGACCATGAGTAACCGGCTTGACACGCACAGGCAAGCACACTATACGGTCACGCTCCTGGATTGGGGTGACCAGGTGGTTCGCCGTCTGGACGGCGTGACCGGAGGCAACATCACGCTCAGTAACTCTACCCGCCTGCGCGCTTCTGGGAGCTTGAACCTGACGCAGGCGTGCGGTGACATCGATTGGATGACACAGCGTGTGCGTATCGACTACACGGCCAATGGTGTGTCGTGGGGGCTGGGAGTGTTCCTCCTGTCTGCCCCCACGCGCACCTACAGTGAGATGGGGTCCACGTGGAGTGTGGATTTGTCTTCTCCTCTGGCTGTGCCTGATGCTGACTGCGTGGACAGTACGTTCACGGTCAAGGCAGGGACCAACCTGGTAGGTGTTGCGGCAGACATCCTATATGAGACGGGCCTGGAGCGCCTGTCTATCACTCCGTCTACGGCTGTGGCTTCTAGTGACATGATCTACGACCCGGGTAAATCGAAGCTGACGATTGTGAATGAGTTGCTTTCGGCGGCCGGCTACTGGTCGGCGCATCCGGACGGTGAGGGGCAGGTCCACCTGGACCCCTATGTGCGTCCGGCGGCGCGCGGCGTGGCCTATGGCTTCCATGAGGGCGCGAGGTCGATCCACCTGCCTGAGTGGGAGCGTGAGCAGGATATGGCAGCTGTGCCAAACAAGGTCGTGTTCATCTCCCAGGGTAGTGCAGACAAGCCTGCCTTGGTTGGTGTGGCCGTGAATGATGATTCGTCTTCTCCTTACTCCTACCCGTCGAGGGGTCGGTGGGTTGTGGAGACGAGGACTGGTGTGGAGGCGGCTGACCAGGAGTCCATCACTGCTCAGGCTCGACGTCGTTTGATTGACGTGTCTACTCCGTCTGCGGCTATTACGTTGCAGCATATGCCTGTGCCGATTCAGCCTAACCAGGTGGTGGGTTTCACCAGCCAAGGGCACGCGGGTAAGGGCGTGGTGAAAGAGATCGAGTACGCGCTTGACCCGACCGCACTGGTGAAGACGAAACTGTTGGAGGTGACTGACCTGTGAACTTGGATTACTTGATGAGTGTTGTGGCTGGTTTGCGTGACCGGCTTGATGCTATGCCCCTTTTCCGGTGGGCGACTGTGGTTGGTACCAAGCCTTTGCGTGTGCAGTTGGATGGGGACGCCACCCCCTTGTCTGCTGATCCGGTGAATCTGGCTGGTGCCCTCTCGGTAGGGCAGCGCGTGTACACGATGAGCGTGGACCGCAGGCTACATATTTTGGGTGTGGTTTCGGATGGGCCGACCCAGTGAATGTTTATGGAACTCTTGGAGGGTGTGTGTCATGACTGCGTTTATTGAGGGGTCGGTTCGTACTCCGTCGGGGCGTATCGTCCCGTTGACTGTTCGAGCCGAGCCTATTCCGGAGCCCGGCAGAACGCCAGAGGGTGACGTGGTCGTCGCGGGTAGTGTCGTTACGGAATCGACTGCCCCTGTTTCGGCTCTCATGTCCGCGGGCAAGTATCGGATACTAGTGTTTACGCCGGTGAAGCAGCTCGCTGACAGGGAGGTGACGCTGGTGGATGGTCAAAGCGTGACTCTTGCAGATATTGTGGATGCGGCCCCGTTGCCTGCGCCACCTGGTGGGTCGACTGGCCTGGTGGATGCGCAGGGGCGCCTGATTGCGGCAGCTCCGATTAAGGTCGTGGCTTCTCTGTCGGAGGCTGAGGCGCTCCCAGATGGGATCGTGTATGCGTTGCCTGCGGATGTTATCCCTCCTGCGCCGGGCCCGGGGCCGGTCACGCCTCCTGCTGTGGGGGAGAAGACGGCGCGGGTCGTGGGTCATGCGGCTGGCCAGTTCGCAGGAGACCAGGTCCAGATTGGCGTGGATGGGCAGGCCGGTGATCGTGTTGTTGTTGCCGTCAACACTAAGGCGATTGGCGATCAGGAGTTCACGTGGCCAACCGGGTGGACGGTGCTTGTCGAACCTTACTACATTGGCACGATGCGGTTCACTCTTGCTATTGGCCCGTGGGACCCGTCCATTGTCGTGCGCACATCGAAGCCGGTGGAAGCAGGATACGTGGCCCTGTCGGTGCGTGGTGGTGGCCGACCGGTCATTAGTGAGGTGAAGGATCGCACGAAGGAGCCTGTCGAATCGACCACGGTCACAGCGCCGATCATTGTCGGTGGTCTTGGTACCTGCCTTGCGTTTGCCTTCGAGCGCACGTTGAAGCCTGAGACCCGCGACCAGCTCGTTGTCTCACCTGGTTGGGAGATTGTGAACTATGCTGAACAGCATGATGGCAATCTGCAGACGGTGCTTGCCGGGAAGTGGGTGGGCGCGGGTGAGCCTACCAGCATGGTGGTCACTTATCCGAACGAGCAGGCTCTTAATGGGGCTGGTGTGCAGGTGGTGATCTTGGATGCCTAAGACTGGTGTTTTTGTGCGTCGCCGTGATGGTGGTGACCTGCCTGTGCGCGTGTTCCTGCGTCGTCGTGATGGTGGTGACGTGGAGGTGTTCCCCCGCCGGGTGGGTAGCCAACCTGTCGGTAGTGCGGTTGATCGTTTCCTGGCTTCTAAGCCGTTCTACGTGGCGCACAGGTTGGGCGGTACTGAGTACCCGGAGTTCACTCAAAAGGGGCTAGAAGCGTCGTTGCGTGCCGGTTTCAAGGCGTTGGAGCTGTCGGTGCGCCGCTGCGCGACTGGCGAGTTTGTTCTGATCCACGACTGGATCACATCGCGTACGGTGCCGGGCACGGACTATCAGATCTGGAACACACCCTGGTCTACGCTCGCAGGATTGCAGCAGGCGTCCGGTGGGTTCCTGCGTCTGACTGATGTTGTCGACCAGGTTGGTAGTGACATTGTGTTGGCTATCGACCATAAGGTGACGAGCAGCAAGGAGGTGGGTAGTGCGGGTGACATGGAGTCTGAGGCTGCCCTGTTTGACCTCCTCGAAGCCCGGTTTGGCGCGGAAAACGCGAAGCGCCGCGTCATCATTAAGCATTTCATTAAGGGTGGCGTCTCGCAGCGTGCCCGCGAGCGCGGCTATCGCACGATGTGCATGATGTACCCGAATGAGGTAGCCGGTGTGGACCTGTCGAGCTGGGATGTGCTCGGCATGGAGTGGAATGCTGAGCAGGGTGTGTGGGACACTCTCAAGGCGACGGGCAAGCCGCTGATTGCGCACATCATTACGACTCAGCAGCAGGCTGATATAGCCCTCGCTAGGGGCGCTACAGGCTTGATGGCGTCGGTACCGAGTGTCGTTCATCCGTGATTATAAATGACCACCCCCCTTCGGGGGTGTAGGAGGAGAGAGATTATGGGAAAGCATGTGTTGACAACCGACCGTACGCGCTGGCCACTGCTCACGCCGGAGCGCCGTAAGGCCCTGTATGCGGTTGTGGCCGCGTTGCTGGGTTTGGGCGCGGTGTATGGGCTGGCCACGCCCGACCAGGTGCACGCGTGGCTTGATGTGGCTGATAAGGTGCTGGGCCTTATTGCCCTGGTGTTGGCAGCGTCGCATACGGGCGGCGTGTATGAGGCGCCTTCGTATGGTGAACGGGACACTGACCCGCGATGACGTTAGCGAGGATTGTGGCGGCTATCGGTGCTAACGGGGTTGGCTTCGGCGCACTAGTAGCCGCCCTGTCCGCGCTGGCTGGCATGTGGTGGGGCTACCAGAAGGCTAAGGCTGAGGCTCTGATTGCGCGCGAGCAGGTCGGCAAGGCTCGTGCTGAGCGTGAGCAGGCCGAGACGTCGGCTGCCCTGGAAGCTATCGCGGGCAAGATCGACCAGCGGCTAGACGCGCTGGAGGCCTCACTGTCTGAAGTCCATCATGAGATGCGTCCTAATCATGGTGGGAGCATCAAGGATGCTGTGAGTCGGATCGAGACCAACCAGGAGGCTGTCAAGGCGACTCTGGATGCTCACGGGCAGGTGCTTGCCGCGCACGGGCAGGTGTTGGATCGTATTACTGAGCGTCAGGATCGTGATTTGGAGGACTTGTCTGCTCGGATTGATCAGGCGTGGGTGGATCATGAGAGTCTGCGTGAGGCGTTGGAGCGGATTGACGCGTGAAAGAGAAGAAAAAGCCCCTACCAACTAGGGTAGGGGCCTTTCCTTGTGCCAGTGGTATACGCTTGACACATTTGTGGCTTTCCACGGAATCCTGTGGAAAGTTCACTTACACATGGGGTCAGTTCTCGGCTGTGTGAGCGAGGAACTTGTTCACGAAGTATGTTTGCCCACGGCCCGTGACCTTTGTTGTCCGGTTAACCGACGTATGCCCGTCTGTGTGAGTGACAACTGTTTCCTTCACCCTGAACAGGCCCATGTCCATTGCCTTTTGAGTGGGCATGTTCCATGACGAGCCTTTCTGTCGGATGAGGTAGCCGTTTTCACGCATCCACTCGAACAGGCGGCGCTGTCCTGTGTCTACGCCGTTGCCTCGTAGGATTTTTGCTAGGTCGCCGATGAGGATGTCGGTTTTCGCGGATGCTACGGCGTCGGCGAAGAGGACCTTGGGGGCGTTGGCTTGTGCCTGCTTCTCTAGCTGGGCGCGCTTAGCTCGTTCCTCTTTGAGGGTGGTCAGTGTCCGGATCATCGCGTCGGGATCGGCGAGCATCGCATCGACCATTGACTCAGTCGCGTACATGCCATGTTTGCGGATCGAAGGCAGGACTTCGCTGGTGACCCAACGCTTGAAG
>ERZ772990.45-NODE-45-length-25278-cov-5.66713_pt1 | contig 25278 bp, 16 predicted proteins | sample MGYA00511674_ERZ772990 | MGnify/ENA primary metagenome ERZ772990 (study PRJEB29015, sample SAMEA2738045) | human oral metagenome | biome: human oral; feature: human-associated habitat; material: saliva | place: China | collected 2233 ...
CATGGGCCAGGGCAACAAGAAGCTCTCCAAGCGCGACCCCGAGTCGAACCTCTTCCTGCTGCGCGACTCCGGCTTCATCAAGGAAGGCCTGCTGAACTACCTGTCCCTGCTGGGCTGGTCCCTCTCCGCAGACCAGGACGTCTTCAGCATCGACGAGCTCGTCGAGCACTTCGACGTGCACGACGTTGTCGCCAACCCCGCACGCTTCGACGTGAAGAAGGCAGAGTCCATCAACGGCGACCACATCCGTGCGCTCGACCCCAAGGACTTCCGCGACCGCCTCATCCCGTACCTGCAGGCTGCAGGCGTACTCGGCGAAACCCTCACCGAGCGTGAAGAGCAGATCCTCACCGAAGCAGCCCCCCTCGTACAGGAGCGCATGCAGCTGCTCGGCGAAGCACCCGGCCTGCTCGCATTCCTCTTCAAGGCTGACGAAGAAATCAGCACCGCAGACGACGCACGCAAGCAGCTCAAGGAATCCGCACCGCAGGTCCTCGCCGCCGCTATTGAGGCTCTGGAGCCCCTCGAGGACTTCACCGCAGCCAACATTGAGGCAGCCCTGCGCGCCGCAATCGTCGACGGCCTGGAAATCAAGCCCCGCCTCGCATTCGGCCCCGTGCGTATCGCAGTGTCCGGTGAGCGCATCTCCCCGCCTTTGTTCGAGTCCATGGAAATCCTGGGCAAGGACTCCTCCCTCGCACGCCTGCGCAAGCTCGCCGCTGAACTGAGCTAACCATGAGCCAGCCGAATAACCAATCCATCATCGGCAAGGCGCTGCTCAAGGGCACCCTCATGGCGCTCACCAATGCCTGCATTATCTGGCTGTTCGCCTACATCGCCGGCTTTGACCGCTCCGTGTGGATGGTCATCATCATTATTGCCGGCGCGGTACTCGCCTACGTGACCGCATTCCTGGAGGCACGCGCCATGCAGAACGTGGCTCGCGGCGGCGACGTGAGCACCTCCTCGTCTGTCGTGGATTCCTCGGACTCTTCGGATTCTTCTGGCTCTTCGGACGAAGAAGAGGAAGAGGACGACTTCGTGGACCCGGGCCCCGACCCGGACGCGGGCGACTTCGACGCCGGAAGCTCCAGCAGCTCCGACTACAGCAGCTACAGTAGCTCGGACTTCGGCGGAGGCGGCGATTCCGGCGGAGGCGACTCCGGCGGTAGCAGCGACTAAGCTCTAGATAGTTTTGGTGCGCTCGCAGGTACCTGCGGTGTGTACTTTGAGAGCTCCAGCTCAAGAAAATCCCCTTATCCAGCGGGAATCAGACGACCGAAAAGTCTGAAGAAACCCGGCGGATAAGGGGATTTTTCATAAATTTGAGAATATTTTTTGTGATGGGTATTTCTTGTAAAACTACTAGTCAGTATTTTTTATGGGGGTAAATCTGGTTCCATTTGGGGGAGTGTGGCAAGAATTTGGTTTGCGCACCTCGGCAAAGGCTCGTATAGTAGTACCTGTTGTTGCGACGAACTGGAAAGTTCAAAGCGAAAACATGCGGTTGTAGCTCAGTTGGTAGAGCACCACCTTGCCAAGGTGGATGTCGCGAGTTCAAGTCTCGTCAACCGCTCCACTAAAGCCCCGAGGTTCGCCTCGGGGCTTTTTCGTTGTCTCCAAAAGTTTTGGCAAGTCTTGGCTTTGGAGGCGCGGGGTGGGGTGGGAGTAGTGGGGTGGGAGTCTTGCGATCTTTCCCGAGGTGACTGCCTGGATGGGTTGGTCGCCCGGGCTGCTTTGGCTATCTGACGACCTGACTACCGGGAGGCGGTGCAGGAAAAAATCTTCAAAAAAATTTGGGACACAAAGCGTGCGGGGGAGGAAGTAAAACTACTCTCCGAGTCACCTTGAAGCTGCTTTGAAGGGTGAAAATCGGCCCCAAAACCCTCTTTTTGAAGAAACTTAAAAAACTTTTTAACCCCAAAAACCCCGGAAACACGCGGAAGTAGCGGGCATAAAACCGTAAATGTGAGGCGGCTCTCCAGATTTCAGCTTGCACGCCTCCAGAAAGACCCGTATAGTTATTACTCGTTCCGGTGAAAAGCCGAAAGGCGAAAAACGGAACGGTAACTCAATAGAGTAATGGGATATGGTGTAATTGGCAACACGAAGGTTTCTGGTTCCTTTGTTCTAGGTTCGAGTCCTGGTATCCCAGCTAACCTCCTCACGGAGGTTGCGGCCCCATCGTATAGCGGCCTAGTACTCCGCCCTCTCACGGCGGCAACACCGGTTCAAATCCGGTTGGGGTCACACTAGGAAAAAGCCTGGTTTCTTCGGAAACCAGGCTTTTTTGTTTATCCAGCGAAAACCGGATTTAGATTCTATGGTGCCGCCGTGAGCCTCTCACGGCGCCGCTCCTTACGTCGCGGCACTGCGGGGCATGATGGAATCCCTCGCGCGCTCGGCATCATGCCCCGCCACTTCTTACGGCGTGGCATTCGGACGCATAATGGAATCCCTCGCGCGCTCGGCATTATGCGCCCTCATCACCGTACACATCCGGTTGGGGTCACACTAGGAAAAAAGCCTGGTTTCTTCGGAAACCAGGCTTTTTTGTTTATCCAGTGAAAACTGGTTTTAGATTCGGTCATGACTTAGTGACCTTAGCAATGGTTAAAAGCTATCGCTGAAGACGCTAACCTAGCCCCACAATCCGTAACTCATGACCAGAGTCCATAAGTCATTACTGAACCTGCAGCCACCTCCGGTCGGAAGACCTCTTAGACTTTGTGGTGCCGCCGCATACTCAACGGGGATAAAAAAGGGGCGCACAAAATTTGACCTTCACGCCAAGCCTCGGTATAGTCTTATCCGTAAGCGTGATTGGCGCAGTGGTAGCGCGCTTCGTTCACACCGAAGAGGTCACTGGTTCGAACCCAGTATCACGCACCAAATAACCCCCGTTTCAAGGAACGGGGGTTTTATTATGCCCACCGGTATTTGTGCCCACCAGCAGTACAACACAGCCGCGGACACAACCACCCGAGAATGAGGTACCCGTGACAACACCCGAACTCGCCACCGCCACCGACTACGGACGCATGTACGCGCGCGTCCGCGGAGGAGATCCCCTCGTCCCCTCCATCACCACCGTCATCGGGCAGCACGCCAGCGACCTCAGCGGCTGGCACGGGTACATGGCAGCCAAAGCCGCCCTCGAAGACCAGCGTGCCTACCGCGCCACCGGATCCCACGGCCTCAAATTCGCCATCATCCGCGACGCAGCCAGCGCCTCCGAACGATACCGCGACGCAGCCGCAGCCCGAGGCGACCGCGTCCACAACTACGCCGAAGCCGTCGCCCTGCGCGCCATGGGCCGCGAACACAACCTCGACGAAAGCCGCGAACAGCTCATCATCAACGGCGAACAAGCCTACGCCGACCGCTTCGACGAATGGTGGGAAGCCTTCAAACCCCGCCCCCTCGCCGCCGAAGTTACCATCTGGAATGACACCGTCGGCTACGCGGGCACCCTCGACCTCGTCGCAGAAATCGCGGGCCGAACCTGCATCATCGACTACAAAACCAAAGGCACCGACAAACGCGGCCGCGTCAAAGCACTCGACGAAAAAGTCGTCATGCAGCTCGTCGCCGGACTCAAGGCCGAAGAATCCCTCGTCGACCCCGACGAAGGCACCTGGGAACCCTGGAAATACGGCGACGCGCCCGTCCTCATGGGCGTGGCACTCGGCGAAACGCAGGTGTTGCCGCAGCAGGCAAACCCCGCCGTGCTCGAACGCAACTGGTACAAGTTCTGCGCCCTGCGCCGAGTCTGGGAATTCGACCGTCAGGTTCAAGAATTTGAAGACCCCGCGCTCATGCCCGTAGTCCCGCCGCCCGCGGCATAGGGGAGAGGCTTCAAACCTCCGCAGAGGTGAGCACGGGGAGATGAGCCCAGGGAGGTGAGGCTCAGCCCTCACCCTGCCGCCTCGATTCGTTCTAGATTCGCGCTACTGAATCGGCGACAATAGAACAATAGGCAGAACGGCGCCCGTGCGGTCCACTGTAAAGAACCCGCAGAGAAAACCCTCAGCGTAGTTCTGCCACCATTTTGAAATCCGTAAGCACATTCCCGGCACCGCCGGCAAAGGAGAACCATGACCATCCTGAGCATCCGCACCGTGGGCGACCCGGTGCTGCGCAGCGTCTGCGACCCCATCACCGTCTTCGACGACGACCTGGCACGACTCATCGACGACATGCTAGAAACCATGTACGACGTGGGCGGCGTGGGCCTTGCAGGCCCGCAGGTTGGCATCTCCAAGCAGATCTTCACCTTCGGCGGTATTGACGACCGCGAAGGCTACATCATCAACCCCGTGCTCGAAGTCGGCGAAGAAGACCAGGAAGGCGGCGAAGGTTGCCTGTCCGTGCCCGGCCAGAAGTCCGCGACCCCGCGCAAGAACTGGGCGCGCGTGACCGGCGTGGACCGCCACGGCGAACCCCTCGTGCTGGAGGGTGAGGGTCTGTTCGCCCGCATGCTGCAGCATGAAACCGACCACCTGCACGGCAAGCTCTTCATCGACCGTCTCGTGGGTGAAGACCGCCAGCGCGTGATGCGTGCCCTGCGCGCCGCAGACTATAACACGGTCGCCGCTAAGACCGTGACCGAGCGTGCAGCCCGCGTGGGCGGTGCCTTCGGCGGCGGTGGCGCATTCGGTGCCGGTTCCTCCTTCGGTAGCTTCGGAAAGTAGGCTCACATGCTCAACATCATTTACGCAGGCACCCCCGACGTTGCCGTGCCCCCGCTCGACTACCTGGCGAACTCCGATAAGGTGCGCGTGGTCGGCGTGCTCACCCGCGAAGACGCCCCCGTGGGCCGCAAGCGCGTGCTCACCCCCTCCCCGGTCGCGCAGCGTGCCGAAGAGCTCGGCCTGCCCATCGTGAAGGCAAACCGCTGGAACGACGAAGCCGCCGCGGCCATTGCCGAACTGAACGCTGATGCAGCCGCCGTGGTCGCCTACGGCGCCCTGCTGCCGCTGTCCGCGCTCGAATCCCTGCGCTACGGCTGGGTCAACCTGCACTTCTCCAAGCTGCCCGCATGGCGCGGCGCCGCCCCCGTACAGCGCGCCCTCATCGCCGGTGAGCAGGAAATTTTCTCCACCACCTTCCTGCTCGAAGAAGGCCTTGACACCGGCCCCACCTTCGAACAGGAATCCACCCCCGTAGCCGCCGACGACACCGCAGGCACCGTGCTGATGCGCCTCGCCACCAGCGGCGGCGCACTGCTTGAACGCACCTTCGAACGCCTCGAAGCGGGCGAGAACGGCACCGTGCAGGTCGAGGACGAGTCGGTCAGCTACGCCTCCAAGATGAGCATTGCCGACGGCCGCCTCACCTGGACCGAACCTGCCGAGCAGATCCTGGCACGCTTCCGCGGCGTGACCCCCGAACCCGGCGCATGGTGCGAACTGGGCGAAAACCGCTTCAAGATTGGTGGTCTGGCGGTTGCCGACGAGCGACTGGTGCAGTCCCTGATCGAGGCGAACGGCGGCCCCCTCGCACCCGGTGCGGTGCGTCTGCACGCGAAGAAGGTACTGGTCGGCACCGGTACCGAACCGCTGATGCTGCTGCAGGTTCAGCCTGCCGGTAAGAAAATGATGGATGCGCCCGCGTGGGCTCGCGGCGCTGGCAAAGACATGGCGGAAGGCCTGGTGGTACTCGCATGAGCAACGAAAAGCGCCCCTACAAGGGAGGACACGGCAAGCCTGGTAACGCCGGTAATGGCGGTAACGGCAAGTTTAACCAGGGCGGCGGTCAGGGTTATGCCCAGGGTGAGGGTGGTGCGAAGCGTAAGCGTCGCCGCCGCTCCGGCTCGGGTGCTGGCGTGAGTGAGCAGAACCGCCAGCAGTCTCAGAATTCTCAGCGTTCCCAGAATCAGCGCTCGCAGAACCAGCGCTCGCAGAACCAGCGTTCCCAGGGCCGCCCGCAGAAGTGGGACGACAACTCCCGCCCCGAATCGCGCACCGGCCGCCGTTTTGACGGTCTGACCAGCGTCGAACGCGCCGCACGCCGCGCCAAGACTGAGCACGATGACACCAAACGCGGTGGCGGCGGCACCTCCCAGCGCAATAAAAGCGGCCACGAACGCAACCGCCGCTCCATGTCCGCCCGCGAATTCTCCGCGGCGGCACCCTCCGCACGCTCGCGTACCGCAGACACCGCACGCGCAACCGTCTTCGACGTGCTGCGCTCCGTGGCGGAATCTGACGCCTACGCGAACCTCGTGCTACCCAAGGCGATTCGTAGCCACCGCCTCGACCACCGCGACGCAGGCTTCGCAACCGAGCTGACCTACGGCACGCTACGCCACCAGGGCACCTACGACGCAATCCTCAGCCGCTGCGTAGACCGCCCCATCGAAAAGGTCGGCACCACCACCCTCATCGTGCTGCGCATGGGCGTGCACCAGCTGCTGAACATGCGCGTTCCCGCCCACGCGGCACTGAACCAGAGCGTATCTCTGGCGCGCGAAAAGATTGGCGCCGGCCCGGCAAGCTTCATCAACGCGGTGCTACGCCGCGTCTCCGAGCGCACCCCCGAAGAGTGGTACGAACTCATCATCGAGGACGCGAAGGACGACACCGAGCGCATGGCGCTGCTCACCTCGCACCCCGCCTGGATTGTGCGTTCCATGCGCCAGGCACTCGTCGCGCACGGCCGCCCCGCCTCCGAAATTGAGCAGCTGCTCGAAGCGGACAACCTCGCCCCCGTGGTGACCCTGGTTGCGCTGCCCGGCCTGGGTAGCCTCGACGAGGCACGCGAACAGGGCGCCGTCGACGGTGAACTGGTTGAAGGTTCGGCGCTGTACGCCTCCGGCGACTTGGCGCGCCTCGAATCAGTGCGTGAAGGCACCGTCCGCGCGCAGGATGCTGGCTCCCAGCTGGTGGCACGCGCGCTCGCCGCAGCACCTCTGGACGGCACCGACACTGCCTGGCTCGACCTGTGCGCAGGCCCCGGCGGTAAGGCGGCGCTGCTCGGCGCGCTCGGTATTCAGCGCGGCGCATCCCTGGTCGCCAACGAGGCGGCACCGCACCGCGCCCAGCTCGTGGAATCCTCCATGCGCCCCCTGCCCGAGGACAGCTACACGGTACTCACCGGCGACGGCCGCCAGATCCGCGAGACCCTGCGCAAGAACGCCTCCAACCTGCCCGGCTCCATTGAACCCGGTCAGCTGTTTGACCGCGTCATGGTGGATGTGCCCTGCTCCGGTCTGGGTGCCCTGCGCCGCCGCCCCGAGGCGCGTTGGCGCAAGTCCCCGCGCGATATTGCCGAGCTGCTGCCCCTGCAGCGTCAGCTCCTGGACGCAGCCATTGAGGCGACCCGCCCAGGCGGCGTCATCGCCTACGTGACCTGCTCCCCGCACGCAGCAGAAACCCAGAACATTGTGGCTGAGGTGCTCGAAAGCGGCGCGGTCAGCCTGCTCGACTCCGCCGCCGCACTGCGCGAAGTTGCCCTGCACACCGAGGGCCCGAATGGCGAACCCGTGAGCGTGCTGGCGGGGGAGAAGGACCCCGGCCACACCCCCGAGATCAAGGTCAAGAAGGGCGCCCCGGCCGTGAAGGCTTCTCAGAACCCGACCACCGCACAGCTGTGGCCGCACGTGCACGGAACCGACGCCATGTTCCTCGCCCTGCTGCGTAAGAACTAGCCGCTTCACCGCCTAGCACCATTCGCCATACGGCACGGATTTGAAAGGAACCCCATGGGTATTGCCATTAACCCGTCGATTCTCTCGGCGGATTTCGCGAACCTGCAGCGCGAGCTGGAGCGCATTTCCACCGCAGACGCCGCGCATATTGACGTGATGGACAACCACTTCGTCCCCAACCTCACCTGGGGCCCGCCCGTGGTCAAGCGTCTGCGTGAAATCTCGCCGGTGCCGTTCGACGTGCACCTGATGATTGAGGACGCCGACCGCTGGGCACCCGAATACGCCAGCATGGGCTGCGAATCGGTGACCTTCCACGCGGAGGCGGCTATCGCCACCATCAAGCTGGCGCGCACCCTGCGTGCTGAGGGCGCGAAGGCGGGTATGGCACTGCGCCCGGCGACCGCCGTGGAACCCTACCTGGACATGCTCAGCGAACTGGACATGCTGCTGATCATGACCGTGGAACCGGGCTTCGGCGGCCAGGCGTTCCTGGACGTGACCCTGCCGAAGATTGCCCGCGCCGCCAAGGCGATTGAGGGCGCGAACCTGCCGGTGACCGTGCAGGTGGACGGCGGCATCACCGAAGAGACCATCCTGCGTGCCGCGGAGGCGGGGGCAACCTGCTTCGTGGCCGGCAGCTCGGTCTACGGCGTGGACGAGGCGCTCGGCGGCCCGGAGGCGGCAATCGCCTCCCTGCGCGCGGCGGCTGCATCGGTCAAGCGTTCCGGCGGCGGTTGCGGCTGCCGCCACTAGCGGTACTCGCCGGTAACGGCGCACGCCAGTAATGGTGCCCGGCATCTATAAAGCCTCAACGCCCCGTTGTGAAGAGCGCCCCGTCGCGGCTCTTCGCGGCGGGGCGTTTTGCCTGTTCTGCTTTCTCAACGCTTTCTCAACCATGGCAGATTTATAGCGAAAACTGGTGGGAGGGCCACCCATTTAAGCGACATAGTGTCAGCAAGACTGTGACAAAGAGTGAAATATATTACCCGCGGAATTCCGCGGCAAAACCGGGCATCCTGACGGTCTGAGAAAACAAACAGAACGCGCCTTGATGTAACACTCAGATATCTGTAAGGTTAGGTATAGTTTAGTCATATCTAGGGGGAACTATGTCTTTCAATCGAACCGAGCTGACCGACACCGAAAACCAGGGCGCACCGGGCGTTAACCGCCGTGCCTTCTTCGGTCTGGCGCTCGCCTCATCGGCTGCTCTCGCCCTCGCGGCATGCAGCAGCGAGACCACCACGACCACCACCTCCGGCGGTAACAGCGGCACCCGCACCATCAAGGATATCGATGACGAGAATGTAGAAGTTCCCGTCAACCCGCAGAAGGTTATCGTCCTCTCCGAACCCACTCTCGACGGCCTGCTCGCCCTCGGCGTGACTCCCGTCGGTTCCGTCTCCGGCCGCGGCCAGTCCGGCGTACCCAACTACCTCGCCGACCGCGCCAAGGACGTGAAGATCATCGGCACCGTCGCCCAGGTCAACTACGAGCAGATCGGCAACCTTGACCCCGACCTGATCCTCGTCGACTCCACCGGCGTGGACAAGCGCTCCGACGCCTTCGAAACCCTCAAGAAGATTGCCCCCGTGGTCTACTGCGGCTACGCGGGCGGCGACTGGCGCATCAACTTCCGCAACGTCGCCAACGCCATGAACATGGTCGACAAGGGCGAAGAGGTCATCAAGGCATACGAGGCAAGCGCCGCAGCGCTGAAGGAGCAGCTCGCCCCCAAGTACGGCGACAAGACCTTCTCCATCGTCCGCTGGGCAGGTAACGGCCCCGCACTGATTCTCAAGGAACTGCCCGCCGGTCAGGTGCTCAACGACCTGGGCCTCAAGCGCCCCGAGGCGCAGGACCGCAACGGCCAGGGCCACTCCGAGCCCGTCTCCCTGGAGAACCTGGCAAGCATCGACGCGGACTACATGTTCCTGGGCACCCTCGGCGGCGCAAGCCAGCAGAACCCGAACGCGCAGGGCTCCGCAGGCCTGCAGGGCGCCGAAGAAGCACTGAACAAGGCGAAGGAAACCTCCGGCTTCACCAACCTGAAGGCAGTCAAGGACGACCACGTGATTCTCGTGGACGGCTCCAAGTGGACCTCCACCGGCGGCCCGCTGCTGCTCAACGGCATTGTTGAAGACGTCAAGAAGGCGCTTCCGCTCTAAACGCCCCGTTCTAAACATCCCGTGAAGCAATCACCCGCTGAAGCTTCCTGAACCCCCTTCCCGCCGCACCCTAGACCCGCGGCGGGAAGGGGATGCACGACCCACCACACCATCCTCAAGGACCACAATGACCGAAACTCGACCCGCACGCACCGCAGCCCGCTATGGTGCCGTCGTGGCTCTCGCTGGCGCGCTCATCACCCCCGGAGCCGCTCTGACCGGTACCACCATCGCTTACGCGGACGCCCCCGCCGCAACCCAGCAGGCGGATAAGGCTACCGTGACCATCTCCACCGAGAAGTGGCGCGAAGGTAAGCTCGTGCTGCGCGGAACCGGCTTCACTAGCACTGCTCCCGGCCGCGGCGCAGTGTTTGCCGTGAAGTTCCTCGACGCCCTGCCGGATGAGGCTCACCAGGCACGTAACCCGCTCACCAATGAGGGCGGCAACTCGCCCGCAAACTTCATGGGAACCGCTAAAGAGGACGGCACCTTCGAGGTTGAGGTATCCCTGCCGACCCCCGAAAACACCGGTCTGACCGCTGAGCAGCTGAAGAGCAAGGGCTGGACCGTGGAGGGTACCAGCCACCGTATCCAGGTGCTTTCCGGTTCCCTGGGCGGTGTGGATGCGGACGGTAACACCTACGACCGTCGTGCATCTGTGGCGCAGAATATTACGCTGAGCGACCCGGCTCCGAGCCCCGCACCGACCGCAGAGCCTTCTGCGACTGCAGAGCCTTCTGCGACTGCAGAGCCCACCACTGAGCCCAGCGCAACCGCTGAGCCTTCTGCGACTGCAGAGCCTACTGCGGAGCCGAGCGCTACCGCTGAGCCGACCCCCGAGCCAAGCGCTACCGCTGAGCCGACCCCCGAGCCGACCCCCGAGCCGAGCGCAACCGCAGACCCTACCCCCGCACCCAGCGAAGACTCGAAAACCTGCGCCCCCGCTGACGACTCCTTCACCCCGCGCCTGACCATCGAGAACCCCAAGGCGGTTCAGGGTGGCAAGCTGCACCTGACCGGTGACGGCTGGTGCAACCCCGAAGACAAGAAGGCATCCGTTATCGGTCTGAAGATTGACGACGGCAAGGTATCCCGTAACGACGCCACCGCGGTCAACGATAACCGCACCATCTGGGCTGTTATCACCCCCGATGAAAACGGCCATATCGACACCTGGATTGACCTGCCCACCCGCGCAAACGCAGCCTTCAAAAATGATGAAGACGCCGCCAAGTACGCCTCCGGTGAGCACACCCTGCGACTGCTGACCGGTAGCCTGCGTGAGGGTGACCGATCCGGAACCTACGGCGGCGCCAACAGCCAGGGCGGCATCAACACGACCTTCACCATTGGCGAGTACGCCCCCGGTGACGCACCCGAGCCGGTCAACGCCTCCGAACTGACCGCTGGTAATGGCGTGCAGGTGAGCCGTGACGGTTCCACCGTGACCGTGACCGTGCCGAACGCTGAACCGGGCACCTGGGTGTACGCCGCGACCTACCTCGGTAACTCCCCGCAGACCCTCTACGGCTCCGGCTGGAAGCGTCTGGACGGCAACCGTAGCTTCAGCTATGAAACCAGCGTGAGCATGCCAGCCGCCACCTACCGTGTGGTCGTGCACAACGGCAACCAGGGTGCTGAAAATGCGGTGCTCGGTTTTGCAGACATGACCGTGGAACGTGCTATTACCCCTCGTCAGGATTTTTCCCGCGATGAGCAGGACGCCTCCGACCAGCTGGTCGAAGAGCTGAACGAGCACCCCTCAACCGCAACCTCCACGGCACCTGTGCCCATGCGTAACGCGGGCGGCCGCATCAGCACCCGCGCTACCGACGTGGACGCATCCCTCGCCGCCCTCTCGCAGAGCACCGCTCCGGTTGTGAACCGCGTGCAGGCTAAGGCGAAGGTTCAGGGCGCGCAGAAGAACCTGGCAGCCACCGTGCAGAAGACCGAAGCCAACGCAAAGAAGGCTGTGAAGGCAGCCGCTGGTTCGCAGAACTCGCAGAACGCCCAGGGCTCGCAGAGCTCCGCCGCAGGCACCAAGGCGCAGGGCCCGGTCATTGAGGGTACCGAGCTGACCGGTCTGACCAAGTGGCTGGTCAACAACGCCAATAACCTGCTGCTTTCGGCGGCTGGCCTGGTGGTTTTGGCTGCGGCTCTGCTGTTGCGCGCCTCCAAGAAGTAAGCTCTCTCAAGAAGTAAGCTCTGACCACACATTCATATCGGCACCGGCTCACGCTCCACACTCTTGACCTTGCACCCTTGAACAGGGGCGTGGACCGGGTGCCCCTCCAACCACTCGGGTCGCAACCTACTGAACTGCACCGACCTACTGAACTGTACTGACACGAACTCGGTAGCGTTCAGCTTCGACCCCGGTACTTTTGAAAGGACCACCATGCGTGCACCTTTTTCGGGAGCCCCGAAGGCATCCCTGACCTCTAAGGCGCTGACCGCCTGCGCCGCAGCAACCCTGGCGCTTGGCTTGGGTGTTGGCACCGCATCCGCTCTGCCTCCGGGCGGTGCGAAGGCATCTACCCCCGGCACCTCCTCGACCGTTTCCTCCTCGGTGAGCGAGCACGGCGTGATTTCCTTTAGCGTGAGCGGCTTCCCCGCGAATACTGTGGTGTCCGTGAAAGTGGACGACGGCGACCTGTGCCCCTCCGATGCTGCTCAGGGCGCGTGCGTGGTGCACCAGCAGAAGACCGATAGCAACGGCAACGTCTCCGGTTCCTTCGTTCTGCCGGATGTAGGCGCTGGCACCCACACTCTGCGTTTCCTTGCGACCGGCGAGAAGCGTGACAAGGACGGCAAGTACCTGGGTACCGAGGCGTACACCAACCGCAGCCCTGAGTTCACCGTGGTGGGCGAGGGTGGCTCGGATAACTCCTCCTCGAACTCTTCGGGTTCTTCCTCGAACCGTGGCTCGTCCAGCTCGAAGAGCAACGGCGGTTCCTCGAATGGCGGCTCGAACTCTAACAGCTCCGACTCTGCAGACGAGGCTCAGGGCTCTAACGATTCCAACGAGTCCTCGTCGAACGGCGGTTCGAACGGTTCCTCGAATGGTTCTGCAGGCGGCGCGGCTGAGGCTGAGACCGTCTACACCGACGCTGACGGCAACACCATCACCAAGGAGGAGTACGACCGCCTGAACGCGGAAGCTGGCTCTTCCGATACCTCCGCATCTTCTGGTTCTTCCGCCGCTCCCGCTGCTTCGGCGTCTGCAAATGCCCAGAAGAAGGCGACCGCTTCGGCGAGCGCGTCCTCTTCGGCTGTTGCACGCGGTACTGCGTCGAGCCCGAGCGCTTCGGCTTCGGCTAACACCGCATCCACCGTGCAGACTGTGACCTACGGTGCTGCCTTCCCGTGGATTGGCGTGGTGGTTCTGGGCGTGAGCGTGGTGGCTGCCGCTGCGCTGCTGCTGACCCGTAAGCGCTAAGACATAACGTCGGATGCGGGTGGGGGAGTACCTCGCCCGCTCCGGCGTTTCTCTCATTATCTACCGGTGTGCCGGGTGCCCCTCCTGTGGGGTGCCGGGTGTGCCTCCCTGTTTTCTTGTATCGAGCATAAGGAGCATAGTGGCCCGCACGAGCTCATTGTCCCGAGATGTTCAGCAGGAGAGTACGTCCCGTCAGGGTTCTGTGATTCAGGGGCAGAAGTTGGGTAAGCGCCTGGCTTTTCTGTTCTTGTTTGCGGTGCTTTTGGTGGGGGCTGTGGCTGCTTCTTTGCTGTTCGGATCGAATAATCTTCCGCCAGATCAGGTTCTGGCTGTTTTCAATGGCACTGCTTCTGAGCAGGCGCAGACGATTGTAATGGAGCAGCGTATTCCGCGTACCCTGGTGGGTCTTGCGGCGGGTGCCGCGTTGGCGGTTGCCGGTTCGTTGATGCAGTCGTTGACCCGTAACCCGCTGGCTGAGCCTGGCCTGATGGGTGTGAACGCCGGTGCTGCGGTGGCTGTGATTGCTTCCGTGGTGGTTTTTGGCGTGATGGGTATTTGGCAGTACATGGTTGCTGCGACGATTGGTGGCGCGTTGGCTGCGGTGCTGGTGTATACGCTGGGTCGTGGTCGTGACGGGTCGATCGTGAAGCTTGCGTTGGCGGGTGTTGCGATTTCTGCTGCACTGTCGGCGATTGCGCAGGGCCTGATTTTGGCTGATCAGGATGCGTATAACGAGTTCCGTGTGTGGGTTGCCGGTTCGCTGGAGGGCCGCGGTATGGATATCGCTTCGACGGTGGGTCCGGTGATTGTGCTGGGTGTGCTGGTGGCGTTCTTCGTGGCTCCTGCGATTAATGCTCTGAGTATGGGCGAGGAGGCGGCGACCAGCCTCGGCGTGAGTGTTCGTACGACCCAGAATTTGACGTTGCTGGCGGTGACGGTGCTTGCCGGTGCTGCGACTGCTGCGGTGGGTCCGATTGGTTTTGTGGGTTTGGCGGTACCGTTTGTGGTGCGTGCCCTACTCGGTAATGATGTGCGCTGGGTGAATTATGGTTCGGCGCTGGTGGGTCCGGTGTGGCTGCTGTGTGCTGACGTGTTGGCGCGTGTGCTGGTGGCTCCGCAGGAGACTCAGGTGGGTATCGTGGCGACTCTTGCCGGTGCCCCGGTGTTCTTGTTCTTGATGACTCGTCGTAAGGTGGAGGCTCTCTAATGTCGAATTCTTCCGCTCTTTCGATGGCGACTGCCACCACCTCCGCTAATCGTTCGGCGCGTCGTCGTGGCCGCGATTTGGGTGGCCGCCCGGTGCTGACTGTGCGCGGTCCTGTGAGCGCTCAGGTGCCGTGGCGCGTACTGATTCTGAATGTGGCGTTGGTGGTGCTGATTGCGGCGCTGGCGTTTTGGGGTATGTTGCAGGGTGACTACAATATCGCCTCGGATAAGGTGATCCCGGCGTTGCTGGGTGAGGGCAAGCAGATTACGGTGGCTTTCGCTCAGCAGCGTGCGGCGCGTATTGTGGCGGCGCTTCTGGTGGGCGCGGCGCTTGGTCTGTCGGGTGCGATTTTCCAGGTGATTTCGGGTAATGCTCTGGGTTCGCCGGATATTATCGGCTTCACGAATGGTGCCGCGACCGGTGCGCTTCTGCAGATTATTGTGTTCAATTCCGGCCCCGTTGAGGTTGCTCTGGGTGCCGTTGTTGGTGGCTTAGCGACCTCGGTGCTGGTGTGGTTGTTGACTCGCCGTACGGGTCTGCACGGCTTCCGCCTGGTGCTGGTCGGTATTGGTGTGGGTTCGACCCTGGCGGCGTTCAATGCGTTGCTGGTGGTGCGTGCTTCGCTGACTCAGGCGCAGACTGCGGCGTCCTGGCTTGCCGGTTCGCTCAATGACATCACGTGGGAGCGCACCTACGCGCTGATGGGCCTGTTGCTCGTGGTGACTCCGCTGCTGCTGATGCTGGTCCGCCCGCTGGGCGCGATTCGTTTTGGTGACCAGGTGGCATCCGGTTTGGGCGTGAGCGTGAACGCGTACCGCGTGGCGGCGCTGTTCATTGGTGTGCTTCTGGTTTCGCTGGCGACCGCGACGACCGGCCCGATTGCCTTCGTCGCCCTGGCGGCACCGCACATCGCGAAGACTCTTTCCCGCAGTGGCGGGGTGGGCTTCACCTCCGCGGCACTTATGGGTGCGCTCATGGTGCTCGGCTCTGACCTGATTGGCCGATTCGCTGTTCCCGGACGCATCATTCAGGTGGGTGTGGTGACCGGCGCGATTGGCGGCCTGTACCTGATTTACCTGATTTACCTCGAAAGGAAGAAGAGCTAGTGAACGCTAGTGTGACGACCCGCCTTGAAGGCGAGAACATGGTGGTTGCCTACGGTGAGCATACGGTGCTCAACGGGGTAGATTTTCAGGTGCCGGAGGGGGAGCTGACCGTTATCCTGGGCCCGAACGCCTGCGGTAAGTCGACCACCCTGAAGGCTCTTGCCCGCGTGAACCCGCTCAAGAAGGGCGAGGTTCGCCTGGACGGCACCCCGCTGCCGCAGATGAAGTCCCGCGCTATCGCCAAGATCCTGGCGATGCTGCCGCAGACCCCGGAGGCGCCTAGCGGCGTGACCGTGGCGGATGTGGTGGCGCGCGGCCGCTACCCGCACCAGTCGCTGCTGCGTTCCTGGTCTGATGAGGACGAGCGCGCCTGTGTGGAGGCGATGCAGGCGGCGAACGTGCTGGAGCTTGCTGAGCGTCCCATTGAGGCGCTCTCGGGCGGTCAGCGTCAGCGTGTGTGGATTGCCATGACCCTGGCGCAGCAGACCCCGCTGATTCTGCTGGATGAGCCGACCACCTACCTGGATATCACGCACCAGATTGAGGTGCTGAACCTGACGAAGAAATTGCATTCCGAAGGCCGGACGGTAGCCGTGGTGTTGCATGACCTGAACCTTGCTTTCAGGTATGCTACTCATGTTGTGTTAATGAAGCAGGGCCGGATTATCGCTCAGGGTGATCCGCGTGCAATAATTACACCGGAACTTATTCAGGAAGTTTTTGACCTGCAATCGGTCATTATTCCTGATCCGTGCACCGGTACCCCTTTGGTTATTCCGAAGGAAAACCAAACAATTCATATTGCCGCTGACGCTATTTCGGCGGCCCGCGAAAGCGAGTAGTTTTCGCCCCTAAGCCGCGTGGGAGTTTGCGCCAACCGTCTCAGTACGGGTGGAAAAGCTCGGCATTGCGCCAAGCAGCGAACGCTAGGATCTGAGGGACCCAGGATCCCCTGCGCGTAGGGCGCCTACCCGGTGCTCGCCCGTCTTTGACGCATGAACGGACCCGAGCACTGGGTAGGTTCCATTTTGGGAACCCGTAGATGAGGCACCGAGACTGCCGCATGAGACTTTGAAAGTTGCGACTTGAGAGGTTTGATGCACGGTCTCGGTGCCTCATCTCATTTAACTGCGCGGTTTGTGCCGCCTGTTTTTGCCGCCCCAATTTTCGGCCCCACTTTGGGTGGTGTTTGCGCCTACTGTTATGAATGTCATGTTTTGGTTCTTTCGCTTTTTCCTTTGGCTGGAGTTTGGGTAAGGGATACCATAGAGTGAGGTAGTGGAGGCTAACTAACGATAATGCGCCTCCTCACCGATTCTCACCGATTGAGTGTTTTCACAGACCAAGGAGGAACCGTTGGGCGAGCACGAACCCACCGCGACCGTTCCCGCGCAGAACGCTTCTGCACAGGCTGCTTCTGCGCAGCCTCGTACCGTTGCGCCGGCTGTGCGCCCGAGCCCTCCCAAGATCCCGCGCCCCGTACCGGCACCGCGCGTGGACAGCCCCCTCATCAGCGCCCTCATCGCCGAGGCGGTCAGCCCCGAAGAGCTGAACGCCCGCATCGTTGAGGTCGTCTCCGAAGGCACCCCCATCATCGAGCCGGTGCATCTTGACGACGGCACCATCAGTGAGAACGAGCGCATCGTCACCTTCCTGTACCACAACGAGCAGGCGGAGCAGGTGCTCATGTTCATCAACCGCCTGACCGATGAGAAGAACCTTGACCGTTCCCTCATGGCCCGCATCGAGGGCACCGGCTGGTGGCAGCTGAGCATGCAGATGGAAACCACCTGGCGTGCCTCCTATAACTTCTTGCCGGCGCTGCCCGGCGAGCGCCCCGCCTGGCTGGGCGATGACGACCAGGTGCGCCTGCGCGCCGCCCTGGACTCCGGCGAGGGTGACCCGCTGAACCCCGAGACCGTGTGCAACCGCATCGGTCGTTGCATGGGTGTGGTGCAGCTTGAGCACGCGCCGGTGCAGGAGTTCATCCTGACTCAGGAAGAGATTGACGCACTGCCCGCCCCCGAGTGGATGCAGACCTCTGACGGCCACCAGTACGTACTCGGTCGCGTGGGTAACCCCGCCCCGGATGCGCCGCTGTTCATCCAGTTCGACGGTGAGATGTGGTTCAGTCAGGGCATGGAGCAGACCCTCAACCGCGCCCATGAGGCGGGCCGTATTCCGGCGATGCACGTGTTCTTCCTGCACTCTGGCGGTCGTGAGAACCGCTGGAAGGAACTGAACGGTGACAACCCGATTGCCGACTACCTGGTGGAGATTGCGTTCCCGCACTTGGAGGCGGTGTACGGCATTAAGACCAACCCGCGGAACATCGTGATTAACGGTCAGTCCCTGGGCGGCCTGTCCTCCCTGTTGGCGGTGTTGAGCCGCCCGGAGGCGTTTGGCGGCGCGATCGCGCAGTCTTCGTCGCTGTGGCAGCCGCAGGTCATGGACCGCCTGGACGAGCTGGAGGCGGCGGGCGAGATTGACCGTCTGCGCCACCTGTACCTTGAGATTGAGGTGGGGGAGCAGGAGTGGGTTTTGGTTCCTCATCACCGCGAGCTGAAAGCGCGTCTGGAAAAGCTGGGCCTGGAGAGAGTGCGGTGCACGACCTTCAACGGCGGTCACGATTATGCGTGCTGGCGCGGTGCGATTGTGCCGGCCCTGGAACGTATTATGGCTGCCAGCCGGGAGGCTGAACGCACTGAGCCGGGCTCTGAAGAGAACCAGCGAGAGGTAGCCTAGGGCTCCCGTACGGGTAGAGCACACCCCGTATGGTGGGCGTGCGGGGTTCCCGTTAGGGTAAACACCGCCGCGCCCGTATCCTAGAGAAGGATAGCCTAAGAGATGCGTAGTCTCTTGGCAGATGCAGCGCTACCGCGCCGCGAGGGGTGCCGAAAGGTACCCGGCGTAGGCTGTACACCCGCCCTCATCGACGAGATGGCATCACGCTGCGAACGCACGCAGCACGTGAGCGCTATAGAAACCGCAAACGACACAGAAATCGAGAGAAGATGACCGTAGAACGTAGCCCCCTGGCCCCCACACCGCTCATCCCCGAGTCTTTTGCCGCGAAGTACCGCGAAGCTGGCTACTGGATTGACCAGACCATCCCCGAGTTCCTGCTGGATGCCTGCCGCGCAAAGCCGCACTTCCCGGCGCTCGTGGCGATTTCGCACGCGCAGCTCGATGAGGACGGCAAGCCCCAGCAGATTCGCCTCTCCTACGGGGAGCTGGAGGCGGCAGGTCGTGCCGCTGCGGCGCGCCTCGTTCAGGCTGGCGTGCAGCCCGGTGACCGCGTGCTGCTGCAGCTGGGTAACACCGCCGAGTACCTGGTGTACCTGCTCGGTATTTTCTGGGCGGCGGCTCTGCCGGTGTTCTGCCTGCCGCAGCACCGCACCACCGAGCTCGTGCACTTTGCAACCCGCACCGACGCGGCGGCGCACGTGTTCTCTTCGCTGACCCCCGGCGCGGATTTCACCGCCCTGCACGAGGACGTTGCCGCCGAGCTGCGCAAGAACTCCCAGGAGCCGCCGGTCGCTATTGACGTTGCCGAGCCGCTGACCCCGCTGACCGACGAGGAGCTCGCTGAAGAGTTCGTGCCCGGCGTCGTTCAGAACACCGAGAACCAGCGCGCGAGCGAGCAGGTGGCGTTCCTGCAGCTTTCCGGCGGTACGACCGGCATTTCGAAGCTGATTCCTCGCACCCACGCCGCCTACTTGTACTCGGTGCGCGGCTCGGTCGATATCTGCAAGCTGAACAACAACACGACCATGCTCGTGGTGTTGCCCGCCGCGCACAACTTCACGATGAGCTCGCCCGGTATTCTGGGCGTCATGTGCGTCTCCGGCAAGCTGGTGTTTGCGGCGGATCCGTCCCCGCAGACTGCGTTCCACCTCATTGAGATGGAGGGTGTGACTACCTCCGCGCTGGTGCCGCCGCTGGCCCAGGCGTGGGTCGCCTCCGCGGAGAAGCGCGATGTGTCCCTGCCGTCCCTGCAGACCCTGCAGGTGGGCGGCTCGAAGCTGGCTCCGGCGGTTGCGGGCAAGATCGAGTCCGTGCTCGGCTGCACCGTTCAGCAGGTGTTCGGCATGGCTGAGGGACTGGTGAACTACACCCGCTCCACCGACCCGATTGAGATGCGTCTGAGGACTCAGGGCTACCCGATTAGCCCCGACGACGAAATTCTGATTGTTGATGATCAGGACCAGCCGGTTAAGCGCGGCGAGAGCGGCCACCTGCTCACCCGCGGCCCGTACACGATTCGCGGCTACTACCTGGAGGAGAACGCGAACCGCTACGGCTTCACCGAGAACGGTTTCTACCGCACCGGCGACATTGTGCGCCTGGTCGCCGGCAAGTACCTTGAGGTGACCGGCCGCGCGAAGGACCAGATCAACCGCAACGGCGAGAAGATTGCCGTGGACGAAATCGAAGAGCTGGCGCTGACCCACCCCGACGTTTTTGACGCCGTGGTTCTGGGCATCCCGGATGAGACCGTGGGCGAGCGTGTGGGCCTGGTCATTGTGCCGCAGGAAGGCGCCGACCTGGGCGAAAACCCGCGCCGCACGATGCACGAGTTCTTCACCTCGAAGAAGCTCGCCGACTTCAAGATCCCGGAGCGCGTGCAGGTTCTTCAGGAATTGCCCACCACGAATGTGGGTAAGATTTCTCGCCGCGAACTGCGCGCCAAGCTTGCCGAAATTTTCGGCTAAACCCTTTTCGGCTAAACCCTACGCCCGTATTCCTACCCCTACTTGAGGAGAAAAATGTCCGCATTTGAGACCCTGCGCCCCATCATGGAGAAGTACATCGTCGAGCCCGACTCCCTGCAGGCTGCTTTTGACGAGCCGACCACCGACCTGTTCTCGCTGGGCCTGGACTCGATGGGTTCCTTCGCGCTGCTCGATGATCTTGCTGCCGAAGGCGCCGTGATTGAGTTTACCGAGCTGGTGGAGAACCCGACCGTGGAGTTCATCGCCTCCCGCCTGGGCTAAGCGTTACCGCACCCCGAGTGCCCGCCTGCCGCAAATGCAGGCGGGTGCCCGGGGTGTTTGCTACTCGCCTCGCTCGCCCCGCTTAATCTGTGCCGTCTCGCGCCGTATTTGTTGCTATGTTTACCGGCTATGTTTACGCTAGCCAGCGCGAAATGGCGGGGCGGTAGCCTACCTTTCACACACCGCATATCATCCCTAATCCAGACCCTTACTCCAGACCTTTGAGAGGCCACCATGGGCGTAGCTGATACTACCGCACCCGATAGCTTCGGGACTGCTTCCGACCTTCGCACCGCCGCGACTGATCCCGCATCGCACAGTGCTGACAGTCCCTGGCTGCCGCTGACCACGAACGCGCGCGGCATCTACTTTGCCGCCGCGATTGACCCGTCGAACCCCTGCTACAACACCGCGGAGGTTCTGCAATGCCCCGCGGACACCGACCTCGATCTGCTGCGTGAGGCGCTGGTGCAGCTCTACCGCGAGAACGAGGGCTTCCGCGTGCGCACCCGCATTGCCGATGGTGCCGCCTCCCAGCAGATTCTGACCGAGGAGGCGTTCCTCGCGGGCATTGACCTGCTCGTGGACGGGGGCGAACTGGACGGGGGCGAGCTGAGCGACACCGCGAAGGCGGGGGAGGAGAACTCCTCTGACCTGCCCGGCTCTGACTTGCCCGCGCCGGTACGCGCCTGGGCGCAGCGCCTACTCGCCCAGCCCCTCACCACCGATGAGGGCGTGACTGTGCGCAGCGCAGTGGTGCGTTACGGCGGGTTCCTCTGGGTTTACCACTCCTTCTCCCACGTGGTTGCCGACGGGTTCGCCGCGTTCAACGGCCTCTCCCGCGTGGCGGCGATATACCGCGCCCTGTCCGCCGGTCAGCCGGTCCCGGCAACCCGCCGCATGAGCCTGCAACAGCTACTCGACGCCGACGATGCCGCCTCCGACGCCCGTGACGAAGACGTCGCCTTCTGGGAGGCGAGCGGCGCCCTGGAACAGGAAGACACCTCCCTGGCGGGTCGTACCGCCTCCCCGTCGGCGCGGTCTGTGCGCCTGGCGTTCAGCATTGATCCGCCCACCCAGCAGGCTCTGCTGGATGCGGCAAAGCAGCACGCCGTCTCCTGGCCGGTGCTGGCGACCGCCGCCGTGGGCTCGTACCTGGCGCGTGTGGGCGGCTACCCGCAGGCTTCGTTCGGCGTGCCGCAGATGAACCGCATGTTCGCCCGCACCCTGCCGGAGGCGACCCGCGCCCTGGGCGCGGCGAGCGCGCAGACCGGCTGTACCGCAGTGAATGTTCTGCCGGTGCAAGTTGCGGCAACTGGTCCCATCGCGGAGTCCCTGCACTCGGTGAAGGAGCAGTACGCCCGTAACGCTGAGCATCCGCTGGCTCGTCAGGAAGACCTCGAGCGTACCGCGCGTAACGCCCAGTCCAGGCTGTTTGGTGCGCAGATTAACGTGGTGCCCTTTGACGCGGTGCTGCCGCTGGCGGCACCCTCCAAGGACGAGTCCGGATCCGCGGTACCGACCGCGCGCATCCACAATATCTCTGCCGGTCCCGTTGCTGACGCGACCTTCACCCTGCGCGGCATGCCCGGCCGCGGCAACAGCATCTCCTGCGAGATTGACATGAACCCGGCGCTCTACACCGCTAAGGAGCTGGAACGTCACGCCGCCCGCCTGAGCGAGTGGCTACCCGCCTACGCGGCGGAGGCGCAGCGCGAGGGCGCTTCACTGAACAACCTGGGTTTGGCGACCGAGGCGGAGCTTGCGACCCTGCGCGAGCTGACCGCCCCGGCGCTGACCGAGCATCCGCTGGAGTACAAGACCCTGCTGGGTCGTTTCCGTGATGCGGTGGCGGCGCATCCGCAGGCGCTCGCGGTGCTGGATTCTGCCCCCGCGCCCGGTGAGGTGCTCACCCCCGAGTCGGAGCGCGCCTACGCTTTTGACCGCGCCCTCACCTACGCCGAACTGGACGAGCGTGCCCGCGCGCTTGCCGCGCAGCTGCTGGACTGGGGCGTTCGCCCTTCCGATGCGGTGGGTCTGCGTGTGCACCGCGGCGCCGAGCAGTACGTGGCGTTGTACGCCCTGCTGTACGCTGGCGCCACCTACGTGCCGGTGCTTCCGGACCTGCCCGCTGAGCGTGTGGGCGTGATGATGGAGGACGCCGAATGTTCCCTGCTGCTGCACGGCCCCGGCCTGCAGCCGCTGAGCGCGCAGGAGCTGAACCCGCAGGAGCCGCAGCGTCACGCGAACCTGCCCCAGCATACCCTGCCGTTGCTGAGCACTGACGAGCCCACCGGGGTACTCTACTCTGCACCCGCCGCCGAGGAGCTTCCGGGCGTGAAAACCGGTCTGGACGAGGACGCTTACGTGCTCTTCACCTCCGGCTCCACGGGCAGGCCTAAGGGCGTTGCCATTAGCCACCGCGCGATTGATAACCGCCTGCGCTGGCAGCAGCACCAGATTCCGGTGGGGGAGGGCGACCGCGTTCTGCACAAGACCCCCATCTCCTTTGACGTGCACGTGTGGGAGCTGTACTGGCCGCTCGCCGAGGGCGCCGCCGTGGTCATTGCCGCCCCGGATGGGCACCGCGACCCCGCCTACCTGGCGCGCGTGATTGCCGAGCAGTCCGTCACGGCGGTGCACTTTGTGCCGACCATGCTTTCGGCGCTGACCTCTTCGCCGGCGGCGCGCCGTATCCTCTCTGATGCCGGCTTCGGTCAGGACCGAGAGCAGCCCCTACGCTACGTGGTCTGCTCGGGCGAGGCTCTGCAGAAGGACCAGGTGCAGGCTGCGGGCGAGGTGCTGGGCGTGTACCCGCTGAACCTGTACGGCCCGACCGAGGCGGCGGTGGACGTGACCTTCTGGGAGACTTCCGCCGACCCGCAGCGCGAGAGCGTGCCCATTGGCGAGCCGGTCTGGAACACCGGCACCCTGATTCTTGACCCGACCGGCCACCCCGTGCCGGTGGGCGTGACGGGTGAACTGCACCTGTCGGGCGTGCAGCTGGCGCGCGGCTACAAGAACAACCCGCAGGCGACCGCGGCGGCTTTCGTGGAGCAGGCTCCTGCCGGTGCGCTCGCACTGCTGAACGGTGAGAGTCAGCGCCTGTACCGTACGGGCGATTTGGCGTGCTGGGAGATTCTTCCCGATGGCCGCGCCGTTATCGGTTACCGCGGCCGCACGGATTACCAGATTAAGGTGCGCGGTCAGCGCCTGGAGCTGGGCGATATTGAGATGGCTCTTGCCGCGGTTGAGGGCGTGAGCGCTTCGGTGGCTCTGCTGTACCGCGGCCTGCGTGAGCCTGCCCTGGCGGCGGTGCTGGAGGTCGGCGATGTGCCCGCCGAGCGTGCCGAGCAGCTCGTGGAGGCGGCGCGTGAGCATTGTGCGCAGGTTCTGCCGGACTACATGGTTCCGACCCTGTGGCATACTCTGCCTGCTCTGCCGGTGAGCCCCTCCGGTAAGGCTGATCGTAAGCTGTTGGCGTCCCTCGATTTGACCCCGCAGACTTCTGATCCTGAGGGTCCGCACGGTCTGCTGGAGCAGCAGCTGTGCTCGATTATTGCGGGAGTGCTGGGTCGTGAGCGTTTCGGCGTGGATGAGGATTTCTTCGCTTCGGGCGGTCATTCGCTGGCGGCTCTTGAGGTGATTGCCGCGGTTGAGGAGCAGCTGGGTCTGAGCGTGAGCATCGGTGCGCTTTTCGCGCATCCGACCGTGCAGGATTTGGCGGCGTCCATTGCGGGTGAGCGTGGCGAGGGTGCGGAGTTCGCGCCGGTTCTGCCCCTGCGCGAGCACGTTGTGACTCAGCGCGAGCATCCTGCCGCGCATGATGCCGCTGAGCCCGCTCATCAGCCGGCGCCGCTGTTTATCCTGCCGCCTGCGGGTGGTTTGGGCTGGTGCTATGCGGGGTACCTCTCGCATCTTCCGGCTCAGCAGGGTGTGTATGCTTTGCAGGCTGAGGCGTTCTCCGACCCGAATGCCGGGTTTGCGTCGAGCCTGCAGGAGCTGGCTGAGGGCTACCTGAAGCTGATTGAGAAGACCCTGGCGGAGCGTTCGTTGCCGCGTCGTTTTGCGTTGATGGGCTGGTCTGTGGGCGGTACTGCCGCGGTGCAGGTGGCGGCCCTGGCGCAGGCTGCGGGTGCGCTGGTTGAGCGTGTGGTTCTGTTGGATGCGTATCCTTCGGAGCAGTGGCAGGGTGTGCCTGCGCCGGATGAGCAGGAGAGCTTCCGTGCGCTGCTGCGTATGGGCGGTTTGCCGGAGCCTGCCGCCGATGAGCAGCTTGATTTGCCGGGTACGTTGGAGCGTTTGCAGAAGGCGGGTTCGGCGATGGGCTATTTGCCGGAGGAGAAGTTGGGCGTGTGCTTGGGTAGTATGCGTGCTTCGGCGGCGTTGATGCGTGGTGCTGAGCAGGCGTTCTTCGACGGTGACGTGCTGCTGGTGGGTGTGCCGCATGAGGATCAGCCGTATTTGGATGCGGAGGGTTGGGCGGCGCATGCGTCGTCGTTCCGTGCGGTGTTGCTGGAGGGTACGCACCCTGACCTGGTGAATCCGGCGCGTTTGGCGGAGGTGACCGGCCACTTCACCAATTAGCCCGCTCTATCTGCAGAGTAGTTAATAAATTAAATGTCCCCGATTGATGAATCATCAACCGGGGGCATTCTATTTATTGGTTTTTGAGAACCCACTCTTTATACCGAAGATTAACTTCTG
>ERZ772990.48-NODE-48-length-23360-cov-8.3688_pt1 | contig 23360 bp, 19 predicted proteins | sample MGYA00511674_ERZ772990 | MGnify/ENA primary metagenome ERZ772990 (study PRJEB29015, sample SAMEA2738045) | human oral metagenome | biome: human oral; feature: human-associated habitat; material: saliva | place: China | collected 2233 ...
TTTTTTGCGAATTATTGAAATTTCTCACTTAAACATATAAATTTTTAAAAATTTCTGCAATATATTCATGCACGTGCAGGAAACAAGCGGTTTGGGTGTTGGTCTATGTGGGTTCTTGTGTGTTTTCCTCTCCAGTGTGTCTCCGTATCGGCACCGCAGCCCATCAAAACCACCCCCGAGCCCCTCGGTGCCCACCTGTAGCACCTCCCCGCCAGAAGCCCCGAAACCGCACCGAAACCGCGCCTCAAACGCCTCGAACAGCTTATCTGTTCTCTTGATGGCGAACAGATGCCCATCAGCCCGCCCTTTCGGCCGCGCTCAACGTACTCTTGTATCAATAGGAAAATGCAAGGAGTGCGTAAATGTTTGAACGCTTTACCGATCGAGCTCGGCGCGTTGTGGTGCTTGCCCAGGAAGAGGCACGCATGCTCAACCACAACTACATCGGTACCGAACACCTGCTGCTCGGTCTGATTCACGAGGGCGAAGGCATCGGTGCTCGCGCCCTGGAATCATTGGGCGTTACCCTGAACGCAGTACGTGAACAGGTTCAGGACATCGTCGGCCCCGGCCCCCAGGCGCCTAACGGCCACATCCCCTTCACCCCGCGCGCGAAGAAGGTTCTCGAACTGTCCATGCGCGAGGCTATTCAGCTGAACCACGGCTACATCGGCACCGAACACATCCTGCTGGGCATGGTTCGTGCGAACGAGGGCGTGGCAAACCAGGTGCTGGTTAAGCTGGGCGCTGAGCCCGCTGCCGTGCGCCAGGCTGTTATGGACCTGATTTCCGGCTACCCCGGCAACAACTCCGGTGAAAAGGAAACTGCTGGTGTGGGCGCAGGTAACTCTCGCGAAGGCACTCCCGCGGGTTCGACCATCCTGGATCAGTTCGGCCGCAACCTCACTGCAGCAGCACGTGAGGGCGAGCTGGACCCGGTCATTGGCCGCCACAAGGAGATGGAACGCGTCATGCAGGTCCTCTCCCGCCGTACCAAGAACAACCCCGTGCTGATTGGTGAGCCCGGCGTCGGTAAGACCGCCGTCGTGGAGGGTCTGGCACAGGCTATCGTGCACGGTGACGTCCCCGAGACCCTCAAGGACAAGCACCTGTACACCCTGGACCTGGGCTCCCTGGTCGCAGGTTCGCGCTACCGCGGTGACTTCGAAGAGCGCCTGAAGAAGGTCCTGAAGGAAATCCGCTCCCGCGGCGACATCATCCTGTTCATTGACGAGATCCACACCCTCGTTGGTGCCGGTGCCGCTGAGGGCGCGATTGACGCTGCCTCCATCCTCAAGCCCATGCTGGCTCGAGGCGAACTGCAGACCATCGGTGCAACCACCCTGGACGAGTACCGCAAGCACATTGAGAAGGACGCCGCCCTGGAGCGCCGCTTCCAGCCGATTCAGGTTGATGAGCCCTCCCAGGAGCTCGCCGTGCAGATCCTCAAGGGTGTGCGCGATAAGTACGAGGCACACCACCGCGTCACCATTACTGACGAGGCTATCGAGACCGCCGTGAACCTTGCGGCACGCTACATCTCTGACCGCTTCCTGCCGGATAAGGCTGTCGACCTGATCGACGAGGCGGGCGCACGCCTGCGCATCAAGCGCATGACCGCACCCCCGGAAATCAAGCTGCTCGACGAGAAGGCTGCCAAGCTGCGCCAGCAGAAGGAAGACGCCATCAACTCCCAGGATTACGAGAAGGCCGCAGGCCTGCGTGATCAGGAGCAGAAGGTCCTGGCTGAGAAGGAAGAAGCCGAGAAGGCATGGCGCGAAGGCGGCGACGCATTCGGCACCGTGACCCCCGAGGTTATTTCTGAGGTTCTGGCCGCTTCCACCGGTGTTCCCGTCTACAAGATCACCGAGGAAGAGTCCAGCCGCCTGCTGACCATGGAGCAGGAGCTCCACAAGCGCGTCATCGGCCAGGAGCACGCTATCGCGGCACTGTCCCGCGCTATCCGCCGTACCCGCGCAGGTCTGAAGGACCCGCGCCGCCCCGGTGGTTCGTTCATCTTCGCCGGCCCGACCGGTGTGGGTAAGACCGAGCTTGCCAAGGCTCTTGCCGAGTTCCTGTTCGGCGATGAGGATTCGCTCATCACCCTGGATATGTCCGAGTACCAGGAGAAGCACACCGTCTCCCGTCTGTTCGGTGCGCCTCCCGGCTACGTTGGCTACGATGAGGGCGGCCAGCTGACCGAGAAGGTCCGCCGCAAGCCCTTCTCCGTGGTCCTGTTCGACGAGGTGGAGAAGGCTCACGCCGACCTGTTCAACTCGCTGCTGCAGATCCTGGAAGACGGTCGCCTGACCGACTCGCAGGGTCGCGTGGTGGACTTCAAGAACACCGTCATCATCATGACCACCAACCTGGGCTCGCGTGACGTGAACCGCCGCATCCCGGTTGGTTTCCAGGCGATGGACGACGCAACCGCCGACTACGAGCGTATGCAGGCACGCGTGATGGAGAACCTCAAGGAGCACTTCCGCCCCGAGTTCCTCAATCGTGTGGATGACATTATCGTCTTCCCGCAGCTCTCCGAGTCTGAGATTCTGCAGATTGTGGACCTGTTCGTGGGTCGCCTGGCTAAGCGCCTGGCGGAGCAGGATATGTCCATTGAGCTGACCAACGCTGCGAAGGTTCTCATGGCGACTAAGGGTTACGACCCGTCCATGGGTGCTCGCCCGCTGCGCCGCGAGATGCAGCGCAACATTGAGGACGCCCTGTCCGAGAAGATCCTCTTCGGCGACATCAAGCCCGGTGAGAAGATCACCGTGGACGTTGAGGGTGAGGGCGACTCCGCGAAGTTCGTCTTCTCTTCTCAGTCGATGAAGGAGCTGGCTCTGGACTCGGTGCAGGAGCTGGACGAAGCTGAGGCTCCCGCAGCTGAAGCAACTGAAGCACCTGCTACTGAGGCACCTGCTGTTGACGTTCAGGGCAACGACTAGGCTCTGAAATAAACCCTGGAATAAATACTGGAATAAACCCCAGGTAGCTAGGCTCTATCGCACTAAACGCCTGTGGGGCGGTACCGGATCATTCCGGTACCGCCCCACAGGCGTTTTTGTGTTCTATGGGTTCCAGAAGCCTCTCTGCGGCGAGTACTAGAGCGAGAGGAGCACTGCATCGCCCTGCGTGACTTCGCGGGCGAGAGTGTCCGCCAGCAGTCCCGCGTAGCAGCGCTGCAGCTGTTCGGCGGCGGGGGAGAGCGCATACAGCGCCTTGAGCGGGCGGTGCACCGCGGCGGGTGCATCCGCGGGGAACGCAAAGTCAGGCGAAGAAGCTGCAGTGGGTGAAGAGGTAGCGGCGGGCAAAGCCGTGTCGCCTGCCGAGGCTACACCCGCACCCAGGATGAGCTCGCGATTCACCGGCTCATGCGCCGCACGCAGCACCGCCATGACCGCCCCGCGCACCTGACGGTCCGTGCCGTGCCAACTCTGACCCTTGGGGGTGTAGTCCGCCTCCGGCTTGCCCGCCGCAACCCAGGCGCACAGATCCTCCACCGGGCAGAGCTCGCAGGTCGGGGACTTTGCCGTGCAGACCAACGCGCCAAGTTCCATGGTTGCCGCATTCCACAGGCAGGAGGTGGGGGTGTCGGTGGGCATGAGCGCCTCCGCCAGGCGAGTCTCAGCCGCCGTCAACGAACGCGAGGGTAGCGCCTTGCCGGAGACAGCGCGCGCATGCACGCGGCGGATATTCGTATCAATCACGGTGGCGCGCAGACCAAACGCGAACACGCTAATCGCCGCCGCTGTGTAGGAACCCACGCCCGGCAGAGCCAGTAGCGCCTCGTAGTCGGCGGGAACCTCGCCGCCGTGCTGCTCCACAATCGCCACGGCGGCACCGTGCAGACGCTGCGCACGGCGCGGGTAACCCAGACGGCCCCAGGCGCGCACCGCCTCCGAGGCGGGCTCGGCGGCAAGGTCGGCGGGGGTGGGCCAGCGGCGCATCCACTCCTCCCACACGGGTAGAACGCGGTTGACGGGGGTCTGCTGCAGCATGAACTCGCTGACCATCACGCCCCAGGGGGTGCACTCGTCACGACGCCACGGTAAATCGCGTGCCTGGTCGAGGAACCACCGGTTGATTCGGTGGTGGAGCGCCTCGGTATTCGTGCCTTCGGGCAGGGTCGGTTCGGGGCGCGTGCGTGCGGTGCGTTTGGGCTCTGAGGTCATCCGAAAAGCCTACGCCACAGGGTATATATTCCCAAAATCGCATGAACAGAGTTCACTGTGAATCTAAGGGTTAAACCCGGTATCCTTAAGAGTATGTCTGAAAATGGTCCCGTTCTGCCTCCCGAAGTGTACCGCCGCCGTCGTATCGTGGCGGTTATTGCTCTGCTCGCTATTATTTTGCTGCTGGTTGCCGGCGTGACCTCCATGGTCGGCATGATTAACGGCAAGAAGGACGCCACTGTAGCCTCCACTGCGACGCCTTCCGGTGCGCCCTTCCAGAGCTTCAGTGCTCGCCCCTCCGAAACTGCTTCGGCAACCCCGTCCACTAGCGCGAGTGCCTCTGCGTCTGCGTCGGCTAGTGCTTCGGCAACCCCCTCGGTGACCGCTTCTGCGGCACCTACTGCAAGCGTGACCACCGCCGCGGCAACCCCTGCGGCTACCCCGACTACCCCCGCGCCTACTCCGAGTGTGACCACTGCGGCTGCTGTTGCGGCGTGTACCGCGAACGATCTGAAGGTGACCGTCACCCCCGCGAAGCGTGTCTTCGCGGCCGGTGAGCAGGTGTCCTTCCACGTGACCTACACGAACTCCTCGAAGACCCCCTGTGCTGTGGGCGGCGAGGGCGCGAACGCCGGCGTTGACCTGAAGATTACCTCCGGTGCGGCTCAGGTGTACACCCGCAGCCTGTGCGCGGCGACCGCCGTTCAGAAGTCTGAGGTGGCCGCAGGTGCTGAGGGCGCAACCGACCTGGCGTGGGATCGTAAGATCAACGTTCTGGGCTGCTCCTCCGCGTCGACCGCTCAGAAGGGTTCCTACTGGGCTGCAGTGACCGTCAATGGTGTGAGCTCGGCTCCGGTGAACTTCATTATTCAGTAGCTCACTAGTTTTCGCCCCCTGAGCGGGCGCGCAAAGCCCCCGTGCTGGATATTCTCCGGCGCGGGGGCATTAGCTTTTGTCTGGTTATTACCTGGAGGCGCGAGGCTTGGCGAAGCGGCGCTCGCCCAGGTACCCGAGCAGACTACCGAAAGCGGTCCACTGCAGTGCCGCCAATAGTAGGGTGGACAGGTCGGTCACCTCAAAGGAGTTGGGGATGACCTTGAACCACAGTAGCGGCAGGTAAATCAGAAAGAGAATGGGGGATGCCCACACGAAGAACGGGAAGGGGCGCTTGGCCGACGGATACTTAGCTCGCGAGTACGACATTGTGACCTCCAAGGGGTGGCATGATGCTTGAGGCATCAGGGCGCGGAGAAAACTCCGCTTTCACTACATCATAATGCAAAAGGTTCTCGTGAGGTCAGAAAAAGCCCCCATGCCAGATATTTCTTCCGGCGCGGGGGCTCTCGTATGGGTCTTTTAGAGGTACTTCTCCAAGCTGCTCTCCGCCATGCGGGACAGCTGCTCACGCACCGTGCGGGCACGAGCCTCACCCACGCCGTCCACGGCGCGCAGATCCTCAAGGGACGCCGCCATCAGAGCCTGCAGGCTGCCGAAGCGCTCCACCAGACGCTCAGAAATAGCGTTCGGGATGCTCGGAATACCGGCGAGCAGACGGAAACCGCGAGGCTGCAGGGGGAGCTCCAGGTCGGGGTTCTCACCAAAGCCGACAGTGCGGGCAATCGTGCGCAGATCCACGATGTCCATATCGTCCAGGTTCTGAAGCGCCTGCACGCCGGCGGCGATCAGTTCGTCATTCGCCTCGGGTAGGTAATCGCGTAGGATCAGGTCGCTGGCGGTCATCTCGGGGGCGCGCAGCTCCTCCAGCTGCAGGGCAATCAGGCGGCCGTGCACGCCAAGCTCCAGCACGTAGTGGCTGACCTCGCGGATAATGCGGTTCACCATCTCCATGCGCTGCAGGGTCATCGCCACATCCGCCAGGGAAACGTTGGACTCAATCTCCAGGGCAGACAGGCTGGAGAGCACCGAGCGCAGGCGCTTCTTATAGCTTTCAAGGGTCTGAATCGCCTGGTTCGCGCGGGCCATCAGGTACTGGCTGTCCTCGACCGTGTAGCGGGTGCCGTCAACGTACACCGAAATGACGGACATTGAGGCGCTCACCGAAATCACCGGGAAACCGGTCTGAATCGCGGTGCGCTCGGCGGTGCGGTGGCGGGTGCCGGACTCGTTCGTGTCAATGGAGGCGTCCGGCATGAGCTGCACGCCGGCGTGCAGTAGGCGGGTGGCGTCGCGGTCGCAGATGATAGCGCCATCCATCTTCGCCAGCTCGCGCAGGCGGGTTGCCGAGAACTCGGTGTCGATGTTGAAACCACCCGAAGACAGGGAGGATACGGTGCGGTCGGATCCGAGTACGATGAGTGCGCCCGTACGGCCACGCATGATGCGTTCCAGGCCCTCGCGGAGCTCGGTGCCGGGGGCGATTCGGGCGATAGTTTTAAGCAATAGGTCACTATAATTCATCTGCACGAAAACCATTGTACCCGTAAGGGCGGTTATTGAGCCAGGTCAGGGGCGGAACGGCGGGCTAAAGTGCCTCAAAAACGAATGGATATTCTCGATATTTATACAGGAGCGTGCGGGACTAAACTATCTGCGTTTAAGAGTAAAAATCTGTTCTGCGGTACCCCATTTCGCCGTGACCAAACACCGCGCACCATATCGCCCCAGAACCTAAAATAGACCCATGACCGCGCGCACGAAAAACACCAAAACCGCACCCGCCTACCGCTGCACCGAATGCGGCTGGACCACCGCCAAATGGGTAGGCCGCTGCGGTGAATGCCAAACCTGGGGCACCGTCGAAGAAGCCGCCGGGGGCACCCGCGCGCGCACCCGTGCCGCATCCAGCGTGCAGAAACCCGCCCAGCCCATCGCAGAAGTCGACTCGCGCGTAGCCGCCTACATGAGCACCGGAAACCCCGAATTTGATCGCGTGCTCGGCGGCGGACTCGTACCCGGCGCGGTCATCCTCATGGCGGGCGAGCCCGGCGTGGGCAAATCCACCCTGCTGCTGGATGTCGCCGCCACCTTCGCACGCGGCACCGCTCAGAATGCGGGGCAGAACAACCCGGCACACAACACCCCGGCACAAGGCACCCAGCCGCCGCGCCCGGTCCTGTACATTACCGGCGAGGAATCCGCCGCGCAGGTCAAGCTCCGCGCCGACCGCATCCGCGCCATCGCGGACACCCTCTACCTGACCAGCGAAACCGACCTCGGCACCGCCCTGGCGCATATTGAGCAGGTGAACCCCTCCCTGCTGGTCATCGACTCCGTGCAGACCCTCGCCTCCGCGGAAGTTGAGGGTAGTGCCGGCGGCGTGACCCAGGTGCGTGAGGTTGCCGCCTCCGTCATTGCCGCCGCGAAGGAACGCAATATGTGCACCCTGCTCGTGGGCCACGTGACCAAGGAAGGCACCATCGCGGGCCCGCGCCTGCTCGAACACCTGGTGGACGTGGTCTGCCAGTTTGAAGGCGATAAGCACTCGAATATCCGCATACTACGCGCCATTAAGAACCGCTTCGGACCCACTGATGAGGTGGGCTGCTTCGACATGCACGAGGACGGCATCGCGCCGGTGCTGGACCCCTCCGGCATGTTCGTTTCGAGTACCCCGCACCCGGTGGCGGGCACCTGCGTGACCGTCACGATGGAGGGCCGCCGACCCCTGCTCGCGGAGGTTCAGGCGCTGCTGGATCAGGCGGTGGCACCCGCCCCGCGCCGTACCGTCTCGGGTCTGGATTCGGCGCGTATTCAGATGCTGTTGGCGGTGCTGCAGCGCCGCGCCGGGCTGAATGTGGGCAAGCTCGACTGCTACGTCTCCACGGTGGGTGGCGCAAAAATTGCCGAGCCCGCCGCCGACCTGGCGTGCGTCATGGCGCTTGCCTCGGCGGCACAGAACAAGCCGCTACCGCGCAAGCTCGCGGTCTTCGGCGAGGTCGGCCTGGCGGGTGAGGTGCGTGCCGTGCCGGGCATCCGCCAGCGCATTGCGGAGGTGGGCCGCCTGGGCTTCACGCACGTGCTGGTGCCCGCTTCCCCGACCGGCGTGGGGGACGTGCCCGAGGGCGTGACCGTGCGTGAGGTAACCACCCTGGGTGAGGCGCTCGCGCTGCTCTTCCCGCAGAAGTAGCCGTCCGCGCATCAACAGCATAGAGATAGCAAGAAAGGGGGGCACCCGGCTGGCGTAAATGCCACCGGGAGCCCCCTAAACCTTCTGTGGAACCCCTCTGCGAAGCACCGCTAAGAGCGGCTTTCCTCCTCGTTCTCGTGCAACATAATGTTAATCGAACGGGTATTCAGTTTATTCGTGCGGTGGGCGTTGACCGCGGTATCGGTCATGTCGTCAACCACCATCGAGTCGTCCATGTCAGTATCAACAATCGGAATCGCCGAGGTACGCGGCGCATGCTGTGTGACCGCCTCACCCAGGGGCACCAGAACCGCCACGGCGTCCTTGTGAGACATACCGGTCGCCTCCATAAAGTCGACCACGATCAGGCGGAGCATCAGCACCAGCGACTCGCCCTCAAAGGTTGCCACACCCATCGTGCGCGGCTCGAGGGTGCCTGCGAGCTTAATCATGCGTTTGCGGGCTGCCATCATGTAGTGTTCGCGTTCGCTTTCGGTCGGGGCAGACATGCTCAGGCCGAGGCTCTGCGCCGCCAGCGACAGCTCGGTCAGTGCGTCACTGAGTGAAATCTGCGCGGCAGTGCGTAGCTGCACGTGGTGAATCGTGGACGCCATGCGGCGGTTAAGCACGCGGTCGTTACGGATCGCCAAATCGACCGCCGCAAGAGTCTTCGACATGCGCGCCAGCTCGCCCTTGCTCTTGCGGCTATTCCAGGACAGCTCACTCATACCCTGCGCGGTAATCAGGTCGCCTCGGCACGCATCATACAGCGGTTGCAGAGCGCGGGCATCGAGCAGGCTCTGGTACGCCTTGTTGTAGTCGTAGTAGCGAATCGCCTCGGAGGAAAGCTGGAAAACCTTCGCGAACGCGTCCATGAGAGCTTGGGCGCGTTCACGCGGGTTCTTACGCGGGTCACGCGGCATCAGGTACATGGCGAGGAACGCAAAGGCGCCACCGACAATGCCGTCGAAACTGCGGGTAAACGCGTCATCAGGCACGGGCAGTAGCAACGTGAAACAGGCCTGGAAGCTGAGCTGAATCGTAAAAATAATGCCCTTATCAATAAATCGGGCAATAATCACGGTCAAGAAAAGCACCACTGCCGCCTGCCAGGTACCGTGACCGAGCAGAATCAGCAGAAGGTCGCCAATGAGAATGCCGAGGGTCACGCCGAAGGAGACCTCAAGGATTCGGCGGGAATGCTTAGCGCCGCTCACATAGCCCAGGGATACGAGGGCAGCGACCGGCGCGAAAATGGGCTCGTGGTGGCCCAGGACGCGCTCGGCGAAAAGCCAAGCGCCCATAGACGCCGCAACAATCTGCACAGACTGAAAGAAGTCAGCCCGGACGCGTTCAACGCCCTCACGGACGAACTGTCGGGTGTTCTGTTCAGTAGTGCGTAGAATGTCTGCGAATCGTGCCATGGGCACCATCATACCGGCGCATATGCGGTGCACAAGGGGGTTAGGGAGTGTTGGGTTGAAGTGTGAGAGACCCCGCGCCCTGTACTTGCCCGTAGCCGCGCTGTAGCCGCGTTTTTCGAGGAAATCTAATAAAGCCGCTGTTCGAGCCCCCGTTACGCAACCTAGTACGCAACCTAGCCGCGGAGGCGGCGCGCCACCCTCGCCAGCAGACCCGGCTGGGCGGGGGGCATCTCGGCGGCTTCAGGAGATGACTCAGTCTCAACGGTGACGGGGCGCGTTTCCTCGGCACCGTGCGCGCTGCGAATACTGTGCGCTCCGTGAATACCGTGCGCGCTGCGCCCGCCACCAATTGCGCGGGCACGTTCGAGCTGTCGGCGGTGCTCGGCGTCCCAGGAGTGCGCCCGGTCAGACATCGCCCACTCGAACCCCGCGGTGAGGGAGGTTTCGGTGAAGAGATCGCGGGCGGCACGGACGGTTGCGCCCAGCGGCTCGGGGAGCGCCGGGACCTGCTCCACGGCGGGGAAAGGCGCGGGGGCTTCTGCGTTGCCGCGAGCGTCTGCCTCGCCGTGAGTTTCTGCATCAGGCGCAAGAATCTGCGCGAGCAGGTAGGCGCGCTCGGTGCGCAACACCTCCAGCAGCTCGGTACGGCGTGCATCCGATGCCACCGCCGCGTGCCGCAAGGCGGCGGCAACCATCATCTCGGGAACACCACCGGCGAGCATGCCCAACGGCAGGGTGAACTCGCCCAGACCGTACAGGCTCAGGGCGCCACCCGCACGCATCTGCGTGAAGGCATCCGGTACGAGGGCGAGCACGGGAATACCCGCCGCGGCGGAGAACACCGCCGGGTGGTAGCGGCTGGTCAGCGTGAACGCCGCCCCGCGGTGCACGGTAACGCTCTGGTCTGCGTGCAGAATCGGCAGCAGGGTCGCCGGGGTGGAGGGGCTGAGCTGCTCAGCGATGCGCTGGTGTACCTGAATATCGCCGCTTTCGGGGTTCTGCGGGTCGCCAAAATGGCTCAGGAACACGGGCGCGTAGCCGTGCTCGCGCCACATGCTATCGAGCAGGCGCGCAATCTGCTCCGCCTGCTGTTCGGTGCACTCGTTGACGGTGACGCACACGTAGCGTTCGGGTAGCTCATCCAGTACCTGACCTGCGGAAACACCCTCCGCATAGTGCAGGGTACGCGCCGGGGAAGCCGCCAGGTAGTCGGTGGCATCGTCCACGCTCAGGCGCGCGTCAATACCCCGCTCACGACACCACGCGAGGGAAGAACGCTCACGAACCGTCACCGAACGGGCGGTGCGCAGCATGTGCTCCAGAACCTGCGCATCCTCGGGGCTGAGCACCGGGCCCAGGGACTGGCCGGTCACGTACACGGGCACGCCCGCATGCTCGGCGGCACGCACCGCGGCGGCACGTTCGTAGAGCAGCCAGCCGTAGCGGGAGTTGAGGTTGCCGCCGCCGGAGACCACGACCGCGTCCATGGTGGCGATAGAATCCGCAAAATCCACCATCCGCTCAACGGTCTGCTCCAGCGGATGCAGTACCTCCGGTAGTGCCTGCACCTGCGGCAGAGCCACCAGCTCGGTGATGGAGGGGCGTTCCCGGCCGGCGTGCAGCTGCGCCAGGATACACTCGAGCGCCGCGAGGGTCAGCTCGCGTTCAGCCGGTGCCCAGGGGAAGAGGAAAAACGGCAGGTACTCGTAGGGTGCGCCCACCTCATGATTTACCACCTCACGATTTACCGCCGCGCCGATATAGCGCGCCGAATGCCCCACATCGCGGGTCATGAGGGTGACCGCCGCGCCGCCTTCGGAAAGCGCCTGAGCGCTCGCGATGGTCATGGCTTCGTCACCCACGTGGTAGGTGTGCTGGCCGATATCGCCAATGACGAGCACGCGCGGTGTTGTAGAAGGCAACGCTGTAGAAGAATGATTGTTCTCTGTCACGGTTACGCGCCCTTCTGCTCTGCCGACCCGGTCTCAGTCGACTCAGCCTCAGTGCCGCGACGAACCAGGGACCGCTGATTGAGGGAACGCTTCGCCAAGGAACGCAACGCGCGGCCCGGGGTGCGCAGGTGCTTGAGGACCCGCAGGCGCTCCTCAATGCTCTGCTGGCGGCTCTCAATAGCCTGCTGACGAGCCTCGATACGCTCCAGGCGGCTCTCGATAGAGCGCAGAATGTCCAGGGATTCGCGGGTCAGATCGTGCCCGTCAATCACGCGGCGCTCCAGGTCAGCCGCCAAATGTGCCTGGTACAGGTACGCACCCGGTCGGGCACCCGCCTGCAGATCCTCGCGGATAGCGCGGGCACGCACCATCGAATCGAAGCGGGCATGCTCAGCCTGACGCTTCACGCTGTTCGCCTCGGCGCCCTCCGCGTCGGGGCGCAGCGACCAGTATGCCAGCGGCTCATCCACCAGCAGAATATCCGCAACGGAGGCGGCACGCATGTTGAACTCCCAGTCGCCGACCACCGGCAGGGACTCGTCGTAGAAACCGACCAGCTCGTGCAGGCTGCGGCGGTAGAGAATGCCAATCGGCACGGCACGGTTCGTGCGGAACAGGAACTGCAAACCGACGCTGGGCAGGCCGTCGTGGAAAATACGTTCCTCGTACACCTCGAACTCGCCGTCGGCGTTCTTGCGTTCGTACCGCTCCACAACGCGGGTGGTGCACATGAGCGCGCCGCTTTCTTCGAGCGCCGCGACGGTGCGTTCCAGGAACTCGGGTGCCCACAGGTCGTCGTCATCGTGAATCGCCACGTACTCGGAGGTGGTCGCCGCCAAACCGGCGTTGGATGCCACCTCCATGTTGCCGCCGGCGGTGGTCAGCAGCTGCACGCGGCTGGAATCCTGCGCGTTAGAACCCAGCGGGGATGCCTCAATGACGGCGCGGGTTGCCTGCTCGTCGCCTCCGTCGTTAATCACGCAGACCGTGTAGTCGGTGAAGGTTTGCTGCGCAATGTTCTCCAGCGCGCGGCTCAAGAAGCGGGGGCGGCCCTTCGTGCGGACCAGAATAGCTACGGTAGGGGAAGACATAACCACAATCAGTCGAGGGTGAGCGGGCCTGTGCCAGCCCAGGAACTCAACCCATTATGAAGGTGTGCACTGTTCAGACTCAACCCGCCGCCCGTCCACGCCGCAGCAGCAGGCACACAGAGGCATGCACCGCCCCTAAAAACTAGCTGATGGACTGTAGCGCCACCATCGCCAGCACACCGAGCACAAAGCACGCCGGAATGGTTACCAGCCACACCAGAAGAATCTGCAGAACAATCCTGGATTTCAGCGCGTTAAAACGCTGGTTCACGCCCGCGCCGAGCGCCGATGCCGTCGCCAGATGCGAGGAGGAGAACGGCACCTGCAGCAGGAAGTAGCCGAGCACCTGCACCACCGCGGTCGTACCCTGAGCGACCGCGCCACGGAACGGGTCCAGGCGCACCATCTTGTAGGCGAAGGTGTAGCCGATGCGGCGGCCACCGGTCAGCGTACCCGCACCCAGGCTGAGGGCAATAATGAAGGTGCCCAGCAGCATCCCGCCCCAGGTAAGGGATTGAATCAGCGCCGGATCCATGATGCGTTCGCTCAGTAGCGCCCACAGCAGCAGGTACAGGTAGCCGGTCTGCAGGCCGTGGAGCAGCGAAATTGCGGAGGCAGACACCGCCAGCACCTCGCGGGCATGCTGATTCACCAGGCGCGGGTTATGGCCGACCACCAGCCGGTAGAACGGCACCACCATCAGCCAGGACAGCAGAAAAATGAGCGGCGGCAAGTAGAAGAGCGGCAACAGAGTCGCCCCAAAAATATGCGGCAGGAATGCGAGCGAACCGAACCCCTCAGCGGCGCTGTCAATCCTCGTTTGGGTCCACCAGCTCACACCGGCGAGGGCACCCACCAGCGCGTGGGTCGAGGAGGACGGCAGCCTCAGGAACCAGGTGAGCACACCCCAAATAGCGCAGACCAGCAGCGACGCAACGATACCGTTCAGGCCGGTGATACCCTCCGGGGCGCTCACCCACGAGGCGGAATACTCACCGAGTAGCAGGAACGCACCGACCACGCCGAGCACGTTGAAGAGCGCGGCAAGGTACAGGGCGGAGTGCTCGCCGAGGGCGCGGGTACGCACCGGAACAGCGACGGAGTTGGAGGCGTCGTGCACACCGGTAACGTAGACCGCGGCAATGAAGGCGCAGCAGGCTAGAAGACCCAGGAGCATTAGGATTCCTGAACGATAATGCGGCCAATTTCGGCGGACACATCACGCATAGCGTTGGAGGCGGCGGTCAGCTGCGCCAGGAAGGTGGCGTAGCGGCGGTACCGTTCGGGGGTGTAGCGTTCGGCAATGTACGCGTCGTATTCTTCGGCGGTGCGCAGTGCCTGGCGGGAGATGCGCAGCATGTCCATCCAGTAGTTGTCGAGGCCGCGAATATCGGCAAGTTTGGGGATGACGGCGGCGGTCAGCACCGCCTGACGCTGAATAATGTCCAGGATTGAGGTGATGTGCGTGGCGAAGCCGTCAATGCTGTGCAGGGACAGCACGTGCGCGGCGCTGGTGAGCTTCTCGACGGCGTTGGTGAGCTTGCGCGCCAGCGTGTACAGGTCTTCACGCGGGATGGGCGGGGAGAAGGAGCTGCGCACCTCGGTGAGGGTGCGGAACAGCAGGTTCGTGGAGTCTGCCTCGTGGGTGAGCATGCGTTCGAAGAGTTCGGGGTACTCCGCGACGGGGGAGCCGACCATTTCAGAGAGCAATGCCGCCGCCTCACCGACCTGCGCTGAAATTTCAGCGAGGGAGGCGAGGGAGTCGTTGGCGTGGGGGAAAAGTCGGTGCAGCATAGTTCCCAGTCTAACCAGTATTAGGTGTTGCGGGGTGCGCATAGCCCGCGGGTATCTCACGAGCGCCCGACCTGCACACGTTATAGCGCCGCCCTGTTTGCGGTTCCGCATGACGGTTTTAAACAAAAGACGGTGGGGGTCGATTTCTCGACCCCCACCGGAACGTTTAGGGATGTCGGGTTGGGAGCGCCTCTCGGCGGAAGGCCGCTCGAAGCGGCTAAAGATTTGGAGCCCGGGGCTACCTATTAGCAACCCGACATCTTGTAATTATTATCCACCTGTACCCGGCACAGAGTCAATTAGAAATAGGCTTTTCACGCCTTTGCGACCCAATGTGGAACCTGTGCCAATTCGCGGCACGAACCCGCATTTTTAGGCGCCTAAACGGTGCAGAAGACTAGAATGCTTCGAGGTTGGTCTGTGTTTTTTCCTGTGCAGATTTTTCCTGCGCAGAATCAGCCGCCGAAGCCCCGTTAGCCTGCTGCTGGCCAGCCTCAACGGCACGCAACTGGGCGGCGACCGCCTCCAAATCGTGCGCGATCTGCTCCATCTGCTGAGCCTGACGCGGCAGACGAGCACGACGTTCCACCGCCTCACGCTTCACCTCGTGGCTACCCGGAACCGAACTATCCTGCCCGGCAGAGCGCGCATAATCGGTGCGAATACCCAACGCCACCACGTGCGCAAACGCCGCGCAACGTTCCATCGCAATGTCCATATCGCCGGTGTACAGGCCCGCCAGAATTTCATCAATCGTGCGGACCACCTCCTCGGCACTCGGCGGGTCGGGAACACCCGCCACCACGTGCGAACGGTAGTCCTCCGCCATGCCCAGCTCAAAGGCGCGGCTCACTCCGCGCGGCGAACGATGCACCACATCCCGCAGCCAGTACATACGCCACAGTGCACCCGGCAGGGAGTGGGCGCTCGCGTGCGACCAGAGTTCGGCAAGCATCTCAATACCGTAGTCGTCGGTGAAGCTGACGAGCCGTTCGGTCATCTGCTCGTCGGTGCCGCGTCCGCGCATCAGCAGGATGCGTGCGGAGGCGTGCGCCGCCTCTTCACGTGCGGCGGGGTCCATGCCGCCTTCGTGGCGTTCAAATTTCTCGGCGGAGTAGAGGACGGGGCGGTGGTGGGTGCGGTGACGTGAGCGCCCGGAGGCGCCGGTTGATGTTGCGGGTGTAGACATAGGATTTCCCAGTGTACCGTTCATCGGCTGGGAGTCGGTAGTGTATAGTATTTCTATCTGCACACTTTCAGTTTTGTGTGGATAGGAGCGCCTTTAGCTCAGTCGGTAGAGCTACGGACTTTTAATCCGCAGGTCGTGGGTTCGAGCCCCACAGGGCGCACTAGCCGACCCGTCGCCTCCCGCTTTGCGGGGGTCGGCGGGTTTTTGCGTCTTCACCCTCATGCGCGGGGTTTTACCCCCGTGCCTATCCCGTGTGGTGGGGCGTGTCCTGCCGGGTTGACCTGGCAGTTTTTGATTCGTGTACGTTGACCCGAAAAGATGAGGAAACCCCGTGAGCGTCACCATTAAGAACCCCGAAGAAATCACGATTCTTGCCACCGGCGGCACAATCGATAAGTTCTATTCGGTGGCGGGCACCATGGATATTGGTGAGCCTGCCGCTAAGGATCTGCTAGACCGCGTGATTACCGATATCCGTTTTGATATTCGCCCGCTGATTGGCAAGGACAGCCTGGACATGACCGATGAGGATCGTGCCGAGCTGACCGAGGCGCTGAACGCTGTCACTAACGACCAGGTGCTCATCACTCACGGTACCGACACCATGCCGGAGACTGCCCGCTACCTGGTAGAGCACGCTGACCTGGGCGATAAGGTTGTGGTTCTGACCGGCGCGATGCAGCCCGCCGTGATGGCTCGTTCGGATGCCGGCTTCAACCTGGGTGCCGCTATTGCCGCCCTGAACCTGCTGGAGCCGGGCGTGTACATCAGCATGAGCGGCCGTATTTTCCCTGCTGAGAGCGTGCGTAAGGACCGTTCTCGCGGTATTTTTGAGGGCTAAGATGGCTGATTCCGCTCGTACGCGGAGGGGCGAACCGGTTTCTGCTGCTGAGCTTGCGCAGGTGGAGGGGTCCTCGGATCTTGTGCCGCAGGAGCGTATGTCCCAGGGGCAGCTGATGCAGCTGCAGGCCATGGAGGAGCTGAAGCAGCAGGCTGACGAGTTCTGGAATGTCACCAGTGATTACCCGCTGCCGGCTAAGAACCTGTACCTGGTGCGTGTGCTACTGCTGGTCGTGCCCTCGCTGCTCATTGTTTATTACTTCATCCGCGTCACGCTTTTCCCGATTGGTGCGGTGCCGCTGGTCTACCTGGTGATGCATATGTGGCTTGCCATGATTTACCGGACGAACCGTTCGGTGAAGCTGGTGTTGCTGGCGAATGTAGCATCCGGGGTCGCGGCGGCCATTATGACGGCGTTCTTTGTCTATGCGCTGGTGACGGTGCAGGGCCCGCAGACTCTGCTGGACCGTGTGGGTATGTTCTATACGGTGGGCCTGCTGACAGTTATGGTGTCCTTCGCGTTGGAGGTTCTGTTCTCGCTGTTTTATAGTTTGGCGGTTCGTAGGAGTCTGCGCCGGAGCAAGCTGGAGAAGCAAGCAGGCGCTGAACAGTAAAAGCTATGGTCTTGAGGAGTGGCGTTCATTCGCGCCAGCGGGTGGGGTGTTCCTTCGTGCATTCACGCCTCTGAGAGGGTGATGACGAGGCAGTGAACGACAGCGGGACACGCTCTCAGTGATGCCCAGCCACTGCTCAGATTCCCTTAAAGTACGCGTGATACGGTAGAGAAAGAAACACGACCCGCACCTGCCAGGAGGTCACCCATGGGCGCTACACACCTGAACACAGATGCCGCTTCATCCGCAGAACACCCGGATGAAGATTTCAGTGTGCAGACTCGCTATCAGGCGCCTATCCGCCAGGCGACGCCTGCCACGCCGGAGGTGTCCGTTCCGCTGAACGTGCCGCCGGTGGTGACTGGTTCGCATCCGGTTATTTCGGCGACTTCTACCGTGATCATTCAGGATGGTACGAATCCGCCGATTGTGGTGCGTACGCACCCGACGGGCCCTCTGCCGCCGTTCCCGGGGCAGGGTCAGGTGCCCGCTTTTCTGCGCACCTACACCGCTGATGAGGTGAAGGACCGCAAGCAGAAGCTCAAGAAGAACCTCCTGGTCCGCGCCGTTATTTTGTGTATTTTGGCCCTGGTTGAAGGCCTCATTATTTCTCAGTACACGCAGCCGTTGGCGATTTGCTTTGGCTTTGTCGCGGCGCTTTACCTGGTGGTCCAGATGTGGCCGCTGATGCGCCCTCCGCATGATTCGGCGGACGCCTCCGTGTATAGCGTTTGGGCTATCTGCTCCCTGATTGGGTTTGTTGCGGTGGGGCTGGTGCTTTCACCGATTACATTCCTGCTGCTGATGCTCGACTGGGCTGGGGTTTCGATGGGCCTAGACCCCCTGCTGATACTTGTTGTCTTGGGCCTGGTCTGGTTGAGCGAGGTCGGTTTATCGTTGCTGACCATTTACCGCTTCAACAACTTGCGAATTGCGATGGCGAACCGGGCAGATTCTCCGTCGCTACCCGACAGTATTTCTGCGACGGTTGACCCGTCCACTTTTGCCTAAAGTTTTTTGAGTCGGCGCGGTAGATGAACGCCGCGCCGCCACACACACATCACACACTCGCTCATACGTTTTCCGCACACTATCAGCCGATATCCGAAAGATTCAGCTATGTCCGCCGTCGAGTCCTCTCCGCCATCCGCTCCGAACGCCACGCATCCTACGAAGCCCGCCACCCCCACTCTCGTGTCTGTGGCGGGTTGGGTTCTGCTCGCTATTGCTGTGGGCTGGCTGGCGCTGATTGCGTACACCGGCATCTCCTATGCAACCACCCATTTGTCGCATTTTTCGACCTGGCGCGCCCAGTCGCTGGTGGATGCGCAGGCGTACTACCCGGTGCTTTTTCTGATGGTCAGCGCGTTCGGTAACGTGACCCTGCATGGTTTCTGCACGGTGGCGTATCTGCGTGGTTACCGGTGGGCGGCGTTGGTGCTGTCGGTGGCGTTGGCGTTGGGCGTGTTGGCTTCTTTGCTGATTATGCTGACGGTGGCGGCTCTTCTGGGTACGTTGAATGGTGCCCCGAGCCAGGACGTTGAGCTGCTGCTCAGTAGCGCTTCGCCGCTGTACACGCCGGTGTATGTGGCTGGCCCGTACATGCTGGTGTGTGTTGTGGCGTTGGCGCTGGTGTGGTCGCGTCAGTCGCGTTCTTACATGGAGGCGCGCCGTGATTGGCGTGTGCGCCGCAGCGAGGATTACCTGATTTAGCCTCAGAGGTTCTGGCCGCGGCTCCTGCGGCTCACCGATAACTTTATTTATCCAACCACTATTCACCCAACCACAGTTAGGATGACTCGTGCACCCTACTTCCGAACCTGCGCACGAATCCTCAACGCAGACGAGCCCCGGCGCCGCCAAGCGCACATATGATGAGAGGGCGGCGTTTGAAGAGGTAAAAAGAAACCTTGGCATAGTTGGCGACAAGGAACAGGAATATAACCGGGGACTGGAGCTTCTTAGTAAAGCCTATTCCATCGGTATGACGCTCATTCTGGTGTATTTCCTCCTGGACGCGTACCAGATTCTCGTGACTGCGGGTCGTAGTGTGAACATCGGCTCGTTCCTTAGTTATGCCCTGCCGAAGGTTCTGCCTGACGCCCTCTTGGTGGTGCCGTTCCTCTGGTTCGTTCTGGACTGGGTCAAGGACGGGTACATTAATCCGCGCCGCCTGACGATGCTGTACCTTCTGCTGTGCTTTGTGAGCGGTGTGCTCTCGTTCGCGGGTGTTTTTGGTATGTCTCAGGTGCTTTTCCCTGCGTTCACTGCTTTGGATTCCGCATCGCATCCTGCTGCTGCTTCGTCTATCGTGACGCAGGTTCTGGTTGCGGTCATTACGGCGGGTAGCGCTGTTCTCATGTTCCTGCTGACTCGCCCGGCGGTGGGTGCGGTTCCGAGCCGTGCAGTGATTCGCAAACAGATGTGGGATATCGAGAAAAACACCTCGGGTGCTGAGGATGAAGAGCTGACTCGCGAGGATGTTCTTCGTCAGCTTGAGAAGGAAGAAGGCCCTGTCAAGAACTCTACCGAGCAGCTGTTGCGTGAGCTTTCTGCCGATTATGCGCTCTCGAATGATCCGGTGGAGAAGAAGCGCCTGCTGGATGAGATACAGCAGGTTCAGCGCGCCCAGAAGGCGGGCGTAAAGCCCCATCTCGGCGGCGCCTCCGCAGGGGAATCGGATAAGCCTAACAAGCAAGCACACGAGGGCGCGAAAGCTACCGCCGGCTCTACCGCCCCTGCCGCGCCTGAGGTGGTGCTCCCGCCGCGGCCGAAGGCGCTACGCGGCGTCATGTGGTGTTTTATTGCCATGCTGGTTGTGGAAGCAGCCCATAAAATCTTCCTGTACATGATCGACGGGCGCTCAGCCCGCGGTGTTGAGTTGTGGGTGGGCTTCATTATTCCCGGTGTAGCGCTCCTCCTCGTTGTCCATGCCATACCGATATTTATCCTCTGGCGACTTTGGCGGGGCCGAACCTGGGCGTATTTCATCATCTTTATCAGCTTTGCCTACATTGCTATCAAGGGCCTGATAGATTTTGTGAACACCTTCCTGACGACCGGCTATCTTTCCCGGTTGCTGGATGGCACACAGACATGGAGTTCTCAGTACTACGCAGCAGCTGTGCTGTCTGGGAATGTTGCTGACACCTTGATTACGCTCCTCTCCATTCTGATAGTTGTGCTGCTCCTTAGCCGTTCCACCAGGTTGTATGTGGCTACTGCGAGGTTGGCGCGGTTGAAGGCACGCGAACAGGTGAACGCTGGCGATGCTCAAGTTGTTGGCCATCAGGATGCAGAAATACGTGCTCGCCTGGACGAAGAGCAGACTCGTCGGGAAGAGAAGGAAGCTAACCGACGGGCTGAGGAGGCGGTCGCTCAGCAGTACAAGACAACCCGCCGCACGGATGCACGGAAGAACTCCCGCAACGAACAGCGCGGTTACAAGGATACGTCCGTGTACACCGAGGAAGGCTACCGCCTCAACTAGGGTGGGATGCCCCTCCCTATGGGGAGACTCTTTGCTACCCGCCCTGCACTACACTGCGCTGTAGCGTGCGGGGCGGGGTACGAAGAGAAGAAAGGAACAATGATGTCAGAACGCACCCCAAAACAACCGTTGAACGATCCGGAGTACACGGTTCCCGAGTACAGCGTGCTGCTACCCTCCTCCGAGGCTGAAAATAGCACGGCAGGAGGCGATGCCGCCTTCAATAACGTAACTTCCGATAGCGCCGCAGATAACAGCGCGGCGGAGGGCAACGCACCCGGCGGCAGCGCCCCCGAGCACGCCAGCACCCCCGAGCAAACCATTACCGGCTACACCGCGCCTGTCGCCTCCGAGCAGGTAATTCCGAAGCGCCCGCAGGCTATGCGTAGCGTCATGTGGTGCGCTGTCGCCATTATCGTGCTGGGACCCTTGAGTAACTTTCTGCCGATTCTAAGCCGGTCGTATATCGATTTTGAGATGGTGGTGAGTGTTCTCTTCTCTGCCTTGGTGGTTACCCTCATCATCTCTGCCATCCCGATTTTTGTTCTCTGGAAGATCTGGGATGGCCGCGAGTGGGCGCGCATTCTTACCATCATCTACTGCGCTCTCGCGGCTGCTAGCGGTGTGCTTATTCTTGCGGATAATTTCTCGGGGTTAAGCTCTAGAGCGGCTGCGGCGTCCAGCCTGGTGCGTATCGCGAGCGGCGTTTTTACTCTCGTTCTTTACCTCCTGATGATTGTGCTGCTGAATCGTGCTCCTATTAGGATGTACACACAAATCGTTAGCGGGGCACGTGCGCTAGAACGCCAGCAGATGCTGTCTGAGACGAGACAGGCTGCCGGTCAGGTCCCGGCAGAACTTCGAGAGATTTTCGCTGACGATGAGGATGACGAACGTACCTCATCAGGGGGAAACACCCCTCGACCCCCGCACCGTAGCGCGGGATGGGGCACCTAGAAAGGAACACCAACGTCAGGAGTTCCGGGGCTAGCCCTCGGAATGGTGCACGTGGTTACTCGGATACCTCTGAATACGCTGAGAAAGGGTACCGCCTTCCTAGGGTGCGGCGCGCCTCCTTATATCCTTAGGGTAAGACTCTTTAACACCCGCTCCGTGGCACTGTAGCGCGGGGTGGGTGCCAGAAGAGAAAGTGCCAGGGGAGAAAGGAACGACGATGTCAGAACGTATCCCGAAGCAGCCGCTGAATGACCCGGAGTACACGGTTCCCGAATACAGTGTGCTGTTGCCCTCCGAGGAGGCTAAAAACAGCACGGCAGAGAGTAACACCGCCTCCAATAACGTTGCCCCCAGTAGCGCGGTAGACACTAACACGGCAGAGAATAATGCACCCGGTGACAGCACCCCAGAGCACGCCACTACCGACTATCGGGAGGCGACCGCCGGTTACGTTGCCGCCTCCGAACATGCGGGGCGGGTACGCCCGAAGGCTCTGCGTAGCGCCAAGCGGTGCACCACCGCGATTATTATTCTGTCGCTTTTCACCACTATCCAGCTCTTCCTGCTCTTCGGTAAACCAATCGCCGGTGTGGAGACGCTACCTGACCTTGTCCTGCGTATGCTAGGGTACCCTCTCATCTTTGTTCTTATCCAGATTTTGCTTTTCTGGATGACCTGGAAAGGACACAGGTGGGCACACATACTTACCCTCATGTACAGCGCCTACGAGGTCTTGAGTCGCATGTATTGGTTTGCGCAAGATTTCCTCGTGGACTCCCGCTATATCACCTTGTTGATGGATGAGTTGCAATCCTCCGACTCTGCAGATTTTGCGGTCGCTTTTCTCATACGTACCGCGATTGGTGTTTTCATTACTGTCCTCTACGTCCGGAATATTGTGTTGCTGACTCGTCCCTCTGCGTGGGCGTACACGGCTACCGGCAGCAGCGCACCGAACAACCAGGTGGTTGGTCAGAATCCGTCGGAACCTAACACGAACTTCAATGAAGGCGGGAACCGTCTCAACTAGGATGTTTGCCTCAAACGGCGCCACTATCACCAAAAGGCTCAGAGCATGAAAGGGTGGGGATACCAGACGGTATCCCCACCCTTTCGCGTTAAAGATCGCAATCTTCTAGCTGGTAAAACCCTCTGAGTTACCTAAAAGGTTCCAGGCTTCGCATAAAAACTCTACTGGGCTCGAAGAGCTTACCCTATACTGAAAAAGTATTATTCTCTCAGCTAACTACATCAAATAACTCTTTTAGGTATATTTCAAGCAAATTTACCTAACGAGCGCAACAATCACCGACTGACGCACCACAATGCGATCATATGAGAGAAAGAACGATGATGTTTAACAATACTTCCGGTGCCCCCGCGGGCACGCTGGCACCGCAGGCAGCTCAGTCTGATACCGCAGCAGCGAACTTTCCGGCACCGAATTTTGTAGCACCCGCCGCAGCGGCACCTCAGCTCCCGGTTCCTGTAGGTGTCCGCCCCGTACACAGTGCGCCTAGCCCTCAGGCAACCAGCAATCTTCCGCCGCGCCCCATCGCCATCAAGACGGTATTCATCTGCACGATAGTATTCCTATCTACGTACCCGCTGCAGCCTCTTGTGGGTCTAGAGTTCACGTTTATGTATTTGCTGGCAGGCACAACCATGGGGCTTACGATGATCTTCTATATGGTTTTTGGAGTATTCGCCGCTGGGCGCCTCAATGAGGGTTATGAGTGGGCGCGAA
>ERZ772990.50-NODE-50-length-22355-cov-26.5156_pt1 | contig 22355 bp, 34 predicted proteins | sample MGYA00511674_ERZ772990 | MGnify/ENA primary metagenome ERZ772990 (study PRJEB29015, sample SAMEA2738045) | human oral metagenome | biome: human oral; feature: human-associated habitat; material: saliva | place: China | collected 2233 ...
CAGCATCATGCCGGATACCTTCAGCCTCAAAGCGGTTAACCGTCACCCAATGCTGGTCAGTCACCTTCAGATAAGTCCCGTGCTTCTCAGTGACAACGGCACTGCCCTTGGGCGTAATGTCATTGAAGCCCTCACAACTCAGGATAGTTGCGACTTCTCGCTTGCCGACACCCTCTACACGCAGAATCTTCACTTTATCGATGCCCATTGTGTGAAGCTTCTTGTAGCCATCTCGCACCTCATCAAAGGTGTCAATGTATTCCTGGTTATTCATCGGTTCTCATTCTCCTTTGCAAGATATTCGACAACAGTCATTACACGGCAATACTCATGTGTTGCATATGCCGCATGAGCGTCAGCCTCATCTTCGGTTTCAAAAAGACCAATGATGCCAGGGTCATCACAGTCCAAATCCCATACAGCGTACAATGCATCCAACATTTCAGTCCTCCTTCAGTAGTGCGTGGTGGATAAACTCAGCAGCCGTGTTCTTCATCAGATAATCCCATAGTGGACGACACGCACGACACCATGAGTCGAACGAACAGTATTAGCGAACTCCTCGTGGGTGTACATACGACCGTCATATCCGACCCACACCAACTCATTGCGGTCACCATTACCAACGACACGCATTGCTTCCCAGCCGCCGACACAGATGACAGTGCCTGGCTCGATGTCGTATGAGTCCATCACGATTCGTTGGCACTCAGGAGTGAAGCACTCAAACTGCGTGCTGGTAAGGCCGGATGTGTTGGTGGTTGCTTCCTCAAGAGTTTTGACGAATGCCTTGATAAGTGGGTCAAGCTCAGTCATTGTTGTTCTCCTTGTCTGTGGTGGCCCCTTTGTGGCATCGACAGATGCGAAGATGCGGTTCCTGAGGCATACGACAGTGCCGGGGACCATGTTGTTGTTTTCTCCTTTCGTTGTCGATACTCATATCTTAGCAGCCAATCATTGAGTATGCAACGTGACTTGACCCATAGAAAGGTGGGTCTTTAGGGGCACGGAGAGGTGGGTATGACACCCCCCCACCCCTCCCCTCCCATATAGCATTTGATTTTCTATTTGTCAAGTCGAGGGGCCCCCAAATCCCCTCCCATGCTCTGCTATCATGTTTTCCTGAATTTGTCAAATTATGCGCCCCCGGGTTACGCGTCTGTCTCATGTCGACACCTGCTATCTGCTATCTGCTATTCGCTATTCGCTATTCGCTATTCGCTATTCGCTACCTGCTATTCGCTACCTGCTACCTGCTATCTGCTGTGTGATGTATTTCACTATCACATTGCACTCTGCCCTGCGTGCGGTGTTGCTTGTTCGTGTTTGTTCATGTTCGTTTGTGCGCCCCATCCAAATGTGTAAAGACAATCCTGTCACTCTGTCAACTCACACCCCCCTCCAACTCGCGTGACTTGCATCATATGACCCCAGTCACGAATCAACTCTAGGCTGCGTGCCCCTACTCACGTAGTAACCTAACCCTAACTTAACTTAGGCTATCCTAACTGCGTGGCTACACTCACGAAGCACAAGTAAAATTGTGTTTACCTTTGTATCAACTTGCATGAACTGACATGATCTAATCGTCAGAGTGTCAGGAAAAAAATCCTCGCGAAAAACCCCCTTTTCGCTGATTATTTCTAGATTTTTTTATTGAAATACAATCAGCAAATTATTACCTACAGAGAATAGTTATAAAACATAGTTGTAATAACCATGTTCTATATACAATATGTTCTAAAATAGAAAATATTCTTAATACTATAGATATATTTATTATATATTAAGAAAGTTATAAACGCACTACGTGCGTCCGCGGGTTAAGAAGGAGTTCCACGCCTAATTAACGTCAATATGACATTAACCCCTCAAACGCTCTAAACGCCCCTCTCACGCCCTTATCTCCCCCTACCTAGGCCATGACACTACCCCCACCCTAAAACTCGCTCAGATCGCCTTCTAGACCCCTTAAACGCCCTCTCGCATCCACACCTCTCCCCCACAGTCCGGAATCCGCCACGCTGTGCATACGCGTATACCACATTCAACTAAAAAACACAAAAGCATTCCATATTGTGAGATGTCAAGTGAAAGCATGCCAAAGCTTAAAGTGTTACCTGTTTCACCCTTTAAAAACCTTGACTCTTTCTCAAAAACAGGATAAAATACCAGGGTCACCGCCCTCAGTATGTGTAGAACACACACACACACACACACACCTAACGACAACGAGGCCAGGGGGTGTCGAAGTAACAAGCGGCTAACCCCACTAACACGCAACGAGCCGAGGCCCACGCAAGCACGCCCCTGTCGAAGATGAAGCGAAGCAAGCCCCCTCGCACCGGCTAACCCCACTAACACGCGCGTAAGCTAAGGCCCGGGTGTCACCTACTCATAGTCCCGGGGCTGTCGAAGATGCCTAACGAGGCTCCGACTTAAGCCACTGAGTGTCGATAAGCCCTCGGCTAAAACTAACCCGAGTTAGCCACACGCACATGTGGCGAAGGCACCTACTGCCCGCACACAAGCAGCCCCTGTCGTATATGTAGCAAGGCCTTGCATGGTTAAACGAAGCACACAGGCCACTCATCGACACCGAAGTACCAGCCGGCCTCATCCTCACGCCTAACACGGGTTAGTTTGGCGCTGTCGAAGCCATATACCTATACGCACCTAATGACAGCCCCTGTCGAAGGCATTGAGGGCCACTCGGCTCACATGAGCGTTGGAGCAAGGGGCTCAAGCCACCCTACTGTCGATGGCTCATAAGCCCTCAGCTCACATGAGTAAGCGCACATGCCTATAGCGAGGCAAGTCCCGCCTTGCTACTGTCATATGCGTCAGCAAGCCAGCCCCTGTTGAAGTAGCTAGGGTTCTGCACCGCGCACCGAAGTAACAACACACAGGCACGAGGGCCCTGTAGAAGCAACGCGAAGGGCTGCGTGCTGTGCCTCCCCTTTTGCTCGTCGTAGCTGCCTTGCTTGTGTCGCTCAAACACCTCGCACATGATGTGGCACAGGTCACGCAGACTTGAGTTGACACTCTGACAGACGCTGCGCTAAGCTTAAGTCATCGGCAAGGGAAACAGCCCCAAAGGCGACCGCCGTGAGGCGGGCAAGCCCCTTGATCCGAACGATCTTGATTGTGAACTAAATGACGTGGAGGGCGACGGCTTGCACCGTCGCGACGGGGTTGGCACCCCCTGTCGAACGCTTCCACAGGCCAGATGCTAGCGCACAGGGCAGCCGCCCACCGCGCTGCATACTTCAGAGCCGCGCCCCCCTCACAGAGGCAGGTGAAGGCAGGTTCGATTCCTGCCCGGCTCACGATGTGACACACGTCACGAAGCTTCCAGTTGACAGAGTGACAGACGCTCGTGTAAGCTGAAGCCACAACAAACCAAACGAGACCGAAAGGCCCAACCATGACACACCTGGTCACCCTCACCGATGAGTACACTCGCATGCCGCAGCTCACCCGCATCGCTGGCGACTACGACCGCTACAAGGAATGGTTCGCCCACGTGCCCGGCTTCAACGCCTACGACGCAGCCAAATGGGCACAGCGCGTTTGCCGAGGCCTGAACGGCGACCGACAGGCACTGACCCAGCTCGACGCAGCAGGATTCAGCCTCAAGGTCTACTGACCACCAACCAACGCCCGGCCCTGATCACAACCCCACGCGGGGCCGGGCACCCCCAAGGAAACCAACAATGAACATCGCAGCCCTTGCACTCACCGCCCTACTCGCCGCAGCACCTGTCGCAACCGAAACCAACAACGACGGACTAACAGTCGAATACACCCCCCTTGACCAGGTGCCCGATTGGTATACGACAGTCCCCTACATGCAGACCGGGGTATGCATGATCACTGAGCAAGACATCACCTGTGCCACCGACACACAGTGGAAACGCGTGCGCCTCAACGACAGGTACACGGGGGCACTGTACAAGATCATCCGAAAGGAACCAGCAATGAACCAGCTGACCACCATCACCGACGTGCACGACGAAATCCAGGGCGCACTAGGCGAGTACGCCAACGACTTCAACATTGAAGGCATCGCCAACGACGCCTACATCTTCAACCCCGCAACCCAGACATTCGAACCCTCCCCCGAGGTCCCGTTCTGGGCAGCTGTCGAAGCCAACGCGAACCAGAACTAGCACCAACAAGACATCCCCGCATCAACGGCGACAAAGCCGGGTTCAATCCCCGGGCGGGGAACGAAGCACCCTCAACAGGTGAGGGCGCTCAACCCAATACCGAAAGGTAAAATCATGTCGAAGACCTACAAGACCGATCCCTGGGACGTGAAGGAAGCGCGCGGTGTCGCGTGGCACCCCCGTGAGTTCCGCAGGGAGCGCTCCCTGTACACCCGTCACACCCGGGACCTGAGCAAGCGCATCCGTGCTCGCGAGCGCCGGGAGATGGCGCGGATTACCCACGACCTTGAAGCGTGGGAGTCCTACTACCCGACCGGGGCAACACTCCGTGAGTTCGAGACCGCTACGAACAAGGATGGGTGGCAGTACTGATGGCAACCATCAAGCAGGCGCTTCAGAACCTGAAGAATAACGGCCTCGGCTACTACCCCTGCCTTGTCGGTGGAAAGCTTCACATCAACAGGGACGGGAACTTGTACATGCTCGTGCGCAATGACACCCACGAGACCCTGTGCCAGTGGAATAAGCGCACGGGCGTCGTGTGGGTTCTCGGGGAACTCGCTTGGCATGAGAAGAGCGTCATTAACCAGATCATTGAGGTATGGCGGCCCTGGTACAGGGTTGACTGGGAGACCTGGGAGGTCGCTCACCGCCGGGCATACAAGACCCTACTCCCCTTGAAGGGTCTGTGAGCCGACATGACGATTCGGGACACCCTACAAAGCGCCTATCCTGACTCCCAGTTCATGGGGACGCGTCGCCTCGGATCCAAGTACACGCTGTGTCGTGGGATGAATGGGTTTTTTATTCAGAACCGGCTCACCGGCACAGTTGTGTGCACTTGGGATGCGGACGGCAACCTGTATGCTAATTCCTCGGGGCTGTCGCCATATGAAAAGCGGCTTGTCAGCATGGTCTTGCGGATATGGCGAGATGCGCCACCCATCAAGTGGGAAGCACACGCTGTCCGCATGCACGACAGGTGGGGGCGTGAGTATGCCCTTGTGAGTACACCCTGAGAAGGGTATCCCGGCCCTGGTGGTAGGTAAATGTGGGTTCGACTCCCACGCCGGGAACGACAATACAGGTCAACAGAAAGGAACACAAATGCCTACTACAGTCCTATTCGACAGCGCCACACCTCATGAGCGGATCGTTGGTTGTCAGGGGGTGAGCCTGTGATGAATGACTACCTGAAGACAATCTTCAAAGCCCAGTCCCTCGTCAAGCAGCTTCTGAACGACACCACATTCGGCAAGTTCACACTCGGGGACATTACGATTAGCAAGCCAGAAGACCTGGACAAAAACTTCCGGTTCGGTACCCTCATTACGGTCGGTGTTTCGGAGTGGTTCCTCACCACTAATTCATATGATCCTATCTGGCAGAACTATTCTCAGGGTGTCGTCTTAGACAGTGAAGGCATGTACCTCCTTATACTGAAGGCCCTTGAGGAAGATAGGGCCGTAGAGCTTCTACACAAAGGGGCGTGACATGACATCCCTGGATGCTTACAACCGTAAGATTGACAATCTTCGAGAGACTGCCCAGTTTCTTAAGGATGCCGACAAGGTGAGACTCAAGAGACCTCAAGGGACTTTCACCCCAATCCGAAAACCGTCAGACCTGGTTCTGACGCCGGGGACTGTCATAGTCTGTTACTCCTCGGTAAGGGTGTTCATGCTTCGTGAAGATGGGCTTTGGTATCGCGACTGTATTCACAGTCGTAATGGTGGTGTCTACACATGCGATGAGCTGTTCACATACCTGAAAGACTCCACGCAGCCCTTTGAGATTATCCACGAATAATCTCATCCTTGTCCTCGTTTGGGAGGCTTGCTAGGTTCGATTCCTAGGCAGGGAGCGACAGAAACAAAATCGAGACCGAAAGGTAAAAATCATGCTGTCACGCAAATGCGCAGAATGGATCATTGGACCCGAACTGACACCTGAACTCGCAGCCACCATTGTGGATGGCGCGCTGCAAGGTAGTGATATCTGGGATGACGTGTGCACGTTCGTAGGTGGCTGGTGTAATGACACCTATGTTTTCCTTGCGTGGGACGCTATGGGTCGTCCCGACGAAAGCGAGTACATGGAACCCGATTACGATATGGAACGGGACCCCGAGCGTCGCCGTGTCATTGTCGCTAACGCCCGCATCTCAGCTATGTCACAGCTCGTTGCAGACGAATTGATCAGCGTCGTGGAAGAGATTCTGGTTCGTGATGGCTGGACCATTCGCCCCGCGTCTGAGGTGGAAGCTGAAACAGACCCCCACGGTGTCGGCTGGGTTGAGGATGGGTGCGACGCCCTTGGCTTCGCAGGTGAGGGCTACCTGTTCGCCCCTAGCAAGACAGAAGGCCGGTGACAATATGTGGGAAGAATTGATCGGAGAGATTACTAAGCAGGATGAGTTCCGTTCCTACCTCGACAAGTTGCAATTGTCTGTTGCAGGGTATGTCAAGGATGACGTGGGCTGGGACCTGACAATTATCAACCCGTGGTTTGTTGAACGAGGGTACGAGTTCGTCGGCTACTTGGACCTGTTCAGTGAAAATGAGCCATCTGGCATCTTCGTCGCTGTCGAAGGTCTCGTATGGCGGTGCAACACCAACATAGCCGACAACCAACTGTACGGGTATTTCGAGACCGAGGCGAGCGAAGCCATCAGCCTTGATGGCATGTGTTTCGTGCATGGCTGGGCACATCAGTTCATCTGGGATTCAGAAGATAAGAAATGTTACATCGTGAACATTGCGGAATGAAAGGAACAAGAATGTACGGAAAGATTGACCCTGAACTGCTTGTCGATTGGGAGCTGCGAAAGTCGTATAGCCCTGAAGAGCTTGGGATTGAACCAGACTTATGGGATTACGTCAAGAAAGATGGTTCCCTCATGACTCTCGAAAGCCTTGAGGATGCTTGCGTGCATGTGTTCGACAAAGCGAATAAGCCTAGTCTCATCTTTGGGAAGGTCTACACTGCGAGTCAGGTTGCACGCGAAGTCGCGTGGGACGATTGGAACGACTATGTGAAAGACACACTGTCAACTATGTGTGTCGAAGGCATTATCCGTCGGATTAACTGAAAGGAAATAGGATGATGAACACTGAAGCGCTCGTTGCAAAGATTATCAAGCTCAATACTGAGATTGCTGAGCTGACCGAGGTCCGTGACGACCTGAAGCGGGAGTTGTGCGCAGCCTTCCAACCCGGTGACAAGATTACGGTGGGAGACACGTCCGTGTCGTTCATGGTGCGACGCACAGTTAACCCGGCGGCGGTTGAGAAGATGGCAGCTTTCAAGAAGCTGCCCAAGGCAGTGCGTGAGTCTTGCTACGACAAGCCCAAGCTGAACACGCGTAAGCTTGCAAGCCTTGGTCTCATTGACCTGGAACCTGCCACCAATGTGTCGGAGGTCTACGCGACGTTCCGATGAGGTGGAAGACATACGGCACGGGCGGGGGTTACACCGTTGAACAGGTGGAAGCCACTGCCCGTGCCCTGGAAGACAGTGAGCTTGTTGAATATTCGACTCAGTGGCTTGAGGCTGTTCGACAGATGAGAGCGGCTGAAATTATTCACAAAACCCTAGGAACAGGGCTAGAAATTGAATTGCCTAACGGCATCAGTATTTACATTGAAGGTAGGTAAGAATGCTAAAAGATTGGGTGGAAGGATCTACTGCTAACCTGGAAGAGTTTAAGGAAGACATCTTCTACGAGCTTTACCATGATGGCGAGTTCAAACCTAGCACCGACTGGGAGACCCTGCACGATGACTGGATTCGTGGCCTCGGCTTCACTCAGTGGTGGAATGAGATGCTTCCTTCCGTCGGTTACGAAGAGTGGGACGGACAGAACGGGCGCTTCCTCTGGGTAAAGGATTGGGCGACACTCGTTGTCATCCCCGACGTGCACGAACTACCAACGTTCGACATCAAGGCAATATTCAATGAGGATAGCCTTGAAGAAATTGAATACGCAGAAGGTGTCGTTAAGGATCGCATCTTCTATGCAGAAATTATTGCAACAGAAAGGAACTGACATGTCTCTCGATGAAATCACTACAAAGTACCAGCAAGTTTGTGTCAAGGCTGTCGAAGCCGCTATCCGACAGGTGGCTGCAAAGCATGACATTAACGAGCTTGTTGACCAGGGATTCTACGTAGCAACCTACCTGTATGGTGGAACTGACCTGACCATTTGTGCCGAGGTTGGGCGTGACGGGTATTGGGGTGTTGAACGCCCTGAGACGGATGTGTTGGCCATCAATGAGGATCTACAGGTTGCCTTGGATAAGCTCGGACTAGATGTCATCCTTAATGCCATGCTCACACGAGATATGGAATCCACTGGACAGGTTGTTTTCTGGGAGCTAGGCTAATGAGGGAGAATACTACAATGCAGACTGATTACTCGGGGGTTTGTTAAATGGCATTCACCCCCCGTTCCTACCAGTCCCGAGTGTTGGAAGGGCTAGCAAACTCTAAGACGCCTTTCACGGGACTGGTAGGCGCGGGCCTCGGAACAGGCAAGACCGCTGTGTCGGTGTGGAATGCCATGAACGCATTCGGGGATACAATCAAGGATCAAATCATCCTCGTGGTTGCACCTGTCCGCACTGAATCAGGATGGCGCAAGCACTGGAAAATGCTCGCGGGCCTTGATATGGTCACCTTGTCGGGGAAGAAAACCAAAGCCGCTCTGCAAGTATGGGACAACCTTGAAGCCCACAAACCAGGTGTCTACTTTATTACCTGGGAGCTAATGCGCTCACGTAACAAGGAAAAGCGCTGGGACGGGAGGCTTAAGAAGATGGTCTACAAAGCCATGAGCAAGCCATTCTATGGTGTCGAGTTCGGCATGGTCATTGCCGACGAATGGCACCGCGCGTGCAACCATTCTTCCCTGAACTTCGCTGTCGCACGAAACATTCAAGCCAAGTACCGGCTCGCCTTGAGTGCGACACCAGCGGGGAATAAGCCCTGTAATATCTGGGCGGCCCTCAAGTTCCTGTGGCCTAACCACTATGGCGGCTACTGGGACTTCTGTGCCAAGTTTTTCACGGAAGAGTTCAATGCCTTTAGCTCTTTCGGGAAGACCTACACAAGCGAGAAGTATCCGGGCATGGTGCGCCGTGGTGCGCCCTCGTACCATGAGGTGTCTCAGGCTGAGGCTAATCCGGAGCTGCCCGGCGTGATTATTCACCATGTCGAAGTGGAATTGTCTCGCACGCAACGCAAGATGTACAACGACCTGGAAGAAAAGGCGTTGACATTCCTGGGAGACAACCCACTTGCGTTGAGTATTCCCGTGGAGCTTGACCTGAGGCTTCGACAGATGACACTGGGAGTGCCATCGTTTAACGAGGATGGGGCTGTTGATTACCACGAGGATTGTAAGTCCTCAAAGCTAGACGCAATGATGGACATCATTGATGATCTTCCCGAGAATGAACCTGTCGTTGTGTGGGTACACTCCCAGAAGTTCATCAAGGCCGTCTTGCACAGGCTACGAAAGGCTGGCATTTCCTGCCTTGAAGTCTCCGGTAAGTCACGAGGCGACTTCCACGCCATGATTGACGGGACAGTCCGTGTCATTGTCGCACAACACGAAGCCATGAGTGAGGGAGTTGACGGACTCCAAGACGTGTGTCATACGGAATTTTGGCTGAGCCAGTCGAACAGCTTGGTCATTAACGAACAGGCGACCGGACGCCTTAATCGACAGGGGCAAAAGACGGCTGTCAACCGCTTCCTGATTCAAGCTATCGACACAGTAGACGCCCGTGTGCTTGGGCGCTTGCAAGAGCGGTTTGACAGACTGAAGGCCAGCGGCCTAATCTAGGAAAGAAACACCAACAGAAAGGAAACTACTATGCATGACTACTACCACGATTGTACTAACGAACTAAATGCCAGTTGGAACAAGCGCAAGCAGCACTCGTTTATACTTATCATGTTCTGTATTGCTCTTACCGTGACAGGCCTCTGGTTCCCGTCGTGGCACATGTACATCGTGATTGCTTGTGCCATCTGCCTTGTAGGGCTGTTCCTTCTGATTACGATTCTGTTCGTCCTCGTTTGGGTACTCACCCGCTTTATGATGAAAGGAGAAAACTGATGCGAATCATTGAAGTAAACCACAAGACTGTTGGTAACCTTCTGAAGAAGAGCGTGAAAAAGTCCTGGATGGATGACAACCTGGATGCTTGGTTCCAGTTCACAGACGGGAGTGCTGTGTGCATTCATGTCATCGAAGCCAACTGGGACACGTACGTTGCTGTTGATAATCGTGACAAAAGTAGTCCCGTGTCATTTTACGATGAACAAGGTATCTCGGGTTACGGGGATACAAAAGGTAAGCAACAGACGTACACAGGTCGAACACTGTCAATTAACTTTGATACGGCAAGGTACTATTATCACCGTAACTTCGGTTATACAACAAGGCAATACATTCCAGTGGCTGAATTTCATTACTATGAAGTAGGAGAAACATGGGAGTAAGCATCAAGGAAATCTATAGCCCCATCCTTGGCTACGGTTGGGAGGATTTGCCGGCTGACTACATCAAGCGGAGATATCTTCCTGTCAAAGATGGCATTGTCACCACTCCGAGTGGGACAAAAATTGGGACTGCTTTCCTAGCAAACGGAGACCTTCGTCTGATCAACACCTCTGGCACTGTGTGTGCACAGTGGTGGACGGGTGACAACGAGATGGCTGTCGTTGATCCTTTCAACAACCAGGTCTTCACCGTGCCGACACTCACGGATTTGAAGTGCAACGCACGCGAGCTGGTGTCGAAGAATATTGACCTCAACGCCGCAAAGCCTCTTGACCTGTCACTCATGTGGGTGGATCATGACCGAAACGAGGTAGGGTTCTACAGGGATGACTTCCCTGAGAACATTTGTCCCTACACGGCACGGCTAAGCGGTATGAGCCTGCTTGCGCTTCGGGAAGACGAAGACGGCAACATGGTCGTTCTGAAGACTTCTGCACTCGCAAGGCTCATGAGGTATTTGAGTGGCAACACTCTTGCGTTCCTTGATTACAAGTGGTCACGAGTCCCGAAGATCATTGACCCTCGTTTGGGAGTCACCGACTTCGGATACAAGGTTCTCGGATGGGCAGCTACTATGTTACCGGAGCATAAGGAGATTCTTTCCAAGTGAGAGAGTACATTAAGGCAGCGCTGGACGAGGCTAAGAAGTCTCGTTGTGACCGTGCGCATGTCGGGTGTGTGATCGTTGACCGTGCGACCGGCCAGGTGGTGTCAAGTGCTTTTAACGAGACGCCACCTGGCCTTGAGCCGTGCGACACAGGGGGTCACCGCATTGTTGATGACCACTGCGTCAACACTGTGCACGCGGAACGGGGTGCCATCCGGAAGATGACAGAACATGGGAGTGAATACACTCTCTATGTGACTCACTATCCTTGTCGTGGGTGCGCACACCTCATCTCATCTTGTCCTGAGATCGTGGAGGTTGTGTACCTCGGAGACTATAACAACTCTAGTGAGGCAACTGCTCTCCTCATGGGGCTGTCAAAGGGAGTCCATCATGTCGAAGGGTAAGCTGGTTATCCAGGTTCCACCGGGGTTCATGTTTACCTCTGTCGAACAGGAAAAAATTCGCAAGACAAGGTGGGAGGTTAAGACTGGCTCGGATCAGATCGTGCGCCACACTTCGTGTGTCCCGCTGTTTGGGACACGGGAGTTGTGGAAGGTCATTAAGGAAGGCGACTTTCTGGTTTTCATTGAGTCGCCTCTAGATGAGCTGCACCAGTTCGCATGGAACCTGTACGTCATGAAGGAAGAGCAGTACAAGGAATGGGCATCTCATGAGTGACATCTACGATCAGCTGATTCGGGAACTGTCGAAGCCCTCGCCGCGTGACAGGCAACGTAAGGTGGGACCGTCTGAGTTGGGAGACCTCTGTGAGCGCTGTCTTGCAGAGAAGCTGCTTGGTATCCACGAGGATGAGAACAACCATCCCCTCGCGCCGATGATTGGCACGGCCTTCCACCTCTACCTAGAGAACGTCATTGGCCTCAAGGGTTACCTCAAGGAGACTAAGGTAACTGTCGGTTCAATCAAAGGCTATGGTGAAATCGCCGGCACCTGTGATGGCTTCGACGTGGCGACAGGGCATGTCGTTGACTACAAGATGCTGTCGAAAAAGAAGATCAAAGCCTTCTCGTCAGCAACCTTCTTCAATGAACATCAAGAGCCAGAGTTCTACTCGGACTCTCGCACTGAGCTTCAGCTCAAGAAGTACTACTATCAAATGATGTTGTACGGTTTGGGCATGGAGAACGCTGGTTACGAGGTGAACTACTGCTCGCTTGTCCTCTTCCCGAGGGATTGCACCATTGAGAGTGTCTTGCAAGCCAGTCATGAGCTATGCTTCAAGTACGACAGGGCAGCAGCTCTTGCCGTCCTCGAACGAGCCAACCAAATCTTCCAGTGGGCCGATGAAAATCGGGACCATATTGGAGAACTCGACAGCCATCCCGGCTGTTACTACTGCGCTTTCAAGCGGTAGAGAAGAAAGGAGAAACATGGGAAAGTTTGATAGCTTCCTGACAGGCCTCAACATTGAGGTTTCAGACCCCCGCAAGGATGTTCCTAAGCTGAAGATTCTACTCTATGGGCCTTCAGGTACGGGGAAGACTTCGTTTGCTTCGACAGCCAGTACTGTCGAAGAGCTTAGTCCCGTCCTGTACGTTGACTTGGAGCGGGGCACTGCGCCCGCTGCTAAATATGGCGACTTGGACAACATGCTCGTTGTGCAGCCCGCGACGTACAAGGAGTTCGCAGACCTGCTCGTCAAGATCGGTGAGGCCAAGGATAAGCCCTTCAAGACGGTTATTATTGACACGGTTGACCGACTTCAGGAGCTTATTAAACTCCACTTCTCAGCAATCAATCCGAAGGATACCTTTGCGATGTGGGCGGCGGCATACGACAGGGTACTGGACCTTGTGAACATGATCGCCTTCGATATGTCTCTGAATATCATCTGTATCACCCACGAGTCACGAGAAATTGTGGAGACGGAACGCCTCTCCCAGATCGCGCCTGACTTCGAAGGTAAGAAGAGTTTCAAGAAGCTTCCTTCCATCTTCGACCTGATTGGTCGTATGACGTGGGAGGATGTGGGAGACAATGAGGAAGAGAACTTTGTTGTCGTCCTGAACGTCAAGTCGTCGTCTAGTATCCTGACTAAGACACGCTTCGACAACATGCCCCCGATGATTGGAAACCCAACCATGTCGAAGATTATGCACTGGGTTCATGAACACTACGGCACAAAGGAGGAGAAGTGAAGCTTAAACTGATCAACTTGGAGTTCGATGAGGGCGAATGTCAGTGGTACCACTTCATCGTCAATAACGATTACATGGATTTCCACAGCGTGAAGGGCTGGACCCTCGACGGCAAGAGGCGGGACATTAACGTCCCGGTGTTTAGCTGCTGGCTTCTAGACAAAGAATTCAAAGAACCCCAAGCACTAAACTGCCCTCTTCTTCCTCCTGTACGCACCATGGATGATTTCCTGTGCAATCTACTCGACGGAGCAGTTTCATGCAACTTTGAAGATGAGCTGACCATGCACCTTAGATATATGCTGGCCGACAAACCCAAGCCAGATGACAACTGAGTACCTGTCGATCACTGACGTGACAAAAAAGACAGGTATTGGCCGTACGACAATCCTGTACCGCATACGAGAAAACTCCAAAGGTTTTCCACAGCCGGATGCTATCATTCGACACGACAAGCTAGTCACCTACGGGTGGCTGCCTGAAACTATCAACAACTACAAGAAGGAGAACAAGAATGATTAATTTCGATGCACTAATGAGCCTGGACGTTGCTGAGTCCATGTCTTTCGAGCCTCTGCCCAAGGGCCAGTACACGGTGACCGTTGATGCCTGTGAGCTGGGAGAGTCCAAGAAGGGCAACCCCATGTACACGGTCGATTTCATGGTCACAGAAGGCGAGCACGCGGCGCGCCAGATTCGTTACTGGCTGGTCGTTGTCACCAAGAATGGTCTGCACTGGGACCTCCCTAAGTTCTGCACTGCGTCGGGTAATCCCTGGCCTACCGAGCGCACGGAACGCACCACCGACTACTACTACCAGGTTGCTCTTGACATCGTTGGCAAGACGGCGACGATCACCGTTGATGTCGAGGAGTCCGAGTACAACGGTGAGACCCGCAAGCGCAACAATATCAAGAAGGTCGAATGGGACGATGTGAAGCCGAAGAAGTCTAAGGCTTCCAAGATCGAACTCTGACCGTCAACTAACTAGGCGGGGCTGCGCTTCGACAAGAGGTGTAGCCCCGCCTTACAATAGGTCAGATACGAAAGGAGAGGCATGAACCTCACAGACTTCTTCCAGGCAGTCTTCCCAGACAGTGAAGGCTGGACGCCTATTATTCTCAAGGGTCCGATGGGTGGGCTCACAAACTTCCGCTGGTTCAACCTGCCCGCACAACTCGACAAGATGGTGGCTTACACCAAGGCACATGCTGACCTTGATGTGTACTACTCGCCTTTCCTGTACACGAAGCCCCCGGCCCTGTCGAACACACGCCACGCGGCCAAGGATAACGTCATCAAGGCGACGTGCGTGTGGTCGGATGGTGATGACTGCCCTATTGACAAGCTGAGGATCCAGCCTTCCATCCTGGTTCAGACCAGCGAGAAGCACTGGCAGGGATACTGGTTGCTTGATGACGCCGAGGACCTGTCGAATGACATGCTGGAAGCCCTCTCACGAGCACTCTATGAGGATCACCGCAACGACGGCATGGATCGCGGCTGGCCCCTGTCGAAGAAGCTCAGGGTCCCGTTCACGCACAACTGCAAGCGAGTGGACCCGTGGGAAATCACACTCACGGTCAGCGATGAGAAGATCACTGCTGCTGAGTTCGCAGCCGAGTATCCCCCTGTCGAGCGAATGGGCATCGAGGAAGAAGACTTCCCCACTGACATCCCCACCATGTACGAAGTCCTCGGCATGGTTAATCGTTCGTACATCACTGACCTGGCTACAGATGACATGTTCAATGACGAGGAAGACCGCTCCTCGAAAATGTACCACCTCGAATGTGCGCTCTGGGAGGAAGGCTGCTCAATTGTCGAAGCCTTCGCCGTCGTGCGTGGGACAGAATTCAACAAATTCGCTATGGACGGGCGAGGCGACGGCTACCTGTGGAAGCAAATCAATCGGGACCGTGCCCGCTGGGAGGCTCAGCATAATGGGCCGTCTGAGAAGGAACTGGAAGCTACTACCAAGGTCGGCTCCTCGTATCTTCTCAGTGAAGCACGGGAGCTAACCCTTCAGAATGTGAACTTCCTGCATGAGAACGAGCAGGAACCAATGGGTCTCTTTGTCGATCAGTTCGCCGTGTGGGCTGCAACGAAGTCAGCAATGGCACCCAAGCAATTCCACTACGCAGGTGCTCTCGCCATCCTCTCCTCAGTGTTTGCGAAGTATGCCTTCCTGCCCATCAACGTCCAGCGAATGCCTTTGAACCTGTACTTCCTGGTATTGGGACGCACCACCCAGTCCCGCAAGTCAACATCACTACGCCTCGCAGAAGGCATTATGCGGGACGTTGCTATCGGTGTTGGTAAGGGAACAGACTCCTACATTGCACCGGAGGATTCGACAGGCGAGGCCTTGTCGGCATACCTTCGTACCAAGCCGAAGGAGTCTGGCCTGTACGCAATCGACGAGGTGCAGGACTTTTTCGCACACGCTGCACAAAGAGGCAGCTACACGTCCTCCATGATGCCCTTCCTCACCAAGAGCTACGACGGGCATATCCCCGCTGTCGCACGTAAAGACAAAGGCGGCAAGGTCGCGTACCAGACAGCGACACCGTACTACATGACGTTCTACGGGACAGGTATCCTTGACCAGTCCGCGAAGCACCTGACGAAAGAACGAGTTGAGTCTGGCTTTACGCCGCGCTGCCTTGTTGTTGTCGATGAACGGGACCACTACATTACGTCCTCACAGGACGTGAAGCTGGTTGCTGTTAATCCTTCGACAGGCAAGATTGCCGACAAGCAGCGTGACTTCATGCTGTCGAACCTTATCAGGGCAACTACTAAGTTCGACACGCACTTCAGCGCACGCCAGTCCAGGTCCCTAGCACACGAGGAAGTCCGTATCCCTGTCGAGTTTGAGCCGGGCGTGTTTGAGCGGTGGATCGAGTTCTCTGAGGAAGCCAAAGTGATGGCTGCACAACATGTCCTAAGTAGCCGTGAGCTGTTCCCTGGCACCGAGCGTATGACGTACTCTGTCTTGCGTATCGCTGCCCTGCTTGCCATGTACAACGGCCCTAATGCTCATGGCGGTGTCGTTGTCACGATGCGACACATGCTCAAGGCCATTGCCTTAGCACCTATCTGGATGGCGTCGAACGAGGTGTTTATTCACCACGTCAAGAACTCCAACTTCAGCAACAAGGTGGATAAGTTCATCAGCTTCATTGCTCGCTCGGAGAATGGCCTTGTGCCGATCCCGAAGATTCTTCTGAAGTTCCAGTCGGAAATCAACGGAATGAGGGAGCTGAAAGAAATCATCACGTATGCCCAGGCGCGGGGTGTCGTCCAGGAAGTTATTCAAGGAAAAAAGAATAGTGATCGTTTCATCAAATACATAGGAGGCCGGGTATGAAGATTCTGACTAACAGCGTAGACAAGCTGCCTGTGCTTGTCACAGTTCTGCTAAAGAGGGCTAGGGGTGTCTCAGGCCTTCCTGCTGGCACACCTATCGAAGTCGTTGATGACCCACAGGCCGAAGACATCAGGATCACACTCGGCACTGTGAAGGGCTATAAGGGCGACGCGTACAAGACGCTCTCGCCTAAGCAGATCGTCAGCAACCCGCAAGCGATCCTGTTCCTTGCTCAGGCGCTTCAGTATGGTTACCTTGGCCCTATTGATCCTGCCCTGGAACTCGGTAAGGATTGGGTGATCTGGGAGGGCCAGGATATCTCCTTCAAGAAGGGGAGCGTCATTGCTCTCGACATCGAGTCCGCTGGTGACATCGACAATGACACATTCGCGGCTGGTCGCATCCTATCAGTTGCCTTGTGGAATGGAAAGTTCGGTGTGGTGATCCCTGAGGAGCTTGCTGAGACTCCCGAGTCTGCTGAGCTGATTGAGCGCCTGTGTCGGGACTGCATTGTCGTCTGTCATAATGGCACGTTCGACATGCCCTACCTGTCGAAGCGGCTTGGCATCAATGTGTATCACCATGAGGACACGCTGCTGATGCACTTCGCGCTCGACAGCCTAGCAGGTGAGCATGGCCTGAAGCCCCTGGCTCGTCGCTGGTTGCGTGCTTCTGACTGGGATTCGGATGCAAAGTCCTACTTGAAGCATGGTGCATACTTCGAGAACATCCCACGGGATAAGCTCTACAAGTACAACTGCATTGCCGAAGGTTCACCGGTGCTTACAGATCGGGGTCTTGTTCCTATTGAGGATGTCCAGCTCACGGATAAGGTCTGGGACGGTGTTGAATGGGTGCAGCATGAGGGTGTTGTATACAAGGGTACACAGTCTGTGGTAGTCTTGGACGAACTGGTGACTACACCTGAACACCTGATTCTTACTACAGAGGGGGATTATGTTTGCGCACGGAGTATCCAAGCTGGAATTAGACGACCGGCTATTGGAGGAAATGGAGCAATACCTCAAACCGTATCTGCAATTAACAGGGAAGATGAGGCGCGAGCGTCCGCATATTCTTCTGGAAGTCCATTGCACACTGTGCGACAAGACATTCTGGAAGCGGCGCAACTCACTGCTGTACAAGGGCACTCAGAAGGGTTGCGACTGTCAGTACGCGGGCAGGTGGAACAGGGACAAGCGGATACGTGTGCTGCGCGACCGCTATCACGCTATAACCCAGCGTTGCACACCAGGACAGGAGAGATCGAAAAACTACGGAGATCATGGAGTGGAAATGCGATTCAAGTCGATGGACAGCTTCATCTCCTGGGTGCTGACCAACCTGCCGATGGAGGACTACAGAGGTCTACAGTTCGACAGAATCGACACACAGGGACACTACGAACCTGGGAATCTGCGCCTGGTGTCGGCCAAAAAGAACGCAATGAACAAACGGAACAACGTGTATGTGGAGTACATGGGGCAGAATGTCCTACAGGCCCACTTGTGGGACCTGGTGAAAACGGACAACCCGGACTTTCAACTAACGAAATGGGGGCTAATACGCAGACTACAAAATGGGATGTCAGTGCAGGAGGCGATAGCAAAGCCACCCCGAGCACGGCACGAGTCTATGACATCCTCAATGCCGGACCCAGACATCGTTTCACTGTATCGGGAATCGTAGTGTCAAATTGCTATGACGCGTACTGGACATATGAGCTGTACAAGTACTTCAAGTCGATGATTGATAAGGCACCTGACTTCTACAAGCACCGTATGCGTGTGACACGTGTGCTGCATGACGTTCAGATGAACGGCGTGGCTGTGTCGTTCACAGCTCTTGACGAGTTGGAAGAGAAGTACAGCCGCCAGTGCGATGAGCACCTTGTCATCTTGAAGAAGCTCGCGGGGGATGACTTCAACCCTCAGTCGCCTAAGCAGATAGCTGAGTACTTTGCATCTAAGGGTGTATCGTCCCCGTCATTCGACGCAAAGCACCTGAAGAAGTTGAAGCGCGCTGGTAAGGAGCCCGAGTTCATCGACGCTCTCCTTGCTTACCGTTATGCAGCGAAGGTGATTGGAAGCTTCATTGCGAATGTGCGTCGTAAGCGTGGGGAGGATAAGCGCATTCATCCGTATTACCTTCCTCATGGTGCAAAGACTGGTCGTCTGTCGGCTAAAGGTCCGGCGATTCAGACGATGGGACGCGACAGTGGTATCAAGCGCGCCCTTATCGCTGCGCCGGGATGCAAGATCATCTCTTGTGACTACTCTCAGGCTGAGCTACGTACTGTCGCTGAGCTCGCAGACGATACAGCCATGATCGCTGCCTTCCAGCCGGGTGCGCCGGACTTTTTTGACGATTTGATGACAAAGATCTGGCCAGAAGAGTTCCCGACAATCGAAGCGTATGAGGATTTCAAGCACGAACAGCCAAAGACCGCAAAGAACCGACGCGCACTGGTAAAGAGTGTGGTGTACGGTTTGAACTATGGACGAGGCATAGCTGCTATTGCAACAGAGCTTGAAAAGCCATTTGAGGAAGCTAAGTATGTTGTCGATCAGTACCTTGGTGCATACCCAGGCCTACGTAACTGGCAGCAGAAGGTACGACACAGTGTTGGACGGAAGGAGGAGAACTACATGCGACGGACCAAGTTTGGAATGACATACAATCCTCTCTTCGTGTCTGACGCTGACTACGCCTCGACACAGAACGAAGCTTTAGCCTTTGTTCCACAGTCCACTGCAAACGACATCTGCTTGAATGCAGCAATTAAGATCAACGAACAGGTAGGGCAATACGGTGCCAAGCTGATTGGGCTTGTCCATGACGCAACCTATGTCGAATGCCCTGAAGAAACTGTCGAAGAATGCTCACGCATGATGGAACGCGAAATGTCTAAGGCAGCGACACTCATGTTCCACCGAGTGCCCTTCGTGGCAGAAGCAGAGGTCGGCAACAATTGGGAGGAAGTATGATCGACATCCACGCCTACGAGCAAGCCCCCTGTGTCGGAGTACCTGTCGAGCTTTTCTTTGACTCAGGATTCTACTACCAGGTCTTAAAGGTCTGCTGCTCCCAGTGCCCCATCAAAGAACTATGTCTTCAAGACTGCCTTGCACTCGAAGACGTACCTGTCGATGGCAAACGCTACCGGTCGGGGGTCTTTGGTGGAACGACACCGGCTGACAGAAACAGACTGTGTGAGACGAAGTATGAAATTCTGAACGATAATTGGGAGGAGAAAAATGAAAACCGTCATCGCGATTGATCCTGGCGTTAGCACAGGCCTCGTTGTTGCTCGTGTCGAAGAAGAGGTGGAGATTCTGCACTTCGATCAGTTCATTTGTTCGACACACACGCAGACCGTGGAACTCATCAAGCGTTACCTCGACCAGTACCCTGATGCCGTGATCGTTGCCGAGCAGTTCGACCTGCGGCCTGGCAACAAGTTCACAGCGGACCTCACTCCTGTGAGGGTGAACGCTATCCTTGACTGGCTTGTCGATGACATCCACTACCAGACCCCGGCACAGGCTAAGGGGCTGGTGAAGGACTCAGTGCTGAAGAATATGGGTTGGTGGCTCACCGGCAAGGACGTGAACTACAAGGACGCGAACGATGTACGCGACGCATTCAGACATCTGGTGTACTACCTCGTGCATGAAATGCGCAACAAATGGACACTCGACAACGGCTGGCCCAGGTAAAAGAAAACCCCCTGACTAGGAAAGGAGAACTAGTCAGGGGGTTTTCTCGTACCCAAACACCCACAGCATTCACAGAATCGGTGTGAATAACTGTCGTTGCCTAGTATAGCATACTCATCCGATCTTCGACGCCCCAATGCACAGGCCGCCCCAACCGATGTTGTTAACAGGCGAACATGAGATCTTCACCTGCACAGGAACACTACGAGGGCCTGCGGCATAGTAAGCCATTGTCGCCATACGGAACGACATGACCCCTTCGGAGTGGTTGTACGTGTTCGTCGTGCCGACGTTGTAGAAGATGCCGTCGCCGATGGCTTGGAACACATCGACGTTCGTGTCTTTGGAGCTGTCGTTGTTATCCAGTGTGATGCAGTTGGAGAACAGCCACAGGCCCTGACTGGGAATCGACACATTGCGGGTGATGATAGCGCCTGCACCGTGTTGGGTGTACCGGTACCACTTCGAAAAAGCCTCATTGTCGTTGATGTACTTAATCTCGGGAGCGCCACCCCAAATCTTCTTCACACCAGCGTTCGTCGCAAGGTACATCTCGTTGATGTCGGAGCGGTATATGAGCACGTCGTAGGCGCCGACAGAGGCCTTGTTGATAACGGCAAGCTTGTCGCGCTGGTCGTTATTATTCTTGGCGATGAGGACACGGTTCTGTTGGAGACCTTTAATGACATCCGACACCGTGTTGAAGCCCAGATTCATGAAGGCTGGCCAGGACTGTACGATGTCGCTGTCGGAGTAGGTCCAGATTCCTTGGGGGTTGACTGCCATGTTAGTACCTCACTCCTGCGATTTGCAGGGATAGTAGTGCTGTCGAATCCCAGTTGTATACCCATTCTGGATGCACACTGGAATTACTCATGTTCACAACCACAATACCATCCTTGTAGTGCTCGTAATCAACGACAGTGTTGTAGTTGATGTGGGCGACCATCATGGCTCGGCTTTCGTCCCCTGTCGGCTCGTACGATAGGAAGCACCGCAGGTAGCGGGTGTCCTGCGCCCTAGCACCGCGTACGCCGACACTGACATCGACGGGGTACTTGAAGCCGCTGTAGAGTTTGAGGCTGAGGGGGATTCTCAAATAGCCGGAGATGGCTAGTTGCATGAATAGGCCGGAGTCTGCCCAGGGGATGCTGCGGTACCAGATGTCTTCGTTGACGCCGACACCGCGTCCTCGGCCGGGTGAGCTGATGCCCACCTCATCGTAGAAGGGTTTGGCGACGCCGTTGGTGGCGCGTTCTGACACTAGGGAGGTGACGCTCTGTGCCGCGTTGTTGGCTGTTGAGCGGATCAGCATGAGGTCGTTTTCTACTGATGCGAGGCGTTTGTTGATGTCGTTGCCCCATGGTTGTGATGGGGCGGGGAGGTTGTGTTTCATAACGCTAGTATATCAGTATGGTGAGAGTCACTTTCTAATAGCTAGTATCATACTCAGCTACAGACTATTCTTACTTGTGTCAGAAGGAAACGACAGAAAGGAAATCCAATGACACCTAAGTACCTCGGTCCCAGCGCCTTCGCCAAGCACGCCGGCCTCAAGGCTGGCACCATCAATAGCTACTTTCGCAAAGGCATGCTGCCCGAACCCGACATCTACTACCTCACCTACGAAGGCGAACGCCCCGGCTGGCACATCGACACGGTCGAACACTGGATGAACAACCGCCCCGGCTCAGGCCGCAGGTATGCTTCCATGAAACGTCACCCTAGCAACAAGGAGAACAACTAAT
>ERZ772990.51-NODE-51-length-22351-cov-4.78319_pt1 | contig 22351 bp, 17 predicted proteins | sample MGYA00511674_ERZ772990 | MGnify/ENA primary metagenome ERZ772990 (study PRJEB29015, sample SAMEA2738045) | human oral metagenome | biome: human oral; feature: human-associated habitat; material: saliva | place: China | collected 2233 ...
AAAGGGGTGGGTGACCCTGGACTATTCCAGAGTCACCCACCCCTTTTTTGCTCTCAGAAGCCCTACGCTTCCTTCTGCGCCTCGTACGCGCGCACCTCAGCCAACATCTCTGCGGCGAGCGCATCGACCGTCTCACGGTCGTACGGGCGAAGAGCGTACAGCTCCTCCATAACCGACGAAGCCATCTTAGAGGACCACGCCCAGGCGTGCCGCCAGGATGTCACGCACCAGCGCGCCACCGCCGACGGTGGTGTCCGCCAGAGCCTTCACAGCCCACGCATCCACAGCCGCCAACGCCGCCGGAGCGTTCAAGTCCTCACCGAGCGCCTCACGCACAGCGGCCAGCAGCTCAACCGCCGCCTCATCGGTGACACCTTCGGAACCCTCACGGCCCTCAGCCACCGACACAGCATGACGGTAGGTATCCAGGCGAGCCTTCGCGTGCTCCAGCAGCTCATCAGTCCAGAACCAATCCGAACGGTAATGCTGACCCATAATCGCCAGGCGCACCGCGTTCGCATCCTCACCTGCCGCGCGCAGACGCGAAACCAACACCAGGTTACCGCGGGACTTGCTCATCTTGTGACCATCCAGACCGACCATGCCGGTGTGCGCGTAGTGCTTAGCGTGCGGGCGCGCAGACACAGCCCACGAATGGCCCGCACCCAGGTCGTGGTGCGGGAACGTCAGGTCGTTACCGCCCGCCTGAACGGTCAGCGAACCATCCACAAAACGGCGGGCAATCATCGTGCACTCGATGTGCCAGCCCGGGCGGCCCGCACCCAGCTCGCCGGCATCCCAGCTCGGCTCGCCCTCACGCTCAACACGCCACAGCAGCGGATCCAGTGCGTCACGCTTACCGGCACGGTTCGGGTCGCCGCCGCGCTCAGCGAAAATCTCCAGCATCTCATCACGGCTCAGGTGGCAGACCTCGCCCGGCTCCCACGAGTAGCCCTCAGCGTTCGCGGGCAGCTCACGCACAGCCTTCAAGTCCAGGTACACATCACCGTCAGGATGCACCACACCCTGCTCGTCCGTGAAACCGGGCACGCGGTACGCCAGGCCGCGGCGCAGCAAATCCTCAATCAGCGGGAACAGCCACTCAATGGACTCCACCACACCCACATAGTGCGCAGGCGGAATCACGTTCAGCGCCTTCATGTCGGTGCGGAACAGCTCCGTCTGATCCTCAGCCAGCTCACGCCAATCAACGTTCGTGGCGGTCGCACGCTCAAGCAGCGGGTCGTCCACATCGGTCACGTTCTGCACGTACGTCACCGGAACGCCCGCATCCAGCCAGGCACGGTGCAGTAGGTCAAAAGCAACATAGGTGGAGGCGTGACCCATATGCGTCGCGTCGTACGGGGTGATACCGCAAACGTACAGGCTCGCCGCCTTATCCTCCTGAACCTGAACAATCTCACCGGCAGAAGTATCAAAAATACGCGGCAGCGCAGCCTGACCGGGCAGAGTCACAGAGGCGGGGGCATCCCAAGCTCGCATGGGTTTCCTTTCCGTAAAAACGCCCACACCCGGTGGACGCGCCACACCCGCCGCCCGGCCTAAGGGCATGCGGGTGCCAAAAAATCTACTCCAATAAGAATACCCGCCCGTGAGAAACTCACGGACGGGTATGTCATATCACGCTGAGGGCTAAAGCCTTAGAACACCGAAGAAGTAGCGTTCAGAACGCCAGTGCCCAGACCAACGAAAATCAGGATACCGAGCGCAATGCGGTACCAAATGAAAATGCCGTAGGACTTCGAAGACACGTACTTCAGGAACCAGCCAATCATCAGGTAACCCACCACGAACGCGACCAGAGTCGCAACGATCGTCGACGGGATACCGTAGTAGCCGGTCGCCTCAGCACCAGTGAACACCTTGAACGTCTTGTACAGACCAGACATGAACACTGCCGGCAGAGCCAGAAGGAACGAGTAACGAGCCGCAGCCTCACGGGTGTAACCCATGAACAGACCCGCGGTAATCGTACCGCCCGAACGGGAAACACCCGGAATCAGTGCCAGCGCCTGCGCGAAACCGTACAGAATACCGTGACGGAACGTCAGGTCCTTCAGCTCGCGCTGCTCACGACCGAAACGGTCCGCAAGACCCAGGAACACCGCAAAGACAATCAGCATGGTCGCCACAACCCACAGGCTGCGGAACTGGGTGTCAATGTAGTCTTCCAGCAGCAGGCCCAGAACGCCGATGGGCAGGGAGCCGAAAATAATCAGCCAACCCATGCGGGCATCCGGGTCGTTACGCGGTACGCGGCCGGTCAAGGATCCGAACCAGGACTTCAGGATGCGAACAATATCGCGCCAGAAGAAAATCAGAACCGCAGTCTCAGTACCCAGCTGGGTGATTGCGGTAAACGCGGCGCCCGGGTCAGCCCTCTCCGGCAGGATCTGGCCAACAATGTTCAGATGCGCCGATGATGAAATCGGCAGAAATTCGGTCAGGCCCTGAACGAAGCCCAAAATAATTGCTTGAATCCATTCCACGGTTTCAAGGATACAGGAGGCGCGCCCGCCCGAGACGGTTCGCGGAAGGTGATGTGGAACTTCCGCAAACCGCCCCGTCCACACTGTGAAACGCTCAGGGTGCCGGTTCAAGCGGTACACCGCGGTGCATTCACGGCTCATCCACGACTTGAGGACGCCGCGCAAATGCCTCACATGCGTGTCAAATGTGGGTCACAGGCGTGCTCTCCGGAGCAAGCGTACTAGCCGCACGACCAGTCGAAAACACCGGTCTCAAAATCAAAAACAGCGCTACCGCACCCAAAATTCAGCACATCAAACTCATCGAACTCAATATAACGAGCCGTCATGCCCTCCGGCAGGCTCTGCGCATAAAAATGCGTGCCACCCAGGTGAGTACCCACCGCAATCAGCGGCTTAGCCCACTCAAACCACGCAGAATCCTCAGCATCCCAATCGAACGGGCTCAGATAACCGGTATCCGGGTCAACATTCTCAAACACATCACTGGGGACCTTACCGGCGTTCGGGTCATCCGTGGGAACCCACCCCACCAGAGCAGGCTTACGAGCCAGCGGCTGCTGCTGATCCGCCAAAGCCCAGGCGCTGAAGCTCTCCTCTTCACCACGATGCTCACCGGGGCGGCGCACATCCTGCGGCGGCTGTGTGCGGGAGGAGAACTCCTGCTCATTCAGGTACAACACCGCAAACTCGGCATCCAAAATATCGCGCAACAGAAGCTGATACGGATGCACCCGAGCCTGCGCATACTGCACCTCAAACGGATCATCACTGGCAGCATTAGCAACGCCCTCAGTCGCCTCATCCTCAGCGAACTGGCCATCACCAGCGAAGAACGAGAACGCCACCACGCCCGGATACTTCTGCGCATCCGGCAGGTACTCCCCCGGCAACCTCACCGTGAAAATATGCTGCATCGGCAAACCGGTAAACGTACTGCGCGGCCACTGATCCTGCTCAATACCGGGACCAGTCGAACCCACCCAGCCAGCCTCCCACACCTCGGGGGAACCGGCAGGCAGAGCAGTATCATCACCGCCGCGCAGCTCATAATTCCAGGCACGAGCAGAAGAATCGGTGCCCGCCGCATCAACGGGGCTAAACACCATCGCGTAGCTTTTCATGAGAGTTCCTCTCTGCAGATTATTCGCCCCACAGCCCGCCAATGCGCGCAACACCTGCGCACATTAAACGCCTAAGGGGCGGGATACATACTCTAAGTATGCATCCCGCCCCCGCATCATGCACGGTTAACGGTCACCCGCAACCCCCGCACAAAGCATAACGGTCATCGCCTACGCCTGACGCTCATCACGCAGCGCACGGTTCACAGCCGAAATCATCGCCTTCAACGCCGCACGAGTAGTCGAGCTGTCCACACCAATACCCCACAGCACGCGAGAACCAACAGCAGCCTCAACGTAGCAAGCAGCGTTAGCAGTCGACGAAGCCGACATCGTGTGCTCCGAATAATCCATCACGCGAATATCCACGCCCTCACCCGAAAGGATGTTCTGCAGAGCGTCCACCGGGCCGGTACCCGAAGCAGAACGAGTGTACGTGTGACCATCAATATTCAGACCAACACGCAGAGTCGTCGCACCAGTATCAGCCGAATCAATATTAATCGACTCAATACGGTACTTACCCCAACGCTTCTCAGGATCAGCAGCGGGCAGGTACTCATCCGCGAAAATGTTCCACAGCTTCTCGCTGGTCATCTCGCCACCCTCAGCGTCAGTACGAGCCTGAACAATCTTCGAGAACTCAACCTGCGCACGACGCGGCAGATCCAGACCGTGATCCTGCTTCAGCAGGTACGCCATACCGCCCTTACCGGACTGCGAGTTCACACGAATAATCGCCTCATAGGTACGACCCAGGTCGCGAGGATCAATCGGCAGGTACGGAACCTCCCAGTACACCTCATCCACGGTCTTACCCGCCTCAGCAGCGGTACGCTCCAGAGCCTCAAAGCCCTTCTTAATAGCGTCCTGATGCGAACCAGAGAACGCAGTGAACACCAGGTCGCCACCGTACGGCGAACGCTCGTGCACCTTCAACTGGTTGCAGTACTCAACAGTCTTACGGATACCGTCAATATCAGAGAAATCAATCTGCGGATCAATACCCTGGGTGTACATGTTCAGACCCAAAGTCACCAGGTCAACGTTACCGGTGCGCTCGCCATTACCGAAGAGGCAACCCTCAATACGGTCAGCGCCCGCCAGGTAACCCAGCTCAGCAGCAGCCACGCCGGTACCGCGGTCATTGTGCGGGTGCAGCGACAGCACAATGTGCTCGCGGTGGTTCAGGTTGCGGTGCATCCACTCGACAGAGTCGGCGTAAACGTTCGGGGTAGCCATCTCAACGGTAGCGGGCAGGTTCACAATCAGCTCGCGGCCGTTCTGACCAACCTCCAGCTCCTCAGCCACAGCGTTCACCACGCGAGCCGCATACTCCAGCTCAGTGCCGGTGAAGGACTCGGGCGAGTACTCGTAGATGACCTTAGTATCAGAGACCATCTGCTCTTCGTACTTGCGGCACAGGCGCGCACCCTGCAGGGCGATATCCAGCACGCCCTCCTGGTCCTGGTTGAACACCACGCGACGCTGCAACACGGAGGTCGAGTTGTAGAAGTGCACAATCGCCTGCGGTGCGCCCTCAATCGCCTCAAAAGTGCGGGCAATCAGGTGCTCACGCGCCTGCACCAGAACCTGAATGGTCACGTCCGAAGGGATGTGGCCGTCCTCAACGAGAGTACGCACAAAATCAAAGTCAGTCTGCGACGCCGAGGGGAAACCAACCTCAATTTCCTTGTAACCCATCTTCACCAGCAGCTTGAACATCGCAAGCTTACGGTCGGTGTCCATGGGGTCAATCAGCGCCTGATTGCCGTCACGCAAATCCACGGCACACCAGCGCGGAGCCTTCTCAATGACCTTATCCGGCCAGGTGCGGTCCGGCAGGTCAACAACAATCTGCTCGTGGAAAGGGCGGTACTTGTGTACCGGCATGGGGCTGGGCTTCTGGTGGTTTTTCATGATGAATTCCTGTTGGTTGGTCCGTCTCGCTCTACCCCAATTGTGGGGCTCGTACCGTACCGGGTATCGGTCCCCGGCAACCGTGGTCAAGGCGGTGCATCAGAAAGGATGCAAAGGTGAGATGCCGCGTCAAAAAGCCGGAACGGTTGCGGCAGATTCTAGCGTGCCCCGTTCCGGCGAATAAGCAGCAGGTTCACTGCCTGGCGGGTAACCCCGCGCATGCTCTCACCGTCAATAGTCATGCCTCCACGCTATCACAGGCGCCGGAGGCGGTGGCAGGGCACACGGAGTGCCGTCCATCATCTGGAAAGAATTAACGGCAAAGGGGCGTAGCTACCATTTCTGGCGCTACGCCCCTTCACTCAATAGTCACGCATCTGCGCTGTGCCCTACTAGGTTCTACTAGCTACAACCTAGTAGGCGAAAGCAGTCTGGCACTTGTTCTGATCAGCAGTCTGACCGGTCGCGTTACCCGCAATCGCAGCCTCCTGCTTCTCCATCGCCTCACCGGACGGGAAGTCAGTACCGATCATCACCGACACACCCTGAACCTCTTCGGTCGCCACCACGCGGGTCACGTTCAGCTTTGCGGCGATTTCCTTCGCCTCCGCCTCGTAACCGGTCGAGTAGAACACCGTGGTGAAGTTCGTCGGGTTAGCGGAGGTACCCGGAGTAACATTCGAGTAGCCCAGGCCCTCAATCACCGGAGCAATCGTAGCCGAGCGACCATCCAGGCCGGTCGCGTTGTACACGTTCACCGGAACCGTACGATCGAGCTGAACCGGAGCGGCTGCAGTAGCCGGCGCCTCCGGAGCCTTCTCCTTCAGCGACTTATCATCACGCAGACGCTGGAACACATTCGCAGCATCCGCAGAAATCTGCAGACGGTTCTGATCCTGGCTCCACGGCTCAGTCGGCACCGTCGCAAACACAACATTCGACAGGTCCACGCCACCAAGAGCCGCACCAACACCCACCAGAGTGCTGATATTACCCAGGTCCTTATCCACCGTCACGTTCTGAGTAATCGCCTCAGCAATGTTAATCAGACGGCCCGGATTCGACAGAGTACCCTCACTCTTCACCTTACGCAGCAGCGAAGACAAGAAGCCCTGCTGAGCCTGAATACGACCAATATCGGAACCATCCGAGAAGCCGTGGCGGCTACGCAAGAACGCAAGAGCCTGCTCACCCTCAACAGTGGAAGTACCCGCAGGAAGCTTCAGGCCACTGTACTCGTCATCAATCGGAGCGTCCACACACACCTGAACGCCGCCAACAACCTTCGACAGCTCCTTCACAGCGTTAAAGTCCACCAACATAAAGTGGTCAATATTCACACCGGTCAGCTTGCTAATGGTCGCCACAGTACAACCGGCACCACCGCGAGACAGAGACTCGTTAATCTGAACGTTCTCCTCAGCCGGGTACACGGTGCCGGTCTCAGGATCAGTACACTGCGGAACGTCAACCATCAAGTCACGCGGGAACGACAGCACGCTCACGTTCTTACGGTCCTTGCTGATCTGCAGCAGCATCATCACGTCCGCGCGAGCCTCAGAATTGCGGTCATCCTCATCACCGTATGCGCCGTTATTACCCTTACGGGTATCGGAACCAATCACGAGAATGTCCAAGGCGCCGTTCTCCAGGCCGTCCTTGTAATTGCTGATGTTCAGCTCCTGAGTATGCAGATTATTGCGCATACGCAGAGCCACCACGCCACCAAAGCCAACAACAATGACGAGCATGCAAGCAGTAAGCAGAGCAATCCACTTATTGCGGTTTGAAGTCATCACCGTCGTGCGCATATGACGACCGGTACTTCGTAAACGAGGTGCCTGAGGCATACCTTTTCTCTTTCTGCCGGTGAGCAAGTGCTTTCTCAGAGTAACACTCTTCCCTATGAGCGCCGAATGAGAGTGAAAAGTTTCACCCGGGGGGCATGCACAGATTTCCGCAAGCCACCGGGTGAAACCAAGGAGGTGCGACCGCCCCAAGGACAACCGCTCGGGGTAGCCGCTCAGAGCAACCTCTCCGGGCCACCACCCTGGGCAACCTATCGGGGGCAACCTCACAGGGCGATGCGCTCAGGAAAGCTACTAGAATCCCAGGCGGTTCAACGCACGCGCGTCAGACTGCCATTCCTTCGCAACCTTCACATGAATATTCAAATAAACGCGGGTACCGAGCAGCGCCTCAATCTGCTCACGAGCCTTCGTACCAATCTTGCGCAGATTCGAGCCGCCCTTACCGATAATGATGTACTTCTGCGACTCACGCTCCACAAACAGGTTCACGTGCACATCCAGCAGCGGGTTATCCGCCGGGCGGCCCTCACGGAACTCCATCTCCTCAACCGTCACAGCAATCGAGTGGGGCAGCTCCTCACGCGCACCCTCCAGAGCGGCCTCACGCACCAGCTCCGCGATGAGGGTTGCCTCCGGCTCATCGGTCAGCTCACCCTCCGGGTACAGCGGCGGCGACAGCGGAGTGTACTGCGCCAGCAGGTCAGCAACCGCATCCACCTGGAAATGCTTCACAGCAGACACCGGAATAATCGCAGCCCAGCCGCCCTTACCGTCAACCGGCATCGGCTCAGCAACCTCACCGGCACGGCGCTTAGCCGCAGGACCCGAACCCTTCGCGAAAGGCACAGCATCATTCTTGCCGCCCTTACCCTTGGGGCCCTTACCCTTCTGCTTCGCACGATGCGCGGCGCGCTTAGCACGAGCCGCACGCTCAGCGCTCATGACCTCCTCGCCGAGCGCCTCAACAGCCAGCAGCTGCTCACGCAGCTCCTCAGAGCTCACCGTGTCAGCCTTCGTCACAATAGCAACCACCGGCTTATTGCTCGACGCCACCAGCTGCGAGGCAATGTAACGGTCACCCGGACCGATCTTCTCATTCGCCGGAATGCAGAAGCCCAGCACATCCACCTGCGAAAGGGTGCTTGCCACCAGGTCGTTCAAACGCTCACCCAGCAGAGTGCGGGGGCGGTGAATACCCGGGGTGTCCACCAGAATCAGCTGGTACTCGTCCTTGTGCACAATACCGCGAATCGTGTGGCGGGTCGTCTGCGGACGGTTCGAGGTGATAGCCACCTTCTGACCGACCATAGCGTTCGTCAAAGTAGACTTACCCGCATTCGGGCGGCCCACCAGCGATGCGAAGCCCGAACGGAAATTCTCGGGGTAGGTCGGCAGCGGGGTGCTCAAGTCCAGCATGCTCAAATCGAGCGGGGTGTACTCCTGGTCCATGTGTTTCTCCTTATCAAACCCCGTGCGGGGTGTGTGGGATGCCAGCCTCATCTGCCTGCGCCTTCCGGGGCGGGGCGGCCGACTCAAAGCGTGTTAAGGAAGATGCTGTGCATCTATGTTCGGTACCTAGCGGTTGCCGTGCGTATCGGTGGCAGGTTCAGCCTCTGCGGTATCTCCCGGAAGATCCGGATGCGCGTGCGGCTCAGCCACAGCGGGCGGCTCGGTATCCACGGTGAGAATGTCAGCAGTCTCAGACCTCAGGGAATTAGGCTCAGGGGAATCCGGTGAACTGGAATCCGGTGAACCTTCAGCGTTCCGCTGCTCATCACGAGGCGGCTCATACCACGCCTGCAACATATCCACCTGGTGGCGGCGACCCGAAGAACCAATCGCACGAATATGAATGCCGTCAATCTCAATCTCAGAACCGATAATCGGCACCATGCCCAGATGCTTAGCGAGCAGACCGCCCACCGTATCAACATCTTCATCGTCGAGTTCACGGCCGAAAATCTCGCCCAGCTCATCAATACCCAGACGAGCAGAGAGACGGAACGTGCCGTCATCGTTCAGCGTGTACTCGGGACGCTCATGGTCGTACTCATCAGAAATGTCGCCGACCAGTTCCTCGATTAGATCCTCAAGGGTAATCAGACCGGCGGTGCCGCCGTACTCGTCAACAATGATCGCCACGTGCGTGGACTCGCGCTGCATCTCACGCAGCAGGTCCATAGCGCGCTTCGACTCGGGCTCAAAACGAGCCGGACGCATCAGCTCAACCACGGTCGGCAGGGCGGTACCCTCCGGAGACTCCGAATGCAGGATGAAGGCGCGCATCGCGTCCTTCAGGTAGAGCACGCCCAGAATCTCATCGCTCGAATCACCAATCACCGGCATACGCGAATAACCCGAACGCAGGAACAGGCTCAGCGCCTCACGCAGAGGGGTGTCACGGCTGGCGGTGAGCATGTCGGTACGCGGAACCATGAGCGAACGGATGCGGGTATCGTCCATCTCAAAGACGGACTGCACCATCTGCGCCTCGTCGTCCTCAATGGTTTCAGCGTCGGAGGCGCGGTCCAGGAACTCGCGCAGCTCCTCCTCGTCGAACACGCCCACCGGGGCTTCAGCGGAACGTTCCGGTGCCAGGCGCACACTGAGCTTATCGAGCAGACCGGTCGCCGGGCTCAGCAGGACCGACAGGTAGTGCACCGGGCGAGCCAGCACACGAATCGACGCGACCGGGCGGTTACGGCCCAGAGCACGCGCCAGCACGTGCAGAACCGGGTAGCCCACCAGCGCAACGATTACGAGGGTCAGCACGACGGCGAGCGCGTGCACCTCAACCAGGTTCAGCAGGCAGGTCATGGTGGCGAGCACCGCGGCGGCGGCGGCAATGAGGCGGGTCAGGCGCAGCGGGTGCGTGTACGCCTCGGAGTCGCCGTCGAGGGTGCGCTGCAGGACGCGCGCGCCGAGGGTGCCCGGGTGTGCCTCCACCGCTTCCTCAGCCTCGTTGTGCGGCAGGTAGGTGAATGCGGTTTCGGCGATTGCTGCGACCACGGTCAGGCAGAGCGCGAGAACGGCGAGGAGGGCTGTGAGTAGAATGTCCACGCCGCTCCCCTAGTGTCGGGTCTCGACCGGTGCCGGGCGGCCCAGGAACTCTTCGAGGATGGAGCGCTGAATGCCGAACATTTCAGCTTCCTCTTCGGCGGTGCCGTGGTCGTAGCCGAGGCAGTGCAGAATGCCGTGGGTGGTGAGCAGGCACAGCTCGTCGAGGGTGCTGTGGCCCGCATCTGCGCCCTGACGTGCGGCGACGGGCGGGCAGAGGATGATGTCGCCGAGCATGCCGCTGGAGGGGTTTTCGGGGGTTCCCGGTTCCAGCTCGTCCATGGGGAAGCTCATTACGTCGGTTGCGCCGGGCAGGTCCATCCACTCGATGTGCACGCGTTCCATTTCGTCTTCGTTCACGATGGCGATGGACAGGTAGGTGTCATCGGCAAGGTGCATGCGCTTGAAGGCGTGCTCGACGAGGCGGGTGAGCACCTCGGTGTCTACCGCTTCGAAAGATTCGCGGATGAAGGCGTCGGTTGCCGGGTCGGCACCGGTTGCGGGTTCTTCACAGTCGAATTCGATCTCTGCCACCGTTTAGCGTCCTTCCGGGGTGGTCTGTGCGTTGCTGGGGTTCTGCGCGGCGTTCTTTTCGGAGCCGCCGTTAATGCCGGCGCGGTCGAGCAGCTTTTCGGCTGCGGCCTCGATGGTGGCGCGCTTGACCTTGCGGTTGCGCTTGCGTTCCATTGCCTTCTGGTCTTCGCCCCACTGATCGTAGGCGGACACAATGTTCGACACCAGGGTGTGTCGCACCACGTCAGAGGATTCCAGGATGCTGAAGTGAATATCCTCCACGCCCTGCAGAATGTTGCGCACCTGCTTCAGACCGGATGCGGCGCCACCGGGCAGGTCAATCTGGGTGATGTCACCGGTAATGACCATCTTCGAGCCGAAGCCCAGGCGGGTCAGGAACATCTTCATCTGCTCGGCGGTGGTGTTCTGCGCCTCGTCAAGGATGATGAACGCGTCGTTGAGGGTGCGGCCGCGCATGTACGCCAGCGGTGCGACCTCGATGGTGCCCGCCTCCATGAGCTTGGGGATGGTTTCGGGCTCGAGCATGTCGTGCAGTGCGTCGTAGAGCGGGCGCAGGTACGGGTCGATCTTCTCATTGAGGGTGCCGGGCAGGAAGCCCAGACGCTCGCCGGCCTCCACGGCGGGGCGGGTGAGGATAATGCGGTTCACTTCGTGGGTCTGCAGCGCCTGCACAGCCTTCGCCATGGCGAGGTAGGTCTTACCGGTACCCGCCGGGCCGATACCGAAGATGACGGTGTTCGCGTCGATAGCGTCCACGTACTTCTTCTGGTTAATGGTCTTGGGGCGAATCGTGGTGCCGCGGGTGGAGAGGATGCTGGTGGACAGCGAGTGCGCCGGGTTGCTCAGTTCGTCGCCGAGCATGCCCATGAGGCGGTGAATGACCTGCACGGTAATCTGCGTGTCGTGGCTGGAGAGCACGCGCAGTTCGTTCAGCAGCTTAGCGGCGGTGTTCACGGCCTCGGAGGGGCCGGTGATGAGCACATCCAGGTCCTTGGGGCGCAGGCTAATCTGCTCGAAGTAGTCCTCGATAATCGCCAGGTGCGCGTCCTGCGGGCCGAGCACGGCAATCATTTCTGCGGCGCTCTTGAAGGATACGGTGCGCGCGGTTGATAGAGGTCGGGAGGTAGTCATATGGGCTCCTTGGCTAGTGATGTATTTACAAGTATAGATGTGCGTGATGTGTCACGCTCGGGGTGGGCTCTATCAGCTGGGTTCTAGCAGGCGGTTTTACCGGCTGGACTGTGCCGGGGCTGAACTTGAGCGGCGGCGCTCTACCGGAGGTGCTCTACCAGCGGCCCAGCACCACGTTCAGGGTGCACATGGCGGCAGAACCGGCGGTGGAGGAACGCAGCACCTCGTCACCGAGCAGTGCCAGCTGCGCGCCAGCGTCGGTGAAGAGCTGCACTTCGCGGTCACTGATGCCGCCTTCGGGGCCAACGAGCAGGTAAATTTCTTCGGGCAGGTTCTCTGCCTCGACAAGCTTGCGTGCCAGGGCGCTGAGGCGTTCGGTCGCCTGCTCGTGCAGGATGAACACGGCGGCGGACTGCTCAGAGCCGGCTACTTCTTCAATGAGTTCCACCAGGTCGGCGGTGCTGTACAGGTCGTACACTTCGGGAATGAGCGCGCGGCGCGACTGCTTCGCCGCGGCGGTGACGGTGTTCTGCCACTTGGTGTGCGCCTTGGAGGCGCGCTCCCCCTTCCAACGCACGATGGAGCGGTCAGCACTCCACGGAAGCACACCGTACACGCCCAGCTCGGTCGCGGTCTCGATGGCGAGCAGGTCACGGCCGTCCTTCGCGAGCGCCTGCGCCAGGTAGATAGAGGGCACGCTACGTTCCTCGCGCAGCTCCTGCACCTGAACGCTCACACCGTCCGCGTTAATGGAAGCGACCGTACCGAGTGCGCGGCGGCCGGTGCCGTCACCCAGGTCGATGCGTTCGCCGAGCTCAAGGCGCTTGACGAGGGCGTGCTTGCCTTCGGAGCCTCCGAGCACGCAGGTGGCGCCGGGGGTGAGTGCGTCGTATTCTTCCGTGCTGATGTAGAAGATGGGGGCGCTCATGGTTCTCCTAGAGGGTGCGGGCTGAAAGCGTGGGTGGAGTGTGAAATAGGTGTATAGCTTAGCGCGGGCGCGCGCAGCGCGGTACTAACAGGAAAGCGGCGGGTGCGGGTTGAGTACCGCACCCGCCGCATCCTCAGCTTGGTGTAGGGATCCTACTTGAACTGGTCCTTCAGGCGGGAGAAGAGACCGCCGCGGTGCTTAACCTGCGAACCTTCGGTGAGGGATTCACCGCGCAGGGCGGCGAACTGGCGCAGCAGTTCACGCTGTTCTTCGGTCATGTCGGTGGGGGTGACCACCTGGATACGTACCAGCAGGTCGCCGCGACGCTCGGTGCCGAGCACGGTTGCGCCCAGGCCGTTGAGGGTGATCACGTCACCGCTCTGAGTGCCTGCCGGGATAACAACTTCCTGGTCGCCGTCGAAGGTCTTCAGCGGGATGGTGGTGCCCAGTGCCGCTGCGACCATGGGGATGTTCACGGTGGTGGCCAGGTTGTCACCCTCGCGGCTAAAGTACTTGTCGCGCTTGACGTTCAGGTCAATGTACAGGTCGCCGTTGGGGCCACCGTACAGGCCTGCTTCGCCCTTGCCGCGCAGGCGGATACGCGCCTGGTCGTGCACGCCGGCGGGAACGTTGAAGGTCAGCGGCACGTCTTCACGGACGCGGCCCTGACCGTGGCATTCAGGGCAGGGAGTCTTGATGACGGTGCCGTAGCCGTGGCAGTCGGGGCATTCGACCTGCTGCATGACGGTACCGAGGATGGACTGCATACGGCGCTGCATGAAACCGTGGCCGGAGCAGGTGGTGCAGGTTTCGGGCTGGGTGCCCTCTGCGGTGCCTTCGCCGTTACAGGACTTACAGGTCACGGCGGAGCGACGCTCAATGGTCTTCTCAACACCGAACACGGCGTCCTGCAGGCTGATGGAGACGGTAATCAGGTCGTCCTGGCCCTGACGCATACGGGATGCGGGGCCGCGGGCACCTGCCGCGCCGCCGGTGAACATGTTCAGCAGGTCCTCGAAACCGCCGAAGCCGCTGAATCCGCCGCCCGGGTAGCCGCCGCCTCCGGGGTAGCCTGCGCGGCCCTGTTCGTCGCCGGTGGTGTCATAGTTGCGGCGCTTTTCGGGGTCGGAGAGCACCTCGTAGGCGAGGGTGACGCGCTTGAACTCTTCGGCTGCATCCTCGGAGGGGTTCACGTCCGGGTGCAGCTGGCGTGCCTTCTTTCGGTACGCCTTCTTGATCTCTTCGGGGCTGGCGTCGTTCGATACGCCGAGAGTATCGTAGTGGCTCATGCGTTTCCTTCCTCTCGAGACGATGGCGGTGCTCGATGAGTGCACCGCCAACAATGGTCGTATCAATTCTAGGGGATACTACCCCCGACCCGATACAATGGCTAGGCTGAAAGGGGGTCGCTCCCGCTATCCGCTTAATCTGCGGGGCGCCCGAACCCTGTTTTAGTTCCCCTGCCGGTTCTGTCTCGTTAGTTCCGGCGCTGCCACCGCCCTACTGGCTCTGCCGCCCCTACCGCCCCAAAGGAGAATACGTTGAGTACCCACCACTCCCCCTACGGCTGGGGTGCCCAGGATCTAAACGCCGCCCGCATGAGCCGCCAGGCGCCGCCCCCGCGTAAGGTGCCGCTACGCCGCGGCCTGCTCATTGAGGATATTAACGGCTGGGTGGGTGAGGTCGTGAAGGCTGAACGCATCGGCGGTGCCCTCTTCTTCGGACTCGAAGACGCGAAGGGCCGCGTGAAAAACTTCCCGCTGGGACCTGGCTACCTCATTGAGGGTGAGCCCGTTGAGATTGTCGCCCCGGTGGCTGCGAAGGAGCCGAAGCGCACGATTTCTCGCTCCGGTTCTATCGCGGTGAAGAACGCCCCGGCTAGGGTGGCGCGCGCCTCCCGCATCTGGGTTGAGGGTCTACACGACGCCGAGCTGGTGGAGAAGGTCTGGGGCCACGATCTGCGCGTTGAGGGTATTGTCGTGGAACCGCTGCACGGCGTGGATGATCTTGCCGCCGCTATTCGTGAGTTCGCGCCGGGCCCGGGCCGCCGCCTGGGTATTCTGGTCGACCACCTGATCGAGGGCACGAAGGAGCAGCGCATTGTGGCGGAGGCGATGGCTGTGCCCGGGGCTGCCGGGCACGTAAAGATCGTGGGTCACCCGTTCATTGATATTTGGCAGGCGGTCAAGCCCTCGGTGCTGGGTTTGAAGGCGTGGCCGCAGGTGCCGCGCGGTGAGGACTTCAAGAAGGGCACGCTGCGTCGTCTGGGTCAGCCGCACGAAACGCAGGCGGATGTGGCGCAGGCATGGAAGCACATCCTCTCCCGCGTTGACTCCTACGCTGACCTGGATCCGACGCTGCTCGGCCCGGTGGAATCGCTCATTGATTTTCTGACCGAGCCGGGTGCCTAACTGCACCCGAGACCCGTTATTCCGCCCCCGTCTGCGGGCGCAGGTGTGAGTTTGCTCAGAACCTTTCCCGCGAGGGCATTATCCTGTGGGTTTTGCCCGCTCAAGCGGTACAATGGTTGAGCGTGTGGCATTGCCCCTGTGGGTTTATGTTGCACCATCACTACACTCTTAGGTCACCACCGCTCAAACGACTCACCTCCTCGGAGGGCAGATCCACCGGCTTAGGTGATCGCCACAAGAAACTTCTATCGAACCAGGATTTTCGTGACTAACGATGTTCGCCCGGCAACCGGGCCTCAGAAAACCCGTAAGATTAGCGTGATTCAGGACCGCAACCGTGCGACTCTCGCTCACTTCGGCGGTATTCTCGGCATCATCCCTTCCGCAGCGGTTTTCTACGTCAGCCGCAATAACGCGCCCTTCGCTGAGCAGGAAGCTCGCGAGGCGATGAACTTCACCCTCCTGCCCTCCATTGCTCTGGTGGTGCTGTGGGTGCTGTCCTTCATGCCCGGCATGGGCAACATTGCCATGGTTCTGGGCGCGCTCGTGTGGCTGTTCATGGCTATTGCGTCGCTGCGTGCCGGCATTGAGGTGAACCGCGGTGAGCCGTACAGCTACCGCTTTAACCCGCGCCTGCTGGACCGCTTCTACTCCACCGAGAACGCAGAATCTACTGAGTCCTAAAAACCGCGCTGATAGCTTTTACGCTGAACGCCCCGCACGTTGTGTGCGGGGCGTTCATCGTTTAAGTGGGGCTTCTTTGCCCAGTGTGCATGAATTGTCGCAAACTCTACCGAATGGTGCTGTAGATAATCGTTGTTAAACGATCGTGGGCCCCTGTTGCCAGGAGCCCACAACCGTATTCACTCAACTTCAGCAAAGACGAGAACACGCTGTTAGACATATACCGTCCTGCCATGACCTATTATGGCACAGCGTAACCTTCAACCACAACTTGAAATTGGGTGTTTTGGGAAAATTTTTCGCAGGAAAGTATTCGAAAAATACGCACCCTAAAAATGGTATGAAAGAGTGGAAAATTCTTTCAGCTAGTCCAGCACAAATGCGAACAATTAGCACGCCCGTGTAAGGTTTAGTACTCCCCTGACACTCCTCCAAAAAGCCCCGAAAAAATTTTTAAAAATTTTTCTGAACCCACAAAAACACCCCGAAATCACCGAAATATTACGGCAATTCCGGGGTGTACGCCGTATGCAGGCGGCAGCAGAGACAGCGCTCAAGTGGAGCTGCGACAGACCTGAGCCAAGACGCAGCCCCAACTAGAAAGCCCCTTATCACGCAGGTATTTCTTAGTGCTCCTCGTGCTCTTCCGAGACTTCCGGGAGTAGCTCACGGGTGACCGCATCCCCCAGCAGGCGCCCCTTGAGGGTCAGGCGCACGTGAGCTTCAGGGTCAGGTTCAGCCTGAGAGGTTAAAGCGTCAGGCTCAATCAGAGCTTGAGAAACCAGCCAGCGCAGGGAGGCGCCCAGCTGCGCCTCATCGTGCACGGCGAGTAGCTCGCGCATCGCCAGGCCCTCACGCACACGAATCATGAGCATAATCGTTTCAAAAGCACGAGTGGCGGTGTCCAGCACCTCACGTGCCGCCGCCGGGGACTCCCCCGCACGCACCTTCTGCGCGTACGGCACCGGGTGCTTCACGTTCCACCAGCGGGTACCGTTCACGTGCGAGTGCGCGCCGGGGCCGATGCCCCACCAGTCCTGGTTGCGCCAGTAGGCGAGGTTGTGGTCGCTGCGGGTGTCCTCGCTGCGCGAGTAGTTGGAGACCTCGTACCAGGTGTAGCCGGCTTCGGTGAGTAGCTCCTCGGCGAGCAGGTACATGTCCGCCATGAGGTCCTCGTCGGGCATGGTGTATTCGCCGCGGCGAATCTGCGCGGCAAGCTTGGTGCCGTCCTCCACGATCAGCGAGTAGGCGGAAATATGGTCCGGTTCGTAAGAGATTGCGGCGCGCACGCTGCGCTCCCACTGTTGCAGGGTCTCCCCCGGCGAACCGTAAATCAGGTCCACAGACACCTGCAGGCCGACCTCCTTGGCCCAGGCGACGACCTTCGGCACGTTGGAGGGAGTGTGGGTGCGGTCGAGCACCTGTAGCACCTCGGGGACGACGGACTGCATGCCGAAGGATACGCGGGTGAAGCCGCCGTCCTTGAGGGTTTGCAGGTCTTCGAGGGTGACGGAGTCGGGGTTCGCTTCGGTGGTGACTTCTGCGCCTTCGACCAGGCCGAATACGTCGATGGCTGCTTGCAGGATGCGTACGAGGTCGCGGGCGGGTAGTTTGGTGGGGGTGCCGCCTCCGAAGAAGACGGTGTGCATGGGGCGTTTTGCGACGCCGGAGGTTTCGAGGGTGCGGGCGGCGAAGAGGATTTCTGCGATGGCGTCGTCGGCGTAGGTGCCGAGGCCGATGCCGTTGCCGAAGTCTTCGGTGGCGTAGGTGTTGAAGTCGCAGTAGCCGCAGCGTACGGAGCAGAAGGGGATGTGTACGTAGAGGCTGAAGTCGCGGGTTTCGCATCCTGCCGCGCTGCTGGCGGGGATGCGCCCGTCGCGGGGTGCGGGGGCGCCGGTGGGCTGGGCGGGCATTCTGCCTCCTGGAACTAGGTGTACGAGTAGAGAATCAACAATGTGGGCGCCGCGCTTGCGGCTACGCGGGTAGCATCAACGGCGGCGTATCAACAGGCGGTATATCAACAGACAGCGTGCAGAGAACCCGGCGGTACACGAGGCACCAGCCGGGTTCTCATATGTCTAACTTTCGTAGGGCCCCATAAATCGTGAGCCATTGAAATGAATCATATGAGTCGGGTCGCTCTCCAGCCAGACTTCTGTCTCCCAGGCAATATCCATTAGATGAGAGCGGAGCACTTGTCGGTTCGGGAAACAGGAAACATACACGATTCCGGCTTTCGAACCTTTAAAAAGTGATTCCAAATCTTTCTTACGGAGAGCATTTACTGGGCCGTGACTTGTTACTGCTTCCATCAAGAAGAGCCAATTTTTATCCTCCTGATATACAACCAAGTCGGGCATCTTTCCGTGCATATCAAGATTAATTCCAAGAGATGAAAATATATCTTTATCATAATGAACTGTTTTATTATCTGCATCACCAATATACAGAACTCGACCCCCAGGTATAAAACGAGGGCAAAACTCCTCAACCATGGCCTTAATTAGTTTATTTTGGCCACCAGGATTAATATATTCGATTTCATTCGAAGGCATACGAACAGGAATCTTAGCCATTCTACGCTCTTCGCGCTGCAACTCCACTAGACTCTGAAAATCAGCTAAATATTCTTCAAGGGCAATAGTAAATTCACTAGAATTAGCATCGTTTCCCGAGTACATACGAATCACATTTAGTGCATTGGGGCTAACCCTATATACATTTTTTGACGAATTAGTCGGACGATTCGGATCATCATCATTGTGTTCGCAAAAAGCTGCCGCTACAAATTGATGAAGAACCTCTCTGCGTACAGTCTCCCTGGAGTTTTCTGCAATTTGGTAATCAAGATTATTTCTCATCCAATCCATCAGACCACGCACTCCGATTCGATTATTTGTTGCTTGGTCCCAGGTATCTCCTTCACGAAGGTTCAAGAGCGACAGAAGAGTCCTTGCGGCCATATCGTTGGTTCGCTTTTCGTCAAATTCAAAGAGTTTTAAAAGGTTCTTAGCTTCTTCAATCATGGTCATACAGCTTTCTCCTCCTTGTTTCGTGGACTTTCAATCTCATCTGAAAGAATCTCGGAAATATCCTGAATTGGTTGTTTTGAATGGGCAAGATTTCGCAAAGAACTTATTGACGGAAATGGGAGTTGACGCAAATCTCCAGCATTTACCTGGGTATGTCCACTGAAAATGCGAAAATAATCGTCTACTTGGGCTGAATTTAGCCATCGCTCAATTCCTATAGCGACGTCCTTTTCAAGACCCGAGCCATTATTGTGAATATAATTTACCTTATTATCTATTGCGAACGAGTTATTTGAATGGTACAAGGCTGCGCTTATGCGACGCTTCTCTTCTTTTGCCGAGAAACGCTTTACAAGGACATACCAGCCTGACGGAATGACATTTTTTGCCGTATTTGGATGGAACCCATCAACCCACTGTTCTTTTTTACAAGATTCAAGAGGATGGATTACTTGTCCATTAAATATATGGGAAGCATGAATGAGAGGTAGAGAACCAACAAGTTGATTCTCAAGAAGAATCTCACGAGAGCGGAAACCCACCACTTTACCCGTCGAAACATTCAGATTCAAAGAGGATAATGTTTCCTTGGCGTGGGACATTCGCTCAATAATCTCCCCGTCATAATCTGTATTGGGGACAAAGATAAAATCACCAGTTACAACTTGAGTGTACGGAACCAAACGCGTAGAGACTGTTCCCTTATGATCATGCGATACACTTAGCTGCACATGAGATTTTGCTACTCCCTTATACATACCAGTGATAACTGTTTCTTGGAGTACTCCAGACTCTCCAAAAACAGAGGAACGGGACTCAAAACTATGGATAGAATCAATACTAGATTCTTTGAGTAAATCTTGGCGAAAAGCAGTGTAGTAGGTTCCATTCATCCATGAACGCGGAGTAATGGACACCTGATAGCCACCATCCTTCAAAAGGCGCTCACCTAGGGACATGAAGGCAGCATACATATTGGGTACATTGCACCCATGCGAGCGTAGAATTTGGGCTACTTCTGACTTACTTGCAAGCTTAAAATACGGTGGATTCTGAATAACATAATCAAACAGGCTCTGACCTTGCAAAGCCCATTCAATAAAATCTTGATTAACGTATTCAAGATGTACCCCGGGACGAGAACAATCTTTCAAAGTATTCTTCAACGCAGGAATGAGCTCAGAATCTTTTTCTACAGCAACAATCTCAAGATTGGTTTCTGGAGATTCGCGTGTAAACCGGTCCACAACTGCTGCTGTCAATATGCCAGATCCTGCGCCAGGGTCTAGGATACGAACTTTATTAGAAGTTGGAAGAGGCAACATCTGCGCCATCATCTGTGCGACTGCGAGCGGGGTAAAAAACTGACCTTGGTCGCTTTGGCTCTTCTCATCGAGAGCGCTCATAGCCTGCTGTCGTCGTATCTCAGCGCGTTCCACAAATTCCATACTTCAAGGGTAACTGTACCCCTGATGTGTGCCAAGTTAGTTCGTCATCTCAGGAATGTCCTACTCAAATTGCTGTGTTTTCTAAGCTGGACAGCAGAGAACCCGGCGGTACACGAGGCACCAGCCGGGTTCTCCACTCAAACAGGTCAGCACACAGCCGGAAAAGCTACAGCAGCGAAAGGCTACTTCTTCTTTTCCTTCTCCTCGCTCGAAGACAGTGCCGCAATGAAGGCTTCCTGAGGAACCTCCACACGACCGACCATCTTCATGCGCTTCTTGCCTTCCTTCTGCTTCTCCAGCAGCTTGCGCTTACGCGAAATATCGCCACCGTAACACTTAGAAAGAACGTCCTTACGCATCGCGCGGATATTCTCGCGGGCAATAATACGCGAACCGATAGCCGCCTGAATCGGCACCTCAAACTGCTGACGAGGAATCAGCTCACGCAGCTTAGAAGTCATCATCAGGCCGTACGAGTACGCCTTATCGCGGTGAGTAATGGCGCTGAACGCATCCACCTTCTCACCCTGCAGCAGGATGTCGACCTTCACCAGGTCGGCCTCTTCCTCACCATCGAACTTCCAGTCCAGCGAAGCGTAACCGCGGGTACGGGACTTCAACTGATCGAAGAAGTCGAACACGATCTCCGCCAAGGGCAGGCGGTAACGCATCTCCACACGATCCTCGGACAGGTAATCCATGCCGCCGATCTGGCCGCGGCGAGCCTGGCACAGCTCCATAATCGCGCCAATGTACTCGCTCGGGGCAATAATCGTACACGCCACCATAGGCTCGCGAATCGTCGCGACCTTACCCTCGGGGAATTCGCTCGGGTTGGTCACGCGCTTAGCGTTACCCGCCTCATCCACCACGTCGTAAATAACGTTCGGCGCGGTCGAAATCAGGTCCAGGTTGAACTCGCGTTCCAGACGCTCACGCACAATCTCCAGGTGCAGCAGACCCAGGAAGCCACAGCGGAAACCGAAGCCCAGAGCGGCAGAAGTTTCCGGCTCGTAAATCAGCGCGGCGTCGTTGAGCTTCAGCTTATCCAGCGCGTCACGCAGCGCCGGGTAGTCCGAACCATCAATCGGGAACAGGCCCGAGAACACCATCGGCTTGGGGTCCTCGTAACCACCCAGGGACTCCTGCGCAGGCTTCGCGGCGGAGGTGACGGTATCACCCACACGGGACTGACGGACGTCCTTCACACCGGTAATGAGGTAGCCCACCTCGCCCACACCCAGGCCCTTCGACGGGACAGGCTCAGGGGAAATCACGCCGATTTCAAGCAGGTCATGCTCAGCGCCGGTGGACATCATCTTAATCTTCTGACGCGGCTGCAGGCTACCGTCCACAACACGCACATAGGTGACCACACCGCGGTACGAGTCGTACACCGAGTCAAAAATCATGGCACGCGCCGGGGCGGACGCGTCACCCTGCGGGGCGGGAATCGCCTCCACAATACGGTCCAGCAGAGCCTCAACACCCTCACCGGTCTTACCCGATACGCGCAGAACCTCGTCCGGCTCGCAACCAATCAGGTTCGCCAGCTCCTCAGCGTACTTATCGGGCTGAGCCGCGGGAAGGTCAATCTTGTTCAGCACCGGGATGATGGTCAGGTCGTTCTCCATCGCCAGGTACAGGTTCGCCAGGGTCTGAGCCTCAATACCCTGGGCAGCGTCCACGAGCAGAAGCGCACCCTCACACGCGGCCAGGGAGCGGGACACCTCGTAGGTGAAGTCCACGTGGCCGGGGGTG